>OBJA01000400.1_pt1 | contig 38698 bp, 42 predicted proteins | sample 1519751 | NCBI WGS metagenome assembly OBJA01 (sample SAMEA3881238, study PRJEB22517) | soil metagenome | biome: lake sediment; feature: soda lake sediment; material: sediment, water from around vicinity | place: India | collected 2013-12-23 | depth 3 m
CAGCTGAGCTACTGAGTCATCCTCTGTCTGCCTTTTTGTTTAAAGGCGGTGCAAAGGTAAAAACTATGGTTTTATTTGCAAATTTTAAATTGAGAATATCCTTTCGCACGGCCATTTTTCCCGATTTTTAAGCTTTCGGCAATGACAGTAGAAAAAAAGCTATTTTTGTCGCCGGGCTTTTAATCTTCAAAAATGAAAGACAAAGTTGTAGTGATAACGGGTGCATCATCGGGTATTGGCAGGGCACTGGCTTATGAGTTTGCTTCCCGCGGCGCCCGCCTGGTACTGGCAGCACGCCGGCTCGACCGCCTGGAGCAGGTAAAACTTGATCTGCCGAAAACAGCTATTCTGAACGTTAAAGTTGATGTCAGCATTGAAAATGATTGCCACGAATTGGTGAATCAGGCCGTTGCACATTTCGGGAAAATTGATGTGTTAATAAACAACGCCGGCATTTCCATGCGGGCTTTGTTTGCCGAGGCCGAAATCAGTGTCATCAAAAGGTTGATGGATGTGAATTTCTGGGGAACTGTTTATTGCACCAAAGCAGCCTTACCCCATTTGCTGAAGTCAAAAGGCACTGTGGCCGGGGTGATCTCCATTGCAGGCTACGTCGGGCTCCCGGGCCGGACCGGTTATTCAGCGTCAAAATATGCTGTACGTGGATTTTTGGATGCCCTGCGGATCGAAAACCTCAAAACAGGACTGCATGTTCTGGTTGTTGCACCAGGTTTCACGGCTTCGGAAGTGAGGGAGGCGTCGTTAACGAAAGACGGGAGTTCGCAGGGACAGACACCGCGCGACGAAAGCAAAATGATGAGCGCCGAAAAATGCGCCTGGCACATAGCCAAAGCGGTCGAAAAGCGAAAACGTGAAATCATCCTCACATTTGTGGAAGGAAAATTAACTGTTTTCCTCGGAAAAATGTTTCCACGGCTTCTGGATAAACTCACCTTCAACCACATGCGCAAAGAGCCTGGTTCACCCTTTAAATAAACAGCATGTTGATCAGCGAAACACAGGTACGGGTTTACTACGAAGACACTGACAAAATGGGCGTCGTGTATTACGGCGTTTACCCGAGGTATTATGAGATTGGCCGCACTGAAATGATCAGGGAGTTGGGAATAACTTATAAAGAAATTGAAGACTCGGGTATTTTGCTGCCGGCACACAGCCTGAAAATCAGCTATCTGAAATCAGCTTTTTATGACGACCTTTTGACCGTTCGTACCATTGTAGACACGCTTCCGGTTGTAAAATTTCCGATTAAAACTGAAATTTATAACCAACAGGGTGAACTGATCAACACAGGAGAAGTGGTGCTGGCTTTTTTCGATTCAAAAACGAATAAGCCCTGCCGGATTCCCGCCCGATTTTTAGAAGCCATGAAGCGGCACTTTACATTTTGAGTTGGTTGATGAAAGAGTAAAAAAGCCCCGCAATCACAAACACCCAGATCAGCACGCCGGTTACCTTGTTAAACCACCACAACAGCCTCAGGTTGAAATGGTGCCGGAAAGCCGCCACAAGATTGGTCAGAATGAGCCACCAACTGCAACCGCCGGCAAAAATGCCCAGCACAACCGCAACTGCGTCATAAGGATCACCAATATTCATCGCTATTCCCGCGCTGGCAAAAACCGTGAGAAAAATAAAAATAACCATCGGGTTGGGAAAAGTAATCAGAAAGGTCGATATAAAATCCTGTAGATAAGAATTCCCTTTTTTCCGGTACCTCCGGATATCTTTAACCGGATTTTTCAGAAAGATGTGCACTCCCAGCATCAAAATGATAAACCCACCTAGTATCTGGAAAGTCAGCTGGTATTGTCCGATGAAATCAATGATCCAAGTCAGGCTGAAAGCCGCAACAACAGCATAAATGGCATCAGATGTAGCCGCGCCCAATCCTGAAAAAAAGCCCGCAGCTTTATTTTTGTTGACCGTACGCTGAATTACCAGCACCCCGATTGGCCCCAGCGGAACTGAAACGGCCAGACCTATAAACACTCCCGTTAAAAATAAACTGAAAAACATGGGGCAAAAATAATTAAATGACAAAAACAATCGCTATCCCCACGCCGGCTGCCCTTCTTTTTCTCTATTTATTCGTATTTTAGCGAACCCAATTCACAGTCGCAGCGGGCAGTCACTGCCGCGTTGATCTGTGACTAATCATTGAAAAACTTAAACTGAAAAAACTAAACAGATGAAATAGCCATGATTTGGCAAACACCAAACGGTAATGAAAATAACGTTCATTCATGGCTATTCCATGTGGCAATTAAAAAAACAAATTATTCACATATGAAAAAGATCAACCTGGCATTTTTGCTAATTTTTACAATGACTCAACTGATGGCACAAGATTTTCAACTCAAATTATGGCCCGACGGCGCGCCAAATAAAAACAATCCCCCGGCACCGGAAGAACATTACATGGAAAAGGGAAGCCACCGTTTCAGAAATATTACTGAAGCTGAACTTTTTGTTTATCAACCTGAAAAAGCAAAAAATACCGGGGCAGCGGTAATCATTTGCCCGGGTGGCGGTTATTGGATTGAAGCCATCGACCATGAAGGTTATCAAATAGGCGAATACCTGAAATCAATCGGGGTCACCGGTGTGGTGCTGAAATACCGGCTGCCCTATGGAAATTCAGAAATACCGCTGACCGATGCCCGACAAGCCATTCGTTTTGTCCGTTCAAAAGCCGCTGAATGGGGAATCGATCCGGGAAAAATCGGCATTGCGGGTTCTTCTGCCGGCGGTCACCTGGCATCAACTGCCGGTACTCATTTCGATTTGGGCAACCCGAACGCGAGCAATCCGCTGGCTAAATTGAGCAGCCGTCCGGATTTTATGCTGCTGCTTTATCCCGTGATCAGTTTTAAAGAAAGTGTCGGCCACATGGGATCGCGCAAAAACCTCATTGGCGAAACCAACGACTGGAACATTGCCAAACAATTTTCAAACGAATTATGGGTAACCGAAGACACACCTCCAACCTTTTTCGTTTTAGCCGATGACGACAAAGCTGTAATCCCCGAAAATTCCATTTCTTTTTACCGGGAAATGAAAAAACATGGCGTTCCGGCCGAACTGCACATTTTTGCAAAAGGCGGACATGGTTTTGGGATGACCACACAGGACATTCCCGCTGCCAAATGGCCGGCTTTATTTGCCGACTGGCTAAAATCGATGGAAATTATCAAATAATGACTGAAGCACTCCACCCAAATAACAAACTGGTTTTTTGCCCGGCATGTGGCTCCGAACAATTTAATCAGGCCGGCGCCCGCTCAAAAAAATGCGGACGCTGCGGCTTCCATCTTTACTTCAACGTTTCGGCCGCGGTTGCTGCAGTGATTTTTAATGAAGAAGGGAAAATGATGTTTACCCGAAGGGCGCTTGAACCCCACAAAGGCATGCTCGATTTGCCCGGCGGTTTTGTTGATCCTTCGGAAACTGTCGAACAATCGCTGACACGGGAACTGGAAGAAGAGCTGGGAACCAAGGTGAAAAAGATGTCGTATTTCTGTTCCTTCCCAAATATTTATCCGTTTTCAGGCTTACAGATCAACACGCTTGATTTGGTTTTTAAGGTTGAATTGGAATCGTTGTCGGATTTAAAGCCGATGGATGACATTTCAGGTATCGAATTTTATTATCCGGATGAAGTCAACCTGGCCGAACTTCCGGCAGAATCAATGAAAAATATTGTAAAAAAATTGAATGAACGCAATTGAGACTATTAAAGAAAGATTAGCCGCACTCAGGGCCCAAATGCAGGCTGCCGGTGTGCACGCGTTTTATGTTTCGGGCACCGATCCACACCAAAGCGAATATATGCCCGAACATTGGCAGGTACGGCCTTTCATTACAGGCTTTACCGGATCGGCCGGGCTGGTGGTTATCACCATGGAAAAGGCCGCGTTGTGGACCGATTCCCGCTATTTCCTGCAGGCAGCCACTGAGTTGGAAGGTACCCACATTGAGTTGATGAAACAAAGGGTTGCAGGCACTCCTGAACCGGCACAATGGCTGGCACAAAACCTTCAAAAAGGAGATGTTGCCGGTACCGATTTTTCCTGTTTGTCAGTCAATCAATACAGGCAACTGAAAGCTGACCTGGCACTCAATGGTTTGTTATTAAAAGATACGGGCGACCTGACAGGAATCATCCGGAAAGAACGGCCAGCTTTGCCAAACACCAAAATTTATGAACACGAACTGCCATATGCCGGTACAAAACGTTCGGATAAAATTGCCGGCATACTCAAATTTGCGGCAACAAACGGGGCAAACGCCACGCTGCTGACAGCGCTTGACGACCTGGCCTGGACATTCAATCTAAGGGGAAAAGATGTTCCGTACAACCCGGTATTTGTAGGTTTCGGCTTTATTTCCACCGATTTATCGGTGTTGTTTATCAATCCTGAAAAAATTGAACCGGATTTGGTTGACAAACTTCATGCAGACGGCGTCCGGCTGATGCCTTACAATGAATTTTACAATTTTCTTTCGGGCCTGCCCGATAAATACACGGTCATGCTTGACCCTGGAAAAACCAGCCAGGCAATAACAGCGGCTATTCCGCAGACAATAAAAGTGGTGGAACAAACTTCCGCAGCCGCACTTTTAAAAGCTCAGAAATCAACCTACGAAATCATTCATATCCGCGAAACCATGCGAAAAGATGGCGTGGCGATGGTTAATTTTTTGTTTTGGTTGAATGAAAACCTGGGGAAAACGGCTATAACCGAATTCGATGTTGCTGAGAAGCTGGAACATTTCCGGTCGCAGCAGGAAGGTTTTATGGGAAACAGTTTTTTTCCGATCGTCGGGCTAAACGAAAATGGTGCAATCATTCACCGGAAAGTCACCAAAGAATCGGCTGCTGAAATCAATCAGGAAGGTATTTTGCTTTTCGATTCGGGGGGACAATTTTTAGGTGGCACAACCGACATTACACGTACAATTACACTTTCGGAGCCAACCAGCCGGCAAAAAGCCGATTTCACCCTGGTGCTGAAAGGAATGATTGGCCTTAGCAGGGCTTGTTTTCCGGCAGGAACGATTGGCTGCAACCTGGACGCCTTTGCCCGGGAACACTTGTGGAAAAACGGGTTGAATTACGGGCATGGTACGGGCCACGGGATTGGCTATTTTCTGAACGTCCACGAAGGGCCAATGAGCATCAGGCAAGAATATAATGAACACACAATTAAACCGGGCATGGTTTTATCGAACGAGCCGGGAGTGTATCGCGAAGGCGCGTACGGAATCAGGATTGAGAATGTCATTGTTTGCACTGAAAAGAAAGAGTCCTCTTTCGGACGGTTTTTAGGTTTTGAAACGTTAACCCTCTGCCCGATCGACCTGAACCTGATCGAAGCCGCTTTGCTGACAAACGAAGAAAAGGATTGGCTGAATAACTACCATCAGCGGGTTTTTTCCGAATTGTCGCCGCTTTTGGATGAGGAAAAAGTTGATTTCCTGAAAAAGTTGACCCAAACTATATGATAATAAAAAAAGGCTGACCCTTACCGGACAGCCTTTTTTAATATTTTTTGCAATCAATTTTTATTCACTGTTCATCGAAATCAGGAACTCTTCAATTGAATCGGTGCGCATCAGGCGTGTTTTAATAAAATCCATTGCTTCAAGCGAATTCATGTCTGCCAAATAGTTCCGCAAAATCCACACTTTGTCCAGCATCGCTTTTGAAATCAGCAGGTCTTCGCGGCGTGTGCTCGAAGCAACAATATCTACAGCCGGGAAAATACGTTTGTTCGACAGTCTTCTGTCAAGCTGCAACTCCATGTTGCCGGTACCTTTAAATTCTTCGAAGATCACTTCGTCCATTTTCGATCCGGTTTCGGTCAGTGCAGTTGAAAGAATGGTCAGTGAACCACCTTCTTCGATGTTACGGGCCGCGCCAAAAAACCTTTTTGGTTTGTGCAGCGCGTTGGCGTCAACACCACCCGAAAGCACTTTGCCCGAGGCTGGCGACACCGTGTTATATGCACGCGCTAACCGTGTAATTGAGTCCAATAGGATCACCACGTCGTGCCCACACTCAACCAGCCTTTTGGCTTTTTCCAGCACCATGCCGGCTACACGTACGTGGCGTTCGGCAGGTTCGTCAAAAGTAGAAGAAATTACTTCGGCATTCACGCTGCGCGCCATGTCGGTCACCTCTTCAGGCCGTTCATCAATCAACAAAACAATCATATAAACTTCCGGGTGATTGGCGGCAATAGCATTAGCTATTTCCTTGAGCAGCATGGTTTTACCTGTTTTAGGTTGAGCCACAATCAGCCCGCGCTGCCCTTTACCAATTGGCGCAAACAAATCAACTACGCGGGTCGAAATGTTGTCATGTCCGTTTCCGGTCAGGTTAAATTTTTCGTTCGGGAAAAGTGGCGTCAGGTGTTCGAAAGGAACCCTGTCGCGGATATAATCGGGTGTGCGGCCATTGATTTCCAACACTTTGATAAGCGGAAAATATTTCTCTCCTTCTTTTGGCGGGCGGATAGTCCCATTAACAGTATCGCCGGTTTTTAAACCAAATAATTTGATTTGCGATTGCGAAACGTAAATGTCGTCGGGAGAGTTCAGGTAATTGTAGTCAGACGAACGTAAAAAGCCATATCCGTCAGGCATAATTTCAAGGACGCCGGTGTTGGTTATAATCCCTTCAAACTCGTAGGTTTTGTCGGCATTGCCGTTTCCTTGTTTTGGTTTGTGCGCGCCGGGTTGCTGGGCATCCCATTTGGGATGTTTTTGCTGTTGCTTATGATGTTGCTTTTGTTCTTTTGGTGCTTCTTTGGGCGCTTCGGGTACAAGCTCTTTTGAAACCTCTTTCGGAGTTTCTTTCAGGGGTTCTTTTTGTTGATTTTCAGCAGGAACTTGCTCCTGTTGAGTCTTTTCGGCTTTTCTTAAGGTCACCGTTGGTTTTGCCGACTGTGGCTGCGGCTGCGGTTTTTCCTTTACTTCTTCCTCCCGCTGTGGCTGTGGCTGTGGCTGTGGCTCAACGGTTTTTTCTTCCCGCGACCTGTCAGATTCCATCGCTCTGCGGGCTTTATTGAAAAATGAAGCAGCCTTTACAACCGTTGTACGTTTGCGTTTTTTGGGCTGATCAGAATCCTGTTCTTCTTCGTTTTTCTGTTGTGTTGGTGTGCCCGGCTGTTGTGCCCCCTGTGCAGGTGGAGCCGGTTTGTTTTTCTGATTTTTATCTTTGGAAGGTTCTGCTTTTTTTTCTGAGGCAATGATTGCCTGCGTATCTAATATCTTGTATATCAGATCCTGTTTTTTATAAGACTCTGGCTTTTTAATGTTAAGCTCTTTGGCGATTTCCTTCAGTTCGGGCACCAACTTTTTGCTTAATTCAATAATGTCATACATATTCTTTGAAAATTAATTACATCTAAAATGTTAGGAGGAGAAACGTCAATAATGTTTTTGGATAAAATATCTGGATAAAGTAAAATGTCGAAATATTTTGCAATTATAAGCAATAAGTACTTATTCCCCAAAAAGTTTTTTCTTTCTCTTGGTTTTTTTTCTTTCAAGGCGAAACAAATTTTTAAACAAAAAGTGCTGAATTTGGTTCAATCTTATAACAAAAGTAAGGGTGTAGATAAATTTATTGGCACTTAGTAAATAATGGGTAAGAATTCTTGTTTTCAAGTAGAAATAGTTATTTTCACTTCGTAAAAAAAATGACACGACTTCGCTTTTTTTGATTATTAATTGATACCGGGTGGCATGAGACAGTTAAAGATTTCCAAACAGGTTACAAACCGCGAAACCTTATCGTTGGATAAGTACCTGCACGAGGTCGGCAAATTAGAGTTGCTGACGGCTGATAAAGAAGTTGAGCTTGCAAAACGGATCAGAGGGGGCGATCGGGATGCTCTCGAAGAATTGATTAAAGGCAATCTGCGTTTTGTGGTTTCGGTTTCGAAACAATATCAGAACCAGGGATTGAGTCTGCCCGACTTAATAAATGAAGGAAATTTGGGACTGATTAAAGCGGCGGAACGTTTTGACGAAACCCGCGGATTTAAATTTATTTCTTACGCCGTTTGGTGGATCCGCCAATCGATTTTACAGGCACTGGCTGAACAGTCAAGAATCGTACGGCTTCCTTTAAACCGGATCGGGTCAATTAACAAAATCAACCGCACCTTTTCAAAACTTGAACAGCAATTTCAGCGGGAACCCACGCCCGAAGAGGTAGCTAAAATACTTGAAACCACCACCGAAGTTGTTGAAGATTCGATGAAAGTTTCGGGCCACCACATGTCGATGGACGCGCCACTGCGCGATGACGATGGCAACAGCCTTTACGACGTCATGCTGAATGACGATTCCCCAAATCCGGACGACGGGCTCATCAACAGTTCCCTAAAAAAAGAAATTGAAAGGACGCTGATGACTTTGGGCGAACGCGAAGCAGACATCTTAAAACATTATTTCGGCCTGAGCGGCTATCGCCAGCACACCCTCGAAGAAATTGGCGCTATCTTTAAACTCACGCGCGAACGTGTTCGCCAAATCAAAGAAAAGTCAATCAAACGGCTAAAAAATAATTACAGAAACCGCCTGCTAAAGGCATATCTGGGGCAGTAGGCGGCCTTTTGTTTTCTGATATCCTTAAAAAAACAATATTTTTGTGCCAAAATCTGAAACCATGACAAACCGGTTTGTTGCGCCTTCTATTTTATCTGCTGACTTTTCGAAACTTGGTGCTGACATTGAAATGCTTAACAAAAGTGAAGCAGATTACATTCATTGCGATATTATGGACGGGGTTTTTGTTCCCAATATTTCATTTGGCTTTCCGGTCATCGAAAAGGTCGCTGAAATAGCCAAAAAGCCACTCGACGTGCACCTGATGATCATCAATCCCGATCCTTTCATTTTACCTTTCAAAAAAGCGGGTGCCTCCATTCTTACCGTACATTACGAAACCTGCCCCCACTTACACCGGACGGTTTATGCCATCAAAAATGAAGGAATGAAAGCCGGAGTTTGCCTCAATCCGCATACGCCCGTTCATTTGCTGAATGAAATTATCGACGACCTCGACCTGGTATTGATCATGTCGGTCAACCCTGGATTTGGCGGGCAGCGGTTTATTAAAAATTCTTATCAGAAGGTACGCGATCTGAAAGAGCTGATTGAAACCAAAAATACCGATTGCCTCATTGAGGTGGACGGCGGAGTAGATTTTGAGACGGGGAAAGAACTTTATGATTCAGGCGCCGACATCCTGGTTTCCGGAAGTTTTATTTTTAAGGCCGAAAACCCCATTGAAACCATCGCTGAATTTAAAAAACTGCTATAAAGAATAGTTCGCTTTTGCAGGTACAGTTGGACATTCCGGTTCTGCTGCCAAATCTTTCAACGCGCAACCAGTACTGCAACTACCACATTTGCCGGCAGTTTTTGCCGCTTCCTGCTTTTTCTTTTTAAATGAAAGCAGCAGCCTGAACAGTTTTAGCGCGGTCATGCCAAATGCCACTGTCAATATCAAATAGGTAATAATCTCCTGTATCATTTTTATCTTTTTTTCAGAAAAGGAATTGACCCGCTGTTTTGTTTAAAAATCACATAAAAAAACGAGCCACATGCAAAACCAGAAAAGCCATAATCCAGGCCAACGCCGTGGTATAAACCATGGTAAAGATCGCCCAGAATAATTTTCCTGATTCATTTTTAATAGTCGCAATCACCCCGATGCAGGGGAAATAGATCAATATAAAAATCAAAAAAGCCAGCGCCACCGGCACTGATATTACCAGCTGTCCCTTTTTAGGCCCGGTTTGATACCTTTCTTGTTGAAGTTTTTTGGTAAGGCCAACCGACTCATCAACAGTATCAACCTGGTAAAGTACACCCATGGTGCTCACCACAATTTCTTTTGCAGGCAGCCCGGCCAACAAACTGACACTCATTTTCCAGTCAAACCCGAGCGGGCGCATCACCGGCTCAACAAACTTGCCAATTCTTCCTAAATAAGAATTTTGCAGGCGAACAGCTTCTTTTTCCAACTCCAGTGAATGAATCTGCTCCGCATTAAGCCCTGGAAGAACTTGCTGTGCCTCAATTTTCGCCTCCACCAATTGTGTTTCAGCTGTTTCGCGCGGGAAATAACCCAGCGCCCAAATAATAATGACTCCAATGAGAATAACCCCGCCAATTTTTTTCAAATATTGCCACGTTTTGTCCCACATGTGAATGACTACGTTGCGCAATGTGGGTATCCGGTAAGGCGGCAGTTCCAGTACAAATGGAGTTTCTTTGCTTTTAAAGATGGTCCGGTTAAACAGTTGAGCAACCAAAAAAGCGATAAAAATTCCGGTGAAATAGATGCCAATCAGCACCAGCGCGGGATTATTCGGGAAAAATGCCGAAATAAACAACACATACACCGGCAGGCGTGCGCTGCACGACATGAATGGGATAATCAGCATGGTGAGGAGGCGGTCGCTTGGACTGCGCAATGTGCGCGTGGCCATAATGGCCGGAACATTGCAGCCAAATCCCATAACCATGGGAATAAAAGAGCGCCCGTGCAGGCCAAAATAATGCATCACTTTATCCATAATGAAAGCCGCCCGTGCCATGTAACCCGAATCTTCCATGATGGAGATGAAAAAAAACAGGATCAAAATATTCGGAAGGAAAACCAGCACGCTGCCGGTGCCGTCGATTACACCGTTCGAGAGCAAATCGCGCAACATGCCCGGCGCCATGAAGGTGGTGACGAGGCCATTTATCCAGCCAACCAGGTTTTCAATCCAGGTCATCGGATAACTTCCAAGGGTGAAAGTGCTGTAGAATGCGATAAAAATAAGAATAACAAAAATGGGCATCCCTAAAAAAGGGTGCGTTAAAAACCGGTCAATTTTATCAGAACGCGAACTGCCTGCCAGCAGGTTCTGCCTGAAATTCTCCTTCAGAGCCCCGGCGATAAACCCATATTTGGCGTCAGTTATAATCGTCTCACTATCTTCATTATAAAGTGTTTCAATCCGCCTGCATTCTTCTTTAGTGATGGTTTTTATCTCGTCAAAGTTCGAATACTTTGAGAGGTTAAACAAAGTTTCGTTGTCTTTTTCGAGCAGCTTCAGGGCCATAAACCGCGACGAAATTTTATCAGTAATTGGTTTGTTTTCTTTAATTTTTTCACGGATACGCCGGATCGATTTTTCTATTTCCTGCCCGTAATTGATGTGGATATGGCGTACAACCGGGTCGCGGTCTTCGTATACTTCAATTGCTTTTTTCAGAAGATCGTCAATGCCTTTTCCTTTCGAACTGATTGTCGGGATAATGGGAATGCCAATCATCCTGCCCATTTTTTGGTAGTCGAAGGCATTTTTGTTTTTCAGCAACTCATCGTACATGTTCAGGGCACAAATCACCTTGATATCCATGTCGATCAGTTGTGTTGTTAAAAACAGGTTCCGCTCCAGGTTCGACGAGTCAATCACGTTGATGACCAGGTCGGGGGTTTCTTTCCAGATATACTTCCGCACGTAAATTTCTTCCGGCGAATAGGCTGTCAGCGAATAGGTTCCGGGAAGATCGACCAAGTTAAACTGGTAGCCGTCTTTTTTGAACGAAGCTTTTTTGGCGTCAATGGTTACTCCGCTGTAGTTGCCGACATGCTCTTTTGAACCCGACAAAAAATTGAACAGCGTGGTTTTTCCGCAGTTTGGATTGCCAACCAGCGCGATATTAATCACCCGGCTGTTTTCGGTAGCCGATTTTTTTAAAATCTCGTTGTCGATTACTCCCTCGTAGTGGTTGTTGACCGTCGTTTTTGCTTCTTCGAACGAAACCACTTCGATTAGATTTGCTTCCGAACGTCGCAAAGTTATGTTGTAATCCAAAATTTTGAACTCAATTGGCCCTTTAAACGGTGCATTTTTGATTACCCTTACCTCTTTCCCCTTCACAAAGCCCATTTCCGTAATTCTTTTTCTGAAAGAACCATGACCAAGAACTTTGGCAATTATTACCGTTTCGTTATTTTTTACCTCAGAAAGCCTCACCCACTACCCCTTTATGCTAATTTGATTTAAATTAAAATAGTGGTGCAAAGATATTCAAGTTTTTAAAAATTACTTGAAAAATACCTGAAAAGCCGCATTGGGTTATTACATTACTTTAACTTTGTAAACTGAAAGAATTTATAATGAAAGACGATAATAAACTGAAACAAATACAGGACGCGATTAACGCGCTGCCCGCAGATTTCAGCATTCTGGAAGAGCAAATTGATATTGAACTGCAAATGGCTTATTTCGATCTGGCCAAAGACTACAGAAGTGAAGCCACCGACAGTTCGTTGATCGCAAAAGCCAAAGAGGAGCTTTATTCTCAGGAAGTTGATTTTGAAGACAAAAAACTGCTACTGGTCAAACTCGCAGGTCTTGATGATGTTGAAGCTTTCCGGCTGATCGAATCGTTTCACCAGCAAGCCGAGGGCGAAATCAAAGACTGGGCAGTACTTGCACTTCAGGAGAGCCGGATGATCATTCAAAGTTCGCTCATGGGCGAACAGCAGGTTTTTATCTCAACCGGGCTTGGTGGAAGGGGCCAAAACATCCGGTATTTTGCCGCGATGATGCATGCAGAGTATGGAGAAGTTTTCACCAGAACCCAAAAAAAGCTGGTTGCCAGCGAATTCCGCTTTTTCCTGAATGAAAGTGAAGGCGAACTGGAAGAAATCAACTTTAAAGGCAGTTTTATCATGGGCGTTTTTCTTTTTCCGTTAAAAAAAGATTTGCACACCATTTTCAAATCTTTTATCGACGAATGCAACAACTATGGCAATTTTCTGAATGAAGATGTCATAATTACCAATGTGAAAAAACTAACGGTGAGAGAACTGAAAAAATTTATCAATAAAGGTTAAAACATGGGAGAAAATACAATCAACATGGCCTTGCAGGTACTTCCGCAGGCCGAAGGGAAAAACAGTTACGACTTGGTCGATTCTGCCATTCAGGTAATCCATGAGTCGGGGTTGAAGTACCAGGTTTGCCCGTTTGAAACGGTAATCGAGGGTAAATATGACGAGCTGATGGCGCTGGTTAAACGTGTACATCACGAGTTGGAGAAAAAAGACACTCAAAAACTGATGACCTATATTAAAATACAGACTGTTTTTCAACAAGATGTGACCATTGATGATAAAATGCACAAATATACCAGTTAAAAAAGATGCTTTTGGTTGAACGTTATCTTCAAAAAGTATTATATTTGCAGCGCTTTTGCAATGGCCCCGTAGCTTAATGGATAGAGCATCTGACTACGGATCAGAAGGTTGGGGGTTCGAGTCTCTCCGGGGTCACCTCACGGGACAAATTCAAAATTGATGAATTTGTCCCTTTTTTTTTGCCTTTCATTTTGCTGTCTATCAGAAGCATAAGAACCAAAGCTTCGTTGACACGGGCGGTTCGATATTGAAATCCGTCAAAAGTCAATTTCTCGGGGAACATCGAACCAATTATTTTTCTTTTTTGGATGATGGACCCGTTTTCATACAAAAAATCCAGTTGGGAAATGTTGCTGATAGCTCTGTCCCATAAAGGTTCTATGTTGGTGGAATCGGTTAGTGAAGCCGTTAATTTTGCCTCCAGACGATTTATCTTTTCTTCGGTTCCAGCTTTTATTGTGCGGTAGTCATCAGCTTCGATATCCCCGCAAAGCAATAGTTCCCGAGCCTTTGAAAGCTGTTTATGAGCTTCTTCCAATTGTATTTTTACCAGTTGCGCTTCATCCCGTTGAATGCGTGTCCGGACTTCAAAGGTGGTATCAATCACTTCTTTATATAATGTAAGCCGAGGCAATGGCCTAACATACTTACGAACTTCTTCTATGAACTTTTCATTGACATCCGGCGCTTTATGCCGAAATCCACAGGTCGAACTACAATGATAATAATAGTAACGCAGTTTCCTTCCTTTCGATGCACTCCCTGTAAGCAAGATTCCGCATCTCGGACAAATCAGGAATCCGCGCAAAGGAAGGTTATCATCAACAACTACCTTGGTACGCTGCGTTTTCCTGCGACCATCCAATACATCTTGTACATCGTAAAACAGCGCTTCCGAAATTAACGGCTCATGCTGTCCCTGTACCATAAAACTTTCTTCGTCCTTGTATTTAGGAATACGGATTTTGCCACAATAAACTGGATTTCGTATGGCCAGCCAAAAATTGTGTTTACTGCATACAAGCCCTTTTGCTTTCGACATTTTCCAAATCTGTTCCGTATTGAAGACTCCCAGCGACAATTCATGAAAAGCCCATTTTATTATTTCGGCTTCCCTTTCCTTGGGAGCAATATATTTTTTACCTGTCTCAGTAATTTTGTTCATATACCCTATAGGAGCAGTCGCCATCCACCTGCCTTCCTTTTTGGCGCGGCGCATACCATGAAAAGTGTTCAGGGCTCTCCGGTCATTTTCCACTTCAGGAGCTGCCAGGTAGAAAGCGAGCATCATCTTGTTCTCAGGAATAGAGAGGTCCAAAGGCTGTTCTATTGCCTGTGGTTCTACTCCCACCTTTCGCAAAGTGCCGATCATCTGGTAAGCGTCTGCTGCATTCCTGCTAAAACGGTCCCATTTCGTAAACAGAATAAGATCCGATTGTCCCCTGTGTTTTCGAAGTTCTGTTAGCAATTTTGTCCATGCCGGGCGGTTGAAAGTTTTTGCAGAATGGTCTTCATAGACCGCCTTTCGGACTTGCAGGGAATTTATTTCGCAATATTTGCGTAATCTTTCCTCCTGGTCCCGCTGTGAATAACCTTTATCTGCCTGCTCATCAGTACTTACACGAATATATAAATCTGCGATTTTCATATTTTTTATAACACACTGAAGCCACGGTTGTTTATCGCTGTAATTATAGCGGTTTTGAAAGATATTGGTCAACGGCAATTTCGGCCATTTCATACAGAAAATCCAGTATAACTTTCGCTTGCTCTATGGTTACTTCAATACCATCTTCTTTTAATATTTTTACTGCTTTTTCAGGCGGTATTCTGTCTTTCTCTTCTGTCCCCATCATCCACCTCCTGCTTATTGAAAACAAAAGTCCGTTGCCGGGCTCCTGTTATGACTGTAAAACAACGATAACTTTTTTATCCGCTTTCGGGGAAATAGATCCGGCTCCCCTGTTTGTGTTTAAAAGACGGCACATAGTTGATGTACCCGTATTCATCCAGTTCCTTTACGCACCGAAAGTAAGTTGCAGGCGCAGATATTTTAGCAATGCGCATAATATCGTAGCTGAATGCTATGACCGGATTGACAAAACACTGTTCCTGCCGGTATTGCAACAAGGCAGCATAGACTGCAATATGCGTAACACCGATCCGGTAATCCTTCCGAATGGCCGAAAAGAAATCGGACAGTGGGTTCATCGTTTCCATCCCGCGTTGCATTAACTGATCGATTGCTTTTTCCGTTTTTTCTTTGCTGCCTGGGGCATTTCCGGGCTGTCATCATTGCTTTGGCTTTCCTTTTTAGTTTCCTGCTTTTTCGCCCGGCTTTCGCCTTCGGCTTGTTTTTCGCCTTTGGCTTGCCTGTTGCCCAACCTCTGCATGTTGCTGTCATAAATGTTGATGGTCTTAAACTGAGGATTAGCCTCGATATAATGTTTCTTTTCGGTTCCATCCTGAATAAAGGTAACGGACTGCCTGTTACCTTTTTTCAGCGAATCCATCAGTGCATTCTTGTGTTCATCGTTGCCCAGCTCTTTGATCGGGTGTTTGGACAATACAGCATCCAAATCATACCCATAATTTTGGTGGTAGTGCTTTAGCTTGTAATTGCCGCTACTGTCTGCCTGTTTAAAATCCATCTGTACCCAGGCATTGTACAGTTGTCCCTCTTTGGTTGTCAGGTCCTTGTTGACCGATCTTCCCGACATCAGGTTGTAGGCTTCCTTTAGGGTAATGTTGTTGCCTTTGTTGATGTAAAAGGTTTGCTCTATTGCATCTGGTACATTTTCGCGCTGAAGGTTCACTTTATATGAATTGAAAAAGTACATGTCGCTCTCTTTCGACTTGCTGAAATGCAGCGTGGACTCCGCAACATCATTTCCATATTGCGTCCTGTGACTCAGTGTAAAATCAGGCTTTTGCCCGCTTAACTTTTCTTTTAAACTGTCTTCCAGGCCTTCTCCGAACCCGGTGTACTTTACCTGGTCGCGCAGGTATTCGAAATTTTTCTGGTTCATAACTTTTGAATTTTGATTGTTAATTAATTGTTCTGCTGTTAATCGCTCATACCGTCTGATAATCATCAGACCTACATCAACGATACCGTTCTTTTCGATCAACAGCTTTTTATCTTTGAGCGCCTCCGCCATTGCCCTGTAAGCAGATCGAATGGCCAGGTAATCGTATGTATCGGTATCCGTTGACGTTTTATGGCAAAACTCCTGCGCATCATCTTGATTGAAGAAGGTGAGCAGTTCCTCCCTGCTAGCAGGCGCAGAACTCTCGAGAAAGGCAACAAATTCCTGTCCTTCTCCACGTTTGCGCATGAGGTATTCAAGCAGGTATTGATAATCGACACTCCTGATTTTCATGTTTAGATTATTAGCAGAGAAAAATGTCGGGTAAGATCAATCGGGATAAAACGAGCTCGTATTTCTTATTCACTCCTTTCATCCTGCAAGGGCATTAATCCAGACTTAATCGGAACTGCCTTTACGATTTTCCGATTCTTTACGCGCAGTTCCAGGTTCCTGCCACCGTTCTTCTCCATGAGTTGCACAGCCAGATACTTTTTATCAGGAATTGTAAACTTTGGCACGACCAGCACGATGGTGTTGTCCGATTGCCCTGTTACCGTGGCGGTGTTGTTATGCACAAGTATGGGTGATATTTCTATCTCCTGGGTAGCCGTCCTTTTTGATTTTTTCTGATCACGGATATAAAGGCGTAGCTGGTCAATATCATAGTTGATATTTGTCTCGTTGGCAATATTGAAGCGCAGTAATATGATGTTGTCATGTATAAACAGGCCGTCCAGCCTAAAGCAAATCCCGAAAGCTTTATCTTTTATTCCCCTGATCTTTTTCTTTTCAACCGCAGCGGCTTTTGAATATTCTCTCAATTCCTTTTCGTTAAATATCTCCGGTGAAAAGAACGCATCCTGCTTGGATTGTTTTGCGTTATTGAAATCCAAATTCAGAATGGAAGGGTTTTCAGAATAATCCAATAGAAAAGAATAAAACTTTCCATCTGCGGTAATGACGGTCAGGTTGGTTTCTTCAAAACCTTTTTTGCCTGCCTTTATTTGGAGGATGTTCTCAACATTTTTCGCTTTTTGTACCAGAATGTTTTTGCTCCCACGGTCCACGCTTATAATTGCATATGGAAATATCAGGTTGTTTGTTTTTTCATTTGTAATGGAAAGGGGATACGGACTAATGGCAGATGCTTTTACATGGTTTATGTCTTGCGAAAACATGGGGTTGCTTACAAGGAAAAACAAAGCCCATATTATCAATCCTGTTTTTGACTTTTTCATCTTCTTGAAACTTTTGCTGGTTACTTTTAATTATGCTGTTTTTGCTTTTCGTCCCTTAGCAGCACCCGGTAGCCCGCTTTCACGGTCACTTTTACCAGTTTTGCCTTTTTGCCGATAAGGCCCTTGGCTGCATCGATCCCGGCACTGGCTGCCTGTACGCCCAACGAAGGGTCCAGTGTTGTTAATCCAATGCCTTGGAGGGAACGGTTTGCCGATTCTTTGGCAACCTCCCTAGTGATGGCACCAGGCACGTAAATGCCTTCCATTCCATCCATGTCGTACACGGACAGCCCCACCGGGAAAAGGGAATTTTGATAGCGGATGCCGTTAATTTTAATGGAAAGCCTTTCGCCGTTCAACATGGCTTCCCCGAAAAGAAGATTATTTTTAGGAACCAGTATTCCGTTGATGTAAATGTCATCTTCCAGACGAAGCTTGAGGGTGGCGCCGGAAACAAGGGTCTGTGTTTCGTGGACGACTGCCTGAACGGCATTTTGTTCCTTTTCATATCCTACCGGTTCGTCTAAAGAATAAAAACCATTTTGGTCTGGCGGGTTTAATATGTTGCTGTTAATCCCTTCAGACAGGTGTCCCAAAAGCGAAACGGGTGTTTCCGTTGAAACGGCAGATACAGCAAACACCTGTCCCCTCTGCGCTTCCGATGGTTGCCTGATTTTTTCCTGTACCCGGTCCGGGTGTTGGATGTCCAGGATTTTTTCCAACATCCCATTGATCTGTTTCAATTCGGGGCCCTCTTCCTGTGAGTGGTTCATAGACTGCATCATCTGCTCCAAGCGGTCAATGTCATATGTATTCACTGGCATGCTTTCGCTTCGGTTGATCTGCATATTTTTGGTTGGTTCTATTGCAGGGGTATGCTGGGTCATAGCTTGCTCCAGTTCTGCCAGTTTGAGAAGTACCCTTTCTTCATTGGTATCTATCCCACTGCCATAGGGCGAGGGCATTAAAGCACCCCTTCCCGCATCCTTTCCCGGAACAGGAACAGCACCTGATTTTGTTCCAGGTCCGGCACTGTTTCGGGGAGATGGTACCCTGTAGTTCGGGTCGTTTTTTATCAATTCTTCCAGTTTGACAGAATCGGAAGCCGCTTTTTCATAATAGCCCATTTTGTCCAACGGCCTGTCATTTTTCAGGTAAACATCCGGCAACTTCATGTTAAAACCATTGTTTACCGGGAGCAGGGGCTCTGTATTCCCTTTCTTTCCGCCGCCAAGGGACCAGAACATCAGGGTCATAAATGGCAGTATGAGAAGTGGCAGCACAAGAAAAAATTTTCGCTGCCTTCGCATTTTCGGGGATAATGTTTTCTGTTCCATACTCTTTAGTTTTTCATTTGTGGTTGATAAATTTTCTCAACAAGCTTAATGCTGTCCAGTAACCCAGGCCGGCTGGCAACAAGGCTGTCATACACCGCTTTCCCATCAGGGCTTTGGGCAAGGCTGTCCATGTATTCCCTGAAGTGGGTGATCCGTTGGTAAACATCCTTGCCAATGGTCCAGTCCTCTTTTGGGACAGCTTCGCCTGTTTTCATCACATGTTTTGGGACGTTGACCTGGCTTACAGAAACCGTACTAGCCCTGTTGCCCGAAACACTTCTCCCGATCAGGAAAATGCTGCGCCCTGCCGCCAGTGCAATGAAGACCAATAGCAAGAGGATCAATTTCCTTCGGGACAGGTTTTCCGTCCTTCTTCCCATCCATTTTGCCCATTTGGTTTGGGCAAAGCACCAAATATTTCCAGTTGCAGTTTTTTTCCTATTTCTAAATAGACTTGCCATACCCTGTCTTTTTATACCCTGTTTGGGAACCTCACCTACGGTTCTGTGTTTTTATATCCCTGTTTTCAATGATATTCCAGCGTTCGATCAGAAACCCGTGCGGGTTGTTGTCGCTGCGGGAAACATTGCGCAGGGCCCCTTCGGTGACCAAGCTTCTTGAAACAATGCTGGTGGTGCGGACAATATTCTGGATGGCATGGCACCTGAAGCGGTAAGGATAGTCGCTTGTGTCAATTATGATGCTGTCCACCTTGATGGATTGGCTGATATTGCCGGATATGATGCCCGCGTAGTACCCGTTTTCCCTCAGGTTATCGTATTCACGTTTTGCACTTGCATCGGCAAGGTAAAGCGCTTTGCCGAGGTTTGTTTTAATGACCCTGTCGTCCGGGGAAAGGGTAAAAAACCAATGGTGGAAGGTTTTTACATGGTCGCGTGCTTCCACCGGGATGTTGTCTTTCCGGTCGGAGGCATATGCTTCCAGGGCTTTGCCGTTTGCAAGGATATATACCTTGTCCTGCATTTGCGATACCAAGCTGAAACTTTTGTACAGCGCAAAGCAGCAGGTCAATACACAGCCCGCGATAACCAACATGGTAAAACCGCGCACATAGCGGAAAGCCGTATCAATATTTTTCATTTTTTGAAACATTGTCTTTTTATTTAAATCATTGACTTGCTAAGAATTGCCTTTCAATTTGTCGCCCATATAAGCTGAACCGGAGCTGGTATTGTCCCCAAAATAGGGGTTGGTTTTGCCATGGCTGGCCATGCTTTGCGACATCCGCCCCGCGGCATTGCCCATCACATCCGCAGCCATGCCTGCCCCGCCGGATACCATCCGTACCGCGCCACGGGACGAGCTGCTGAACATATTGGTCACTTTTTGTCCCAATGCGCCGCCCCCGCCTGCATGGACGATATAATTGGCGACCGACGGCACGGTAAAGTAGCCCACGATGCCGATAATGAGGAACACGAGGTAAGCCACATCTGTCCGGCTAAAGAACGTGTCACCGTAACCCTGCACTTGGGAAATGTCCAGTTCCAGCATCTTTTCCTGTATCTTCCCGATGATTGAGCCGAAGATATTGGCCACGGGCAACCACAAAAAGACATTGACATAGCGGGCGATCCAGACTGTGAGCGTATGATGAAAACCGTCGAAAACAGCGATCCCGAAAACGAGCGGTCCAAGGATGGCCAGCACAATTAATTGAAAAGTGCGTAAGGTATTGATGCAAAGTGCTGCTGCCTCATAGAGTATCCGCAGCACCTCGCTCATCCATTCTTTGACTGAGTTGCGGAAGTTGTAAGAGGCTTTGGACATGGCAAACTTGATGTCGTTGCCGATCCCGTCCAGGATACTTTCCCCTGAAGGACCGGCATCATCGTGGGTGTATTTGTACCAGCGGTCACGGTCGCCGCTGCCGCTTTCTCCTACATACATTTGCCAGGCTGCCGTTTTTCGGATGGCCTCTTCCTTTTTCTGCAAAAGCAGGGCAATTGCCTGGTTGGAATTTTCGACCATCCCGGAAGTTGCGGTAACGATTGGTTTCATCACCCCGTTGACCATCGCCAGTACTGACGGAAAAACCATCACGCAGAAGCCAATCACAAACGGCCGGAACAAAGGGTAAAAATCAACCGGCTCCGCATTGGCGATATGCCGCCAGATCCGGGAAGCTATGTACCATGTGGCCGCAAAACCGGCCAATCCCTGGCCAACACCGATCAGTTGGCTGCACAAAGGCATCATCTCATCATAAAGCTGCTCCAACACGCCGTGCAGGCTGTTCATTTCATCTGCCAGACTTTGCGCCCGTCCGATGACGGGCAAGAGCAATCCCGCGATGACAAAGTATGTCGATTTTCTAAACAGTGCCATGTTTGTATTTTTTTAGTTGCTGATGCCATAAATGTGGCGCATCGTTACCACATCGTTCCGTTCTTTTGCACGCTGCAAGGCCAGTACCGTTGTGTTGTTATTAAAATACCGCAGGAACAACAGCTTGTCCTGCATTTCGGCATAGATCCTGTCAATGGCTGCCAGCCGCTCATCGTCGTTCATGCGGAGTTTGTTTGCGGTGATGATGACTAGCAGTTCGTCCAGGTTATTGAGGCTTTGGCCGAACAGGTTTTCATACACCTTTCTCAGGTATGCCAATTCTTGCTCATTAAAATTTTGGTCCCGTTTAAACCGGTTAAAAGCGGACTTGTATTCCCTGACCAAAATGAGTTGGTAATTGACGATGTCGGCTACCCGCTTATAATTTTTCACTGCCGGACTTACTTCCATCAACGCGTCCAAAAACGTTTTGTGCAGGTTGAAATTTCCCTCTGACAGATCCCGTATCATATTGTACCCGCCATTCAGGATTTCATAGCCTTTTTTCATGTCCGACAAGATTTGTTCGAATTGTGCCAGTTTCTCCACGTTCAGCAAGAGCTGGGCAATTTCATCGGCTTGTGCCAGGGTTTTAATTGGAAGGGACAAGCTGAAAAGTGCAATTCCTAAAATAACAGACAGCTTTTTCATTGCAAGGTTTCGGTTATGCCGTACAAGGCATGTACGGTTTGGGTTTCATTATTTTCCTTTATCCTTGACATGGCGAGTAGCAACGTTTCATTGCTGAAGCTTTGGGAGAATGTGTATTGTCCCATCATTTCCTGATACAGCATATCAATCCTTTCCAGCCGCTCATTGTCCATCATTTTCAGCTTGCCATCAGTTGCCACATTGAGCAGTTCATCCAGTACATTTGAGCAACCGTCCAGTAACCGGTCCAATACCCTCCCGATGTAGCCTTTTTCTTCCCCGTTGAATACATCGCTTTGTTGGACACGGCGGCGGGTTTGGTTGCAGGTTTGGACAATCCTTTCCTGCATGGCCATGATGTCCGCCACTTTTGCATATTGTTTAATTTTCGGGTTGACGTTTTTCAGTGAATTGAAATAACCAGTATGAAGGTCCAGTTCACCCTCTTTGAAACTTCCGATAACATCCAGTCCCTCCTTTGCGATTGCATAGCCTTTTTGTGCCAGTTCAATATACACCTGCAAGGCCGCAACCTGCTGGATAAGATATTTCTTTTGTGTTTCTTTCTGCCGGAACCATTCGTCAAAAGTCTGCGCCCTTAAACTGGCCGTGCAACCTGCTAACGCCAGCATTATCAGTATTTTTTTCATATCCGTTGTTTTTGTAGTTTACGGAACCCCATATAATTTTTTGACAGCGTCCACATCATTATATTCTTTTGCCCGTTGCAGGCTAAGCATGATATTTTGCTGGTTAAACCTGATCAGGTCGTAATAATTCGCATCCACCCCGTCTGCAGCCGCATTGATGATTTCAAGTCTTTTGGCATCGCCCATCGTCGTGGCAAAGGAGTTGATGACAAGGAATATTTGGTCAATATTTTTAATGCTTTCATCCAGTATCCCCCAATAAACTTTTTCCATATAATCCAGTTCATCGGGCGTGAAATACCTGTCCTGGCGCAACAACCCCCAAGCCCATTGGTATTCTTTTACCAGCCTTACCTGTTTTTGTGAAATTTCGCGGATGCGTTGGTAGTACGAAATGATGGATTTTACTTTTGCCAGTTCCTCAAAGTACCCTTCGTACAAAGTTTTCTGCCGCTCTGTCCACTCCGATATCTCTTCCAGTTTCAGTTTGGTCAGGGTATTTTCCAGTGTCTTCTGGGCGTTTTGCAGCCAGATTGTTTTGTTCTGCAAACGCTGTATCTTCAGGTCAATGGCTTTGATGGCCTTTGTAATGCCCGCTTTGATAATTTCTAGTATTGCCAGGGGTGTTGCATTCGCCTTGCCAACCGGCATCACAGCCAGGGAACAGCACAGCAGGATAACCGTCATTAATTTGAAATATCTTTTCATTACCTGTACTTTTTATGATTTTTTGTTTCTCAAGTCATTGGCCAGTGCAGCGATGCCTTTTTGCATATCGTCGCCAAACTGTTCGGCGTACGCCTGCACTTTCACTTTCTCCGTTTCTTCGGTGGTGTAGGCCAGATATTCTTCCAGACTCACTTCCGTTCGGTACACTTTCGACAACATGCCCCCCAGCGAGATAAATACTTCCTTATATTTTTTAGCGGGATCGTTGGCTTTGTTCACGGACAACACCAATGCTTTTTCTTTTTCGGTAAGCCCCAGCAGTTCCTGTATCCGTTCAAACTTGTTTTGGTATTTTGACTGGTCAAGCAGGATTTTGCAGTCGCTGTTGTTAATGATGGCCTGTTTGACCACAGGCGATGAGATGATGTCCTCAACTTCCTGCGTGACGACAATGGCCTCCCCGAAAAACTTGCGCACCGTCTTGAACAGGTATTTGATGTATTCGGCAAAGCCCTCTGTCATCAATGCTTTCCAGGCTTCTTCGATCAAAATCATCTTCCGGGTGCCCTTCATTTTCCGCATCTTGTTAATGAAAACTTCCATGATGATGATGGTGACAACGGGAAATAGAATGGGATGGTTTTTTATATTGTCCAGCTCAAATACGATGAACCTTTCATGCAATAGGTCCAGGTTTTCCCGGGCATTGAGCAGGTAATCAAACTCACCGCCATTGTAATAGGGGCGCAGTACATACAGGAAGTTGCCGATATCAAAATCCCGGTCTTTCACTTTATCGGACTCCAGTTTGTTTACATACACATTCTTGAGGAAATCATAAAATGTATCAAAACAGGGGAACAATTCCGGGTGGCTGCCGAGATAATTGAAATAGCCGCTGATGGCATTTGACAGGGCAACATATTCGCTTCGCTTAAATTCCTCGGTATCTTTCTTCCAGAGCGCCAGCAGCAGGGTCTTGATGCTTTCCTTTTTTTCGGTGTCCAGCGAATCACCTTCGCCTATAAAAAATGGGTTAAATCGGATGGGGTTTTCTTCAGAATAGGTAAAATAATATCCCATTACCAAATCGCATAGTCCTTTGTAACTGTGCCCCACATCCACCAGTACGATGTGTGTGCCCTGCTCGTAATAACTGCGCACCATGTGGTTTGTAAAGAAACTTTTGCCTGAACCGCTTGGCCCTAAAATGAATTTGTTCCTGTTGGTACAGATGCCTTTTTTCACAGGTTCGTCACTGATATCAACATGCACCGGTTTTCCGGTCAGACGGTCGCCCAGGCGGATGCCCACCGGACTGGGTGATGAACGGTAGCACGTTTCCAGGTTCAAAAAACAAGAGGCCTGTTCTGCAAACGTATCAAAGGTGTCGTTCATCGGGAAATCTGCCGCATTGCCCGGGATTCCCGCCCAGAAGATTTGCGCGGCCCCGGCAGTTTCCAGTTTGGCGGCAGCATCCATCTGTGCCAACGCTGAAGAAACTTTGTTTCTCAGGTCTTTTAGTTCTTCTCTATTATCCGTCCATACCAATACATTGAAGTGTGCCTTTACAGGAAGGCGTTGTTGACTGATGGCTTCGTTTAAAAAATCATTCGTAGCATCCCTTGCAATCATGTTCTCCCTGCTATAGGCGGAAAGCGATTGCAGACGGAGCCTTTTGTTTTCCAGTTTACGGATGGTTTGCTGCGCATCTTCAATAAAGATGTACTGGTTGTATAGGTGGTTGCAGGAAAGCAGTTGCCCCAAAGAGGACGCAAAACCAGTGCTGAACTTCGACTTGTCTGTTGAATACCGGTCATAATTGATGCGCGGGCCACAAAGAGCGGGAAGGTCGGCCGCATCGCCCAAGGTGTAAAGTTGGCAGTATTGCCCACCGATGCGTATATTTTCTCCTAACTCGATATCTTTAAAGATCACAGCAGAGCCCTTTTCATGCAAGTGGCAATAGCGTTCGATCAGCCCTGCTTTTCTGCTTTGGCTCAATAAATCAGCCTTTTTTAAGCGGGTCAGTTTTACAAACCCGCTGTCTTCCAATATGCGTTTGAATTGTCCCGCACAGTCCAGAAAATCCTGCAGCAACTGGGTCTTCAATGTTTCCTCCGGCACAATGGATTTTCTGATCAGGTTTGAAAACAATGAACTGGAAGGTTTTCTCCCTGCCGGTTTTTTTGTCAGCATGATGTAGCAGGTATGCTCAAGAAAAGTGCGTTCGTTGAAAAAGCGTTCACTGCTCCGGGCAAGGAAGCTCATATCCGGATTCGAAAAATCGGGTTGGTAACTGCTGTCAATAAACCAGTCTTGCTTATGGAGCACACTGAATTTGGGCAGTATCTTGATAGCCTTGGCCCAGTTCTGGTGAAAAGCTTCATATTCCTGGTCGGACAAAGTGAATATCTCCGGCAGTCCCGCCCGGAAAGCTACGGTTACATCGCCCTGTTTTGACAGGATACAATCATGCTCCACTCCCATGATCGGGAAAATATCGTCCAACAACTTTTCCATACTCACTTTTTCCTTGTTCTTTTTTCCTGAATGGCGGTTTGCCTTCGCTATTTTTGAAGAAATACTTTCCTGCTGTAGCTTTTGATGGTTTTGGGGACCTGCCGTTTGGCAATGGCTTTCATCATGCCATGTTCGCCATACTTGCTGCTCATGGCGTAAGTCTTTACGACAAGCACGGCACCTGCCGCAAGGGCAATGCCGACGCAGATAAGTGAGGGCACGCCCAGGACATAAAGGATGGCAAACAGGACCAGCAAAACAACGGCCCCCCCACCCAAATACCAGATGTATTGTGCTTTTAAGCCTTTGAACTCGACACTCCGGTTGATCCCTTTGTTGATTTGATAGACACTGTTTGCCATAGTTGCATTTCTAAAGATTACACTCCAAAGAAAGATTGGATAACAGTGGCAACGACCACCAAAAAGACACAACTGCCGAACCAGGCGGCAGCCACTTTACCCGTATCCTGGTCTCCTGCGTTCCATTTCTGATAGACCTTGACAGCCCCGATCAACCCAACCAGCGCGCCCACTGCATACATGAGTTGGGTGCCTGCCGCAAAATAGCTGCGAACTTGCTGGTTAGCCTCATTGATCCCAGCCAGTCCGTCCTGGGCAAAGGCCGCAACTTGAAAGGCTGCCAATACCAGGAATAAACCGGCTGCTGCCAACTTTTTCTGTTTTAACTTTTTAAATTTCCATCCGCACATTTTCATAACTCACATTTTTAAAATTTACAATTGATTGTAAGCCAATAAAAACGAAGTGGCTTCGCCGTCTCACTACCCGCTAATCCTCTTTCTCTTTTGCCATACCGCACCGGGACGGACGGGGAAGCACACTCCGTTGAACACTGTTACATGCTGTCGTCCCATAACAGTTCCACTTCATCCTCACTTAGCGTAACAGCGCCATGTTTTTCACATTCCGAGATAATCAGGTTATTGATTGATAATTGCAATGCAGTGTCCTTGAATTCGGGGAATTCCCGGAGTATCAATTGCAGGTGTTGCTTCAATTCTGCAGGTCCAAGTTTTCTTTTTGAGGCATATGAAATGACCTGGTTAAGATGTAGGGCCAATCGTTCTGCATTAACCTGATCATCATTCCCTGGTTGATCAGGTGCATCCTTTTCGGTGAGAACCCGTTCTTCTGTGGACAGTTCGTTCACGGGGGCGTGTCTGAAATTAAGTTTCCGTTTCCCGGAAATTAGTTCTTTCAGTTCGGCGGAATAGTACCGTACCCCTATAAAAAGATAATAAACGACCAGAAGTATGGTGACTACAATGAGGTAGTCGGTCCATGAAATAGTTGAAAACATAAGCCTGTTTCTTTTTTGTTCAACATTTGCCGGTTCGCCTTGCGGTTTTACTCCGGTTTCTGAGGCAAAGTAACAGGCTCGTTCAGGGCGCTACAAGTCCAACTTTTTGTTGTACCCTTTTTGGAACCTTTGGAACCCTACAAGAATCAGTGGGTTCCGATAGACTATTTTTTTGAGGAAGTATTAGAAAAGCCACTTTTGGTTGTGTGGATTAAAGGTTGTTTGGGTGCTGAGTAGACCTCCTAAATAAGCGAAGTTTTTTTTGATGATATTGATGAATTTGCCAAACGATACCAAAAAGGGAAACTCGGTACCCTGCTCGAAATGCGCCGCATCATGCTTCAGTTTGCTAAAAAAGAAAATCCACAAGCAGAAATAATTTTAAAAGAATATCATCAAAAAATGGAGGGAAGTGAATGAATCAAAGCTTGTGTTTTTTTAATCTCTCTGGCAGAACAATTTCTGACTTTTTCAGCTTGTGATAGAGTGGAAGTCCTTTCAGTAAGTTCTCCAACTCTTCATATTGCCAGTCTTCAATTCTGGGATGAGCAACAATTTTCTTAATAGTTGAATCAAGGTCAATACTTATCTTGTAGAATTTTTTTACCCTTACACTATCTTGGTAAATAATGAACCGATATTCATTTTCGCTAACATGTACTTTGTCTTTTAGAAATGGATTTATTGCTAAATTTTTAGTGGATACTGAATCTTTTATTATTTCCATTCTAGGGTTGATCAGATTATCATACTCGACGTTCCCATAATACAATTTCATATTACTTTTTCGAATTTTATTGAAAGATTCTTGAATGTTTGCCAGAATAGCATTAGAATCAAAACAAACAGCAATGCCAATACTGTTAGAGTAAGAGTTCCACATCGCTGTAGATTCGTCACCGGATTCATAAAAACAAGTTGCAAACATGCGACGTTGGGTTTTTCGTAAACTCCGAACATATAACCTGCACCTATCTTTTGACTCTTTTACCTCCTGACGCCCATAAGCATAAACACTGGATTCATATCCAATTCCTAAATTGATTTTGATTAAGCTTGAAAGAATCAAGTTTGCACCTTCAAATGGATCATTCATAGACGATAATGGAGCAAAAAAAAGTTCCTGCGAGTTGAGCAAACCAAGAAATTTGTAAAGATCAATAAACCTCCAAAGATGATTTGATATTGGAGGTTTCCTTTTGGATTGAGGCTTTAAAAGATTGTTGTTTTTCATTGATATTTAAAGTGTTATTGAAGCCGCAAAAACAGCAACGGTCACGAGAATATTTATCATGACCAGTTCTCCAGAGGTGTAATCTTCTTCACTGGAATAGATCAGTTTGACAAAGCAACTGAGCAAGTATTTGAACTTCATGACAAAAATATTAAATCAATTTACAAAATAATCCAACGGGTTTGGTTAAATTGCTCATACTTTGTTTTCTATAAAAAAGTTTTTATAATTAAACAACTCAGCTTCACTATGGCAGGGCTGAAAAAATATTAGCTATGACAGAAGAAAAGAAACCAAATTCGATGGCAAAGGAAACTTTGTTCGCCCGACTCGCTTTAATCGGAGGAGTGATATTGATGCTTATATTACCCTTAGTGCTAACTCAGGACTGGAGTGGCATTTCTTTTTTAGAAACAGGACCGATAGGCGATACCATTGGCGGAGTAACTGCTCCCATCTCCGGTTTACTTGGAGCGTATCTGGTGTTTCTGGCTTTGAAAGCTCAAGTTAAGGCAAATGTAATTCAAAAAGAGGCCATGGAAAAGCAGCAAAATGAACTTTTTAAAAGGGATACTTTAGGATACATTGAGCGACAAAAGGAAAAAATAGAAAGTAGTTTGGGAGGTTTGTTTGAGAATCGAAATATACTTAAAAATGTTGATCCTGAATCTGTCAAATTTAATATATGGATGGTCCAAAATATTCAACGTGTGAAACATACAATGATGCAAACATATCTTTTCTTAGACTTTGTTAATCATAAGTCTAAAATAGAAAAAGATGATCCTATCCTAAGGCAACTTTTGAATGATTTTTATTTAAACTTCGAAGCACACGAACTTACTCTATTGTCAAAAATTGATAGAAATATTAGGTGGGATTCTGCGGATGTTAATGCAAAAGAATTGCTTCCAATAATCAAAATCATTTTGCAGGAACTTGAAGTTATCAATAAAGAGATTGTTCAAAAGATAATATAAAAATTTCTACCACCTATCTTTCTCCAGCGCCTTATCAGCGTGAGCCATATAAACAACTCAAATAAATTTTAGAGATTTTTCGATGGATATGCGAGGAGAAAAAATGAACGATTTAACACCATTTGAAAAACAAAAAGTGATGCGTTACCTGACATAATTATACTGAATTGCTGGAAAATCACACCGTATTGAGGTTGAAAAGCCCCTTGGGGTCAAGAGGCTAGTTTACTTGCTTAGGCAATCGATAGTTTAATTTTGCAAAACCCACCCCTCTTCAGATAAAGAAAATTTGGCTTTCTGTTTTACCGGTTCCTTCAAGTCCTTTTTCATCAATACCGAAAACGGGGTGATGTTTTTGTAAACGGTTGTATATTCCACCCAAACGGTGTTGCTTTTTTCGCCATCTTGGCTAATACTGATTTCGCTTACTTCTTGATCCGCAATTTTCACCTTTTGGATGTTGAGGGCTTTGTCCTTTTCCGGGGTGGGCAAAAGATAAGGATTGGCTTTTTCTGTAAATTGTACAAGGGGTTTTCCGGCATCCTTTAATTTTTGTGTTTTTTGGATCAGTACAAGGCCGCTGGTTTCCAAGCCTGCGTCCAAAAGCTTTTTTGCGTGTTCCGGGTCGCTGCAAAAAATGTCGTAGTCAATTACCCTGGGATAATCAAGCTCTTGATTGAGAACCTGTAAAACTTCTTCTTTCGTTGGTTCCTGCGCAGGGCTGCATCCCGAAAGGGCAACTCCTGCTGATAGTAAAATGAATAATAACTTTTTCATGATATTCTGTTTTGGGGAATTAATATTCTTCAATTTTCCTGATGATTCTTTTTAAGGCGTCAATCGCTTTTTGTTTGTCCTTTTCTTCGGCGACATACGCTTTGCTACGCATACCGTCGTAGGATAGGTCTTCTTTATAAGGAGTTGACAAATGGGGTACAATGGTTTTAAACACTTCGCTCATTGATTTGGCAACCAAAATCCGTAATTCATCAGCCGCGCGTAAAATCAGCCCGGTCTGGTCGGTGGACAGGGCACAGACTACTTTTTGTTTTGGTTTGGCCGGGACAGTTTTATGCGACGGCTTTTCAAAGCCTGTTGACCCCATGCGTATTTTCTTTTCCTGGTAAGAAATTTCGTGCCGGAACCAATTCAACAGCACCTTGACCAGGCTTGGGTGTTTGTTGGAAAATATGACTCCAGGCTTTCTTCTCAATTGCCTGAATACCTTGGCATGGAGCAATAAATTTTCCAACCTGTCTTCGGTTGTTTCGTAGCTTTCAATTTCCTTTTTCAGCCGATGGAACAAGCTGTCGGCATAGAGCCTGTCATTAAAGTTCATATAAATCAGGCGTTCATCCAATACAGAGAAGAAGTTACTTTTATCTGGGAAGAACTCAAGGCTTTCGATTTCCAGGCACAACTCCTTGAGATAAGAAATCTCGTGAAAAGTAAATTCGTGTTCGTCCGGTTCCTGGTCCAGAAAGTTTCCCAGAACCCGAAGCAAAATATCGGCCGCTGGCTTAAACTCAGGGCGGGATTCTAATTTACTGCCGATTACTCCAAGCCTGACATTTAGTTCATTTTTTATGCGGGACAAGTAGGTTGCCGGAAGCCTTTCAAATGACCCTAGATAGTTGGCAAAGCGCCTTTCCATAAACAAAATAAGCTCATCCACGCACAAAACGATTTCGTCAGATATTTGCTGCAGCGCAGGGAACGTCGCGTTCATCTTTTGGTTTTTTATCGCCTGGTCCAGCAAAATGACCAGGCCGGAATGATACAGCTTGATAAAAAACCTGATTTCGACTTCATTGGCGGTACTGAACGCCAAATGTTTGATTGCACCTGTCACCCTGGCCTTCTCGTAGCTGATGCTTTCCCGAAGCTTTCTTAAATCTTCGGGGCGGATGGCTGCGACCTGCGTGTTTTCCGGGTTTAAGGTCACCGTAATTAAAGTGTCCAGCCATTCCAGTATGTATTCTTTTTTCATAAGCCTCGTTTTTGAGAAATAACTGGAATTGTCACTTTCAAATTTCGGAGTATTTTATCTTAAATACGATACGTAACTTCTACTACTTTTATACCTAAAAAGCAGTATTTGGGCGTTGGTTAGCGGGTCAGCTTGTTTATGAGGCCAACTCTGTTGGACACGCCTATCTTTCCAAAAATATTCTGGATGTGCTTGTTAACTGTCTTTTCCGATATAAATAATTCTGTTGCTATTTCCTTATAAGTCCGCCCCTTGATCATTAACCCGGAGATTTCCGTCTCTCTCGCAGTCAGGCTAAATAATTTGCAGTTTTCAGCAAATTTTGAACGGGGAACAATCAATGAATTTTCAGCAGAATCGTTCTTCAGTTGTTTCAGGTTTGATATGGAAGTATTTAAAATCGCCATCCTTTGGTGGGAAATATTGGACAATATCGTCTCAATCTTCTGGCTTAATTCTTCAAAAGAGAACGGTTTGGACAGGATGTCGATAGCGCCGTGTTTCAACCCTTTCAGCCTGTCGGTGGCAGTTGACTTGGCTGTCAGAAAAATTACGGGGACATGCTTGTAAGTATCTTGTTCTGAAATTACTCTTGCAAACGAGAACCCGTCCATTTTATCCATCATTACATCCGAAAGGATCAAGTCGGGTATAACCGGTAACTCCTGAAGTTTTTTTAAGGCGTCGGCCCCGTTCAGTGTACTGTAAACATTGTACTTATCCTTCAGTTTTCCGGATAAAAACTGGAGCATTGTCTTATTATCTTCAACCAGCAGGATCGTTTTTCTTAAAGGAGAGTAGACGCTGTCTTCGATGTCAAAATCAGTCATCCGGTAGTATGAACCCGCCGGTTCACTGACAAGCTGCGCAGGACTGCCGTCAATGTCCGGCTCATGTTTTGGCAGGATAACCAATACCTTTGTTCCCGGCCTTTCCTTTGGATTGCTTTCAATTTGAACTTCACCACCTAAACTTTTTACAACCTTATTGACAATCGGCAGTCCCAATCCCATTCCCTGCAGGCTGGTGTTCTGATTCCCGATCTGGAAATAAGGTTCAAACACCTTTTTGTGATGGGCCGGCGGTATTCCCGGCCCGTTATCCCGGACGAAGAAAAGCAACTTGTTCTCCTTTGCGGTCAGCGAAACCTCTATTTCACCTCCGGGGCCGGTAAACTTGATGGCATTTTCGATAATGTTATTCACGATGCGGTTAATGGCATTGGGATCTGCCTTGATAAAAAGGTTCTTCTCCACTTCAGCTTTAAACCGGATGTTTTGCTTGTTGCAATAGTATTCAAACAGGGGCAGGCTGCTTTCCAGAATGGCGCTGAAATCCGAAACTTTGTTGTGCCTGTAAACATCAAGTCCCTTGGAAAAACGTTCCACATCAAAAAGGTTGACCACATCAGCAGTCAGCTTGTCCACCCCGCCTTTGATGATTCCAAGTTCTTCGTCCTGCCCATGTTTTTGGACATATTCATCCAGGTAGTTTTTAACCAGGGTAAGCGGTGTTTTTGTTTCATGTACGAGGTTTATAAAATTCCTTGTTTTTAATTGGTTGGCTTCTTCCAGTTCTTTTGTCCGTTTGACAACTTCATTTTGAAGGTTACTGTTTAGGGCTTTTAACCGTGCTTCGGATTCGATCAATCTTTCGTGGTCAACCCGAAGTTGTTTTATATTTTGTTTTACATGTAAGCCGAACAGAAGCAAAAAGCCGAAATTGGTAACGGAGGCTTCAACCGCCTGCCCCAGTTCCAGGACGGCAATAATGGGAAGGCTAACCCAGGGGGCAATGCTTAAAAGTAAAACTGCTAATTCCTGTTTTGATTCCCTGCTTTTGAAACTGTTGTTGTATTTGTAGCGAATAGAAATAAACAACATGATAATAAGCCACAAGCCGTATAAAACAGGAAGTATCAGAAGGATTTGGGCAGCTTTTAAACTGCCGGACAAGCCAAAAACAATCGTAAAAAGGACATATGGAATGATCAGGAAAAGAAAAATGCCCTTATAAGCATGGAATTTCAGCTTTTTTAAATTGAATGCTTTATAAACGTAATACGGAAAATAAGAAGGAGTAATAAAGCCGGTGGCATAAGCCAGTACAATCTGCAAAAATTGTGAACCCGGCAAATTCGGGTCAGGCAGGAGCCCACCGCTGATGTTGTAGGTCAGCAATAAAAAGATCAGGATGATATTTAAAAGTGCCGTGGGGTCGTCGGGCCTGGCCAGGCGGAATATGATCAGGTAGAAGAAGATTACCACTTCTATGCTCACAAAAATAAATGTGGCCAGGTGCATTTGTGTCCCGAATACCAGCATCGGAAATCATGTTTTTAAGTCCCGTTTTAAAAAGTACAGCCGGTAACCCAAGTCTTGTTCATTGTAAACCTCAAAGCCAAACTTGCCGTACCAGGGAAGGTTCCTAACTGTTGAAGTTTCCAGGTATATTGGTCTGTTGTTTTGGTTGCTGTGTTTTATGATTGATTGTAACAAGCCGCTACCCAGTCCTTTATTTTGATCCGTGAGGCCAACGCCAATAAACCATAAATAGGTCATCTTTTCTTTGGGCTGAATTTTTTTGATCAGCGCTTCCCTGCCCAGCGCTTTCCTGATATTCCCGGCACCAATGCACCGGACGATCAGCTTGACATCCAGCCAGGCTGCTCTCAGCGTAGCCTTCTTTTTATCAGGATATATAATAAGAGCGCAGGCTTTGTTATCGTCCGACATGAATACATCGCCAAACAAAGAACATACTTCAAAAGAATAATCCATCAAAGCCCGGATTCTCTCCGTCCGTTTTGCGTCTTGCCTGACGATATAATTTACGCTTTGGTTGGATTCAAATGATTGGGTCAGGATATCAATTATCAGTTCCTTATCCCTTGAGTTTGCCCGTCTCATGTCATTCAGGTTTAGGTGTGAAAATGATATTGTGGCTTCGCATTTACACTTTTTAAAAAAAGTGTAAAGCTGCTGCGCCTGCTTATCAATGTAACGTATTATTGTTTGTAATTGTTTGGATATAAAAGCGAAAGTTTTGTTTTAGGTGAATGAATTTGCCTGTAGTCTGCAAAGGAACAAAATTAAAGGCAATAGCATGATTGCTTTATCCACCCAAGATTTGGGTGAAAGCGTTGTCAATGGTCTCACAGCTTTTGACAAAATTGACTGTTAAACTATTTTTGTAACTTTGGGAAAAAATGGGATTATGACTGCATCTGATTTGAAACTGAAGATATTCCGGCAAATTGACACCCTGGACAAGAACAAGTTGGAAGGATTATACGGTGTCCTGCTGAATTACATCAACGGGCAAAATGACCTTGATGAATGGGAAAAACTGACCGGGGAGCAAAAGCAGGGTTTAATTGATGCCATTGGCGAAATCGATTCAGGAAAAGGAATCCCGCATTCGGAAGTGATGGCAAAAATTCGAAGAAAATACACCAATGCCTAAACCGGTCATTTGGTCGCCGTTATCTCAAAAGGATTTGGAATCGATCCTTGATTACCTTCAAACTAATTGGGATGATCAGGTGGTGCAGAGTTTTGTCGAAATTACTGATAAACTGGTTAACCACCTTTCGCTCAATCCCAGGTTATTTCCACTGATTCATGAGAAAAAGAGGATTCGCAAATGCGTCCTCACCAAACACAATTCGCTGTTTTACCGGGAAAGAAAAGACCACATCGATATTTTGCGGATTTTTGATACGCGGCAAGATCCAAGGAAATTGGAATTCAGTTAGGATTTATTTTTCCAATCTTTGTCAACAAGCGCTTGAAAATATCTTTTTGCAAGCTGGCAATAACATGCCTATTCATATGCTGAAAAAATACTAGCCTGTTCTCTCCTCTTATTTTGTACCAAAGTTATTTACGCATCCCGGAAAGGTCAAGGGTGGCTTTCCTATCCTGGGCCTTTTTTTAAGCCACACTTCGTGCTTGGTCAAAAACCTGACAAATACCGTCAGAGAACTTTAAAACGGGTCAGGTTTTATGACATTCGCCCTTGATCAGAATCCGGTCTGCTCAATGGTTCACGGCTCAAAATTAATTGGCGAGCCAGAGGCCACAATAAGTCCGTAGGGCAACGGCAAAATCAATGAAAATTTATCAGAAAAGTCTTCCGTTAATCACCCTGAAGAAAACAAAAACCGATTTTCCATGTATTAAAATACTGAAATCGTCTGATGCCAGTGAATTTATCCGCAACTTTTACTCGGATGATCTTACCATTTATGAGAGTTTCTTCATACTGCTGCTCAACCGGGGCAACAATACCATCGGTTATGCAAAAATCTCGCAAGGCGGGATTGTAGGAACGATCATCGATGCCACCATCATTGCCAAATATTGTGTGGAAGCTTTGGCAAAATCAGTGATCCTTTGCCACAACCACCCCTCAGGCACCCTAGTCCCAAGTGAAGCAGATAAAGAAGTCACAAAGAAAATAATAGCTACGTTAAAAATCTTTGACTGTGCAGTGCTTGACCATATCATACTGACAGAAGAATCTTATTTCTCATTTGCCGATGAAGGGCTGCTATCTTAGAAAAGCCCTTCGGGGCTTTTTTTGTGGTCGGTTAAAATTTCTTACCTTATGATTTCCTCATTTTTAAAATACGTTGAAAAGTTGAAGCTTATATGTATTCTGGGAAATATATTTAACTGAATAACAGCATTGGATATCTGAATTATTTCTCTAAATTTGATCCTACAATCAATCAAAAAAATAACCGGATGAAAAAGCAACTTAAAGCCTTTACACTTGCAGAACTGTTAGTAGTATTGGTTATAATTGGAATTCTCGTTCTGATTGCACTTCCCAACCTGATGCCCCTTATATCGAAAGCAAAAAGTACCGAAGCCCAAATGCAACTTGGACACTTGTATAATATGGAGAAAAGTTATTTTTATATGTATTCGAAATACTCAGCCGTATTGGAAGAGATAGGTTTCGAACAGGAAAAATTGGTTACCGAAGAAGGTTCCGCAAACTATCTTATTGAGGTAGTCGAAGCCGGAGTCAGTTCATTTAAGGCAAGGGCAACGGCTGTGGTCGATTTTGATGGCGACGGGGTTTTTAATGTCTGGGAGATTGACCATGAGAAAAAATTAGTGGAGGTCAAAAAAGACTGATGCTTTACGTCTGTTTATTATCGGTTCTTATTTCCTCCGTTGCGATAGCAATTCAGGATTTCAAATCGAGAACGGTTTATTGGTGGTGGTTTTTATTTTTATATGTCAGTTCCGCTGGATTTATAAAATATTTCTACAATCATTTTTTTTCCGCTCCCGACTTTTTAGTCAATGTGTCATTAAGCTTGTTTGCGATTTCGTTGACAAGTTTATATTATCTGGTACGATATGGAATTATTGGATTAAATAGGATAAAGTGCTCTATAGGTCTGGGAGATTTGTTCATGTTACCTGTTTTGATGTTTTGTTTTTCTCCCCTGAACTTTGTTTCTTTTTTGATTCTCTCATTCCTGATCGCTCTCACGGGGCACACAGTAAGTCTCATTTTGAAATACCGGGAACAAACAATTCCTTTGGCCGGATATTGGTCGCTAATGTTAATTCCGGGTATGCTTCTGACAGAGAGAGGATTATTTGATATAAGAAACGACAATTGGATATTACTATGGTTGATGAATTGATGATACCCAAAGAGTATCTTGAACTGATTACACCGGCTGTTGCCTGGAATTATAAAATCATACCCAAATCAAAAACCGGAGGTGTCTTTACTTTTTATGCCCAGGCAAACGATGCTTTTATGGTAGAGGAATTGGAAATGATTATTGGAAGTACTATAAATCTTGAAGTATTTCCTGAAGAAAGCGTGCACCGTGCACTCGTTCGCTATTATCCGCTAAAACAAAGAAACCAATCAGGTGCAACAGAAGGATTTTCGGGAAACTTTGAGGATTTCCTTCCAAAGATTATCCAGGAGGCCAGGATACATCACTCAAGCGATATACATGTTGAAGCATTTGAGAATTTTAGCAGAATACGCTTCCGTATTGACGGGAAATTGGTAGAGCGCTTTAAAATGGGAAAAGAGAGGTATCCGGCATTAATCAACAAAATTAAAATCCAGGCACATCTCGATATTGCTGAAAAACGATTGCCGCAAGATGGACGAATCTTTTATAAAAACGAAGGCGAGCAAATTGATATCCGCGTATCTGTTTTACCCACACTTTACGGAGAAAAAATCGTTCTGCGACTTTTAAATAAAGATACCGCAAACATCCCTCTGAACTCACTGGGATTTTCGGAATTACAATTTAATATATATATTGAAGCTATCCGAAGACCGAATGGTATTGTGCTTATTAGCGGACCAACCGGATCGGGTAAAACAACTACACTTTACGCCACCCTGAAATATCTGAATACAGAAAATGTAAATATCATGACGGTTGAAGATCCGGTTGAATATACCTTGGACGGCATAAACCAGGTTCATGTAAAAGAAGATATTGGGTTGACTTTTGCTTCGGCATTGCGAACATTTCTTCGGCAGGATCCTGACATTATAATGCTTGGAGAAATTAGGGACCAGGAAACTGCACAAATGGCCATCCGGGCAGCACTAACAGGGCATTTGGTGTTTTCAACCATCCATACCAACTCGGCCGTGGGAACAATCTCGCGGTTGTTAGATATGGGAATACCATCTTATTTGGTAGCAAATACTTTAAACCTTTCCATGGCCCAACGATTGGTCCGATTGCTGTGCCCTCATTGTAAGCAAGAGGAACCATTTAATGAAACACTGTTTCCACGGAAATTGCCTTTCAAGTTATCTTCACATTATTCGGCGCAAGGTTGTGAGCAATGCCTTTATACGGGCTATTTGGGACGTAAAGCTATTTATGAGTTAGTACCAATAGACCAACTACTTTCTGAAAAAATAAAAAACAACACGTTGGATCACGATTCTGATCTGAGAATTGCTTTGCTAAAAGACACAGCACTGGAATTGCTTAAAGAGGGAAAAACTTCTTTGGATGAGATATATTCTTATTTATTATGATTTGTACTATGTTTCTCACCCGCAGTTGGTACGCTACTAAACTAAAGGCGTACAGCCACCAGCCGATGCCGTGCAAAAACTGACCAGTGTGTTCGGGGTGACTATTGACTACACGGTAAACGGAGACATTGGAGAAAAGGCAAAAAAATACACTCCCGAAAATGGAAAATGCACTATGATGACCGCTTGACTCGTATGCACTTGAGCAAATCGGGCTGCTTTACGATGTGGAAAGATGTGCCGACCAGGAAAACCTGACTGATGAACAGCGCGCTGATCTGCGCTCCCGGCTGTCTTACCCCATCATGGTGGCTTTCGAAAAATGGCTGCTGGGTGAATATCCCAAAGTGCTGCCCAAAG
>OBJA01000401.1_pt1 | contig 38670 bp, 34 predicted proteins | sample 1519751 | NCBI WGS metagenome assembly OBJA01 (sample SAMEA3881238, study PRJEB22517) | soil metagenome | biome: lake sediment; feature: soda lake sediment; material: sediment, water from around vicinity | place: India | collected 2013-12-23 | depth 3 m
CAAGACACGCTCATTATTTCCGTATATATATTGAAGGATTAGATCTCCTAGATTTCCAGTTGTAGAATTAGGAGCAAAGTAATTCAAGAATCGGTTATTCCGATTTACTAATAAAATCCCATTACTAGAACCCTGACTGACTATATACATTGTATCGTTTTGATCAACAGCGAGTTTTTGGGGACGAAAAACAAAATTATCAATTTCGAGTAAATTACTCTCAGGTTTTCCTAACAAACGACGAAGTGTGATTGTTTTTGTTAATTTATCATAATCATAGATAACAATTTTTCCCGAATTATTATCGTTAGCATCACCATAATCAGCAATATAGATCAGATTGTCACGAACAAAGATTCCATTGGGCTGAATTAAGAGATCACTTCCTGTTTCTAATTGTAGAACCCAATTAGGATCAAAAATCAATAATCGTTTATTTTTTGAATCAAGGACATAAATATAATCTTCTTTATCGATAAATAAGTCCTGAGGGCTATTAAAGGTATCAGCAAGATCATTATTATTAAAGGTTTTGATACTTTTGACTGGTTCATAAGCATCCTGGGTTTCAACTAAATCACCATAACGGTTTACTGTTCTCGTAACATACGGTGAACCAGCCATAACATTTAGCGATGCAAGATTAGAAATAAAGACGATAATGATTAAAATTTTTAAATAAATTGTTCTTTTCATTATTTGATACCTGAATGCGCCATCGTATTCATTACTTGTTTTTGTAGTAATATAAACAAAATAATGTTTGGCAAGAACATGATTAGAGATGCTGCAGCGGAAATTCCTTGGGAAACAATTGAACTAGTACCCAAGGTTAAGGACCCAAAATAATACGGTAAGGTTTTTAAAGATTCATCAACGACATAGAGAATTGAAGTCTCAGAGTTATTCCATGCAGCTTGGAAGGCAAGGATTGCAACCGTTGCTAACGCAGGTCGAACCATCGGCAAAGTAATTTGCCAATAAACCTGCCATTTATTCGCACCGTCAATGATAGCGGCTTCGTTTAATTCTTTTGGAATTTGTTCCATAAATTGTTTTAATAAAAAGACACCAACCGGCATTGCTAATAGCGGTATTATATGGGCTAAATATGAATTTGTAATTCCTAAAAAGGTGATAACCATAAATCTCGGAACTGCAACAGCAATCGCAATAAACATAATTGCAAATTGATTGGCAGCAAATAGAAATTTTTTACCTCTGAATTTTAAATATGCAAATGAATAAGCAGCTAATGATGACATTAGTAAACTTAGGATAATAACAATAATGCTAACAAAAATGCTATTAAACAAATATCTGCCCATTGATACTCCAGTTTGACTAGCAGCAGTAAATAGATTATTAAAATTATCTAAGGTAATACGAGTCGCAAAAAATCGTGGTGGAAACGCATATAATTCATCCAATGGCTTAAATGCATGGGAAATGATAAAGATAATTGGCAAAACCATTACTAAAAGCAGAGGTAATAAGATGATTAAAAACTTAATTTGGCTAGGATGAAATGATTTCGGATCGATCATCGTCCCAAAGTACGAAGAACGATACTTTCGGCTTTTCTTTAGGCTTTTTACCTTAGCCTTCATTAGTTTTTTTTCTTCTAAATTTGAATTATAGATTCTTTTAGGCATCTTTTTTACCTCCAAAGAATTTATTTGCAACAAAATAGAATCCTAAAACGATCATCAAGAGAAAGACCGACATTGCTGAAGCATATCCCATTTCCATTCGCCCAAAGGCAAAGTCATTCATATGGTCAGTAATTAACCACCCAGCTAGTTGCGGAGTCGGATTACTACCGGTTAAAGCAATAGCAAGTCCGGCTGAATTAAATGTGCCAACAATCGCCATCACAGCGCCAAACATCATTTGCGGCTTCATCGACGGAATCGTTATATAAATAATTTCTTGAAAACGATTCTTTAAACCATCGACATAAGCTGCTTCATATTGTTCACGGTTAATATTTAAAATCCCAGATAACATTGCTAGAAAGCCGATCCCCATACTACCCCATAAGCCGACAAAGACCATAATCCATGAAATAATGGTTGGGTCTTGAAGCCATTGGATTGGAGCATTAATAATGCCTAATTCCAATAAATAATAGTTGATATAACCTCGATTATCACCACTAAACATTGTTCTCCATAATACTGAAATTAAAACTGAACCAGTTAATGATGGTGAGTAGAGAATAATTGCGGAAATATTTCTGATTCTTCTTGGCAATTGTGCTAAAATCCAAGCTAAAATAAATGCTAATAAGTATCCTCCAGGCCCGACTATCAACGCATATTTAATGGTATTCGGTAAGGCATGTTGCATAAATTCGAGGTCTTGAGTGAATAATGAAACATAATTTTTTAAACCAACAAAGGTTGGAAAATTCACGCTATCATAATAGGTAAATGATAGAAGCAATGACACTAATAACAGCAATACTACAAAAACACAGAAAATTGTAGCATAAGGAAGAATAAATAAGTATGACGTATTAAATTTAATCTTTTCTTTTTTAATCATCTCTTGGTCTTCCTTCTATCCATAAACTGATATTATTGTTATTCGGAACAATATACTCTTTCACAACGACACCATTCTTAACATATCCAAATTCTTCATGTTTTCTAAGTAGTTCACGATTAACTTTATCAACTGACTGTCCAACTGCAACGCGAACATCCATGCGGTTGATAACAACCTTATTCCAAATGTTCGATAGTTCCCGTTCAACAACATAACTGCCAGGTATAACAGCCGGAATTCGCGACCATTTTGCGGCCAACCCGACTTGTACTTTTATTTCTTGATCCCATGGTGAAGCGTTTAGGGCATCAATGTTAGCAGGAATAACTAAAAACTTCTCTCCTAAACACATTTTTATATTTTGTAAATAAAGTGTTTGAATTGGCGTGCTATTCCACCATTTGATAAACTCCCAACCTTCTTTTTGCATTTTTGAACTTTTAAATAATATACTTGATTTACCATAAGCCGTCGTCCAGCGTTCAATTTCCCCATCTTGATCATAGTCAAAACCAGGAACAGGTGAAATCCCCCATTGGCCAGCAAGCTCAGGTGATGCGTATTTCAATAATAAATACATATCAATGGTTCCGATTCCAATCGGAAGTGTTCCCGAACGAAAATGTTCAAAGAAATTTGATACTTGAAGTGGTAAATTATAAATATTAAATAAATCTGTCATATACCGAATTGCTTCGATATTTGCTTCTGAATTGATAATGGTTGTTATCCCATTATCTGAATATACTTCTCCACCAAATGAATAGATAAATGGAGTCGTTGATGAAAAAGATTTATATGAAGAATCACTTCCTAACGGATGATAGAAATTCATTTGATAACTTTGTAGAATCGGTAGAATTTTTACAACATCATCCCATGTACTCGGGACTTCTAAATCAAGAAAATTTAAGATATCTTTTCGATAAAATAAAATATTCATTCCTTGGGTTTCAGGAATCGCATATACCCCATCTTCAAAAATAATCGGAGTAAAGCAATTCGCATAAATATTCGAAGTAACTTCATCAAAACCATCAAACTTTGATAAATCAACGAGTAACCCTCTTAAGGCATAACGATATGGTTCCCAGCTATCAATACTCAAAATAACATCTGGATTGGTATTAGTAGCATTATTGAGAATGATTTTTTGAGAAGTCGGTAAAATATTAACCTTTACTTCTACTCCCGTCTTAGCTGTAAAATCATCATCGACCATGCTTTGAATAATATCGAGATAAAGCGGTGATTGGGCAATCCATACTTCTAATACTCCATCTTTATTGTTCGTTGCGTATTTATATCTTTCATCAAAAAATGAATAGAAAAAGGATCTTACAGAAAACCAAAATCTTACGAAAATGTTGCTATTGGCTTTTGGTAATTTCACATCACCCATTGTCACATATATTGCATCAAAACTGATTGGTTGAACTAGTAAAGTTCCAATTGAAGTTCCGATCAATTGATAAGCAGAGCCACTACCAACATTTAATTCTGCTAATTTTAAATGTATTTTATTTGGCCTTGTGCTTAATCTGCGCAATTGTTTTGCGGCAATTTTTAGAGTCGTTATTTCCGAAGCTTCTTTCGATTTTGGATTCATATGATTAATAGCATCATACACCGCATCGATTCGGTCGGCATACCCGTGTAAATCTTCCACAATTGTCGGAAGATATTTTAAAATGTTCCAATCAGTAAAAGTATTTTTTGATCCACCCGTAATCGATGTAATTGTTAACCCAAGATTATTAATGCCATCCATAATTGAATATAATTCTTCAATATAATCATTATAATGAGCAATTGTCGTTTCTAACGATAAAGTATGATGTCCTTCTGTTAAATAAATTAATAACGGTTCACCATCAACATTTAAAGTATGATTAACCCATTTATTTGATTCTGGAAACTGATAATTTGCAAGCTCTTGATAAGGGATTTTTTCATCCACAAAAATCGTTTTGGCAGCCGATAATCCATTTAAACTATTTTGAATATATTTAAATGACAAATGGTACAACCCCGTTTTTTCAACTTGAAGGTCATATGTAACTTTACTTCCTCCTCGATTTGATGATGTTCCATCTAACATATTTAATACAGTATGTTTATATGAAGAGGGCATCATATTTACATTCTTATAATAACCTGCCTTAATTTCAATATCATTTTTTAATGTGAATTGTTCAGCTTGAATTGGAATAATAGCTTCATCATACCCAACATTTTGATATTGGAGCATATAATCATGATAAGTTGTTAGTGGTTTTGAATTATTTAAATATAGATGAGAAATCTGTAATTCTTCCGAAAACGATGTTATCGAAATAATGTTTTCTCCAGCCTCTAGTAAGACTTTATAAGGGTCAAGGTACCGTGAATTATTATCTTTTAAATAATGCTTATACCATTGATTAACACTTGTTGAGAAAGGTAGCAGTTCATTACCATATCGATTATAACGATTATCTTCAGCTCGTTCTTGAATTCTCCAAGAAACATCCAAAGCAATATCAGTAATTTCATTATATTGATCTTCACCATTGATGTTAATTTTAATACGTGGTTGATTTGTGAAATCGTCAATTGGCCGATATCTTAAACCAAGTTCATATAATCCGGTTGATTCAACATCGATTTTAAAATGAAGGGTTTCATTTTTTTCAATTGTGGCAACAATAATTTCTTCTCTATTTTCAAATGCAATCAAATTGTTTTCTTCAAGATTTGAACTATTCACCAAATTAAAAATTAACTCATTATCCAAATGAATAATGCTATAAGATTCATTCCATCTTTTCAATGTTCGGTAATATGCTCGCTCCCGAAATTCACCAACGTTATACCAAGTATGGTCGGAATTAGCCTCAACCGTTTGATTTGATATTGAAGATACCACTAACGTGATATTAAATGATATTAAAAGAATGATAATTATTACAATCAGTCTTCGCAACAAACTGATCACCTCTCTCACTATGGTTTTTTTAGTTTCCGATTTGGCTATCGACGGCATCACGTTTATCTTTTAAAGCTTTGTTAGCAGCTTCCTGAATAGCTTCACGAAGTGATGCATAATCGTTTTCACCCATAATTATTTGATTAAAATATGGCCATAATGCTGTATCAACAGCATCCCAACCAATAACTTCCTTATTAGCTTGGAGGGCACCTTTTCTTAAGGCTTCAATAAATTCCGGCGCAACTAGCCCTGGAGCTGTTTCTCCATATGGAATGTTATCCCAAATTCGATTCACGCCATGTCCGTCAATACCATAATCAGCGATTGGATACGGATAGTTGTTTCCAGAAATAAATAATTCATCGCTATATTCTTGATATAAATTATATCTTGTGATTAAACCTTCTTCACTGTAACTCATCCATTTCAACAATTGATAAGCAGCAGCTTTGTTTTGACAGAATGATGAAATGCCCGCGATATCAGTATTTCCTCCACCAATCCCACTTGGAGCAGGATATGCATCCCATTCAAAATTGAAGTTATTCATATGTTCTTTTACTGACCAAGAAGGTTCACGCCAAAGGGCAACATAACCAGCATAACGAGGATCAATGTTTGCATCTCCGTAATGCTCTAATAATGTATCAGCACCTAATTGATTAACAACATATTTTTCACTCATCGCATTAACCATTGCATTCATAGCTTGCAAATAAGCATCATCCATATAATTAAACTGTGTTCCGTCAAATGAACGGCTTAACCACTTAATTCCAACTTCAGGATTTTGTTGATATTTCAACACTTTCGGATATTCAGTAATATATTGAGTAGTTCCATAACAACCAATAATTTTGGTTGTATCATTAGCGGCAGCTTTCGCAATGGCTTCCATTTGATTCCAAGTCCAATCATAACCTGGTTTATCTATATTTGCAGCTTCTAAGATATCTAAATTAACAATCCATAATTGTGGATAGATATAAGTTGGTATTACATATCGTTTATCTTTATATAAACCTAAGTCCTTAACGCTGTCAAAAATATACTCAGTATCGGGATCATGATTATAATAATTTGTTATATCCGCTAATATTCCATATGGTAAAAAACTTTCAAGTCTTCTAACCAAAAAGACATCAGGAATTGATTCAGTTTCAAGTAACGCCAAAAACGTTTCATCCCAAACGGCGTCTTCTGCAACAATTTGCATATTGACAGTAATATTCGGATATTTATCCATAAACGCTTGAATCATCAAAGTATCGATTGTAATCGAATCTGGGTTATTATATTGCCATGTGGCATAGTTAAGAGTAATTTCTTTTTCTTGCCAATCTGGAATCCCGTTTTCATCTTGGTCCCAGAATTTCTCATCATCGGTTAAACCACCACCCGGATTATTTGGGTCTTTATGACAGCCAATAACGGTAAATGAAAATAAGAACAACAAAGCTAAACATATGATCTTTTTCATTTTAACTCTCCTTTTTATAAAGTTTTAAATAATCTAAAATTTCTGTTACTGAACATGTGGCAACACAACAGAATCGATCTGCTCCACCATAATAAACATATAAGGTGTCTCCAACAATAACATTTCCTGTTGGAAAGACACAGCCATTATAAAATCCATCTGTTTCATATTCGTGAATTGGTTCCATGATATAGTCAGGAGCCCGGGCAATTATTTTTTCTGGATTCTCCAAATCAAGTAGCATAACTCCAACCCGATATAAATCATCAAATTTTGAGACACCATGATAGATAATTAACCATCCATCAGCTGTTTTTAAAGGTGGAGTTGAACCGCCTAATTTTTTATTTTCCCAAGGAAATTCAGCAGTCGCTAGTAAAATCGGTTCTTCCCATTCAATCAAATTATGGGAATAGTTAATCCATATCGAAGGAACATCGCATCCATACTCAGGCCCAACTAACTCAACTGGGCGTTCTAATCGTACATATCGACCATTAATTTTTTCCGGGAATAAAATAACATCACGGTTATCCTGGTCGAATTTAGTAATCCGACCAAGCTTTTTATACTTTTTTAAATCAGGCGATATAGCTAAAGCAGTTTGGGAAGTATTTGCCATTAACCCATAAGGAGTAAACCCATCTAATGGTAAATCACATGTAATTTTTTTATTTTCTTCCCAATATCTACCTGGTGCAAACGGACGATATGCATAAGTAATATAAAACATATTTCCGTACTTTACAATTCGAGGGTCTTCAATACAACCAGCATCATAATTATCTAAAGTAGGTGATAAGACCGGTTGATCGGATACCCTTGTAAAATTAAAACCATCTTTTGAAGTTGCTAAACCAAGATGAATATAATGGTCTTCATCATTCCCTGCAGCTCGGTATAAGAGATAAAATGTCTCGTTTTCATACCAAGCAGCAGGATTACAAACAACTAAATCTTCCCATGAATTATGGGGATTAGGGGTTAAGATTGGATTTTTTTCATATTTTTTTAGTTTCATATCTTCCTCTTCTTACTTAATTATAAAGGCAATATCACCAGTAAATGTTGGTAATATGACATTTATTAAGTTGTTTTCAACATTTACCGATTTTGTTTCTAAGACTTCACCGGTTGTAGCATGATATATTGTTAGTTGATAATTTCCATTAGTAAACTCCATGGTAACACTACGATTTGTTTGTGGCGACGGATTTGCCCAATAACCCCAGTTGAGATCATATACATATCCGTAGATACGATTGTTGAATTTGTATCCGAGAATACCAAGGCTGCTAGAAGATAGCGTAACATTGTTAAGTAATCGAAGTTGCGAATAATCTTCTCCAGTTAAATCCATTAATTTCGCATAATTACCGGCACCTTCAAACTGATAATACAAATCGCGAGGATGAACCCAGCTATCCCACCACCAGTGCATAGCGCCACCAGCTCCACCTCCCATCATTCCAGCCCAAGCAGCTTGACGGAGCGTTACTCCGTTTGGATCAAGATCAGCTGTTTGACGACCTGATTGCCAGTTGATTCCGATTTCTGAATGTAAAATCGGTTTATTGTAACGTTGAAATAACTTTTCTTGTACTGGCGGAAGTGCGTAATTAATATTCTTATTGTTGTAATTATAATTATGTGGATTTGCAAAATCAATCGCATTCAATGAATATGCAGACCCATCTTCATAATTATAACTAGTTGTCACCATATGATTATATGGGTCATTAGCTTTGATGAATTCAGCCATTTCCTTATGCCACATATGAATATTTAAAGCGTTTACATCAGCATTATCAGTCCAGTTAACTTCATTCCATAATTCCCACGCCATAATATGGTTGCTATAACCATAACGGCCAATTATATAGAGCAGTTCATTTTTATAAACTTCTCTTGCTTGGTGATTGGTAAAGAAATGTTCAGGTTTTTCCAAAATCCCCCCGTTAATAACATTATAAGGATTATTACTCCATAACGGGTTTGCCGTACTTGAAAATTGGCCATGATTAATTAGGGTCAGCATAATGTAAACATCATTTTCTTTTGCAATTTCAAGAACACGGTCAAGACGTGCTGCACTATTTAGGCGATCATCAAAATGATCGAACCTCTCACCCCAATGCAGAGCAAAACCCCATGTTGCCATCCAAATTCGAGCGATATTCATATTATGAGCAGACATATTTTCCATCCACACTAGATAATCATATGTTTTTCTGCTTGAAGATGTCCACCAGCTCAAATTGATTCCAACCGGCATAAATGTTGAACCATCTTCATAAACAAATCCACGCTTATTGGATTGATCGACTTGAATTAAGCCTTTATACTCTTTATCACTTTCTTCAACAATAAAGTTATTGGATATTATTTGAGCAATCACTCCATATTCTTCAACATATACTTTACAATTCCATTTTCCGGCTTCTGTCGGTTGCATTTTTAAGCGATAATGATAATTATCATTTAACCATCTAACCGACTCCAAACCTTGAGGTTCATCAGGGTTTGTACTAGCAACTCCCGATATACCTGATGTATTTTTGTAATTTGGATCTAAAACAATTTCGTAATCGCGATACCAATATGCCGGCATCTTAATTTCAGTATTGCTTGGAGATGTAAATACTCCATATACGTTTAATTCATTATAATTATAAGGATTATAATGGTCTCTAATATATCCTCCGATCCGCTCAATTAAGGAAAATTCAACAGGTTCATTTACTTTTACTTCGACCGTTTCTAAATTAATGCCGGCAAAGATATTCTTTTTAACCTCAGCAGATAACACCGTAATCGCATGAGTAGCTTTCACTCTTCCGACTGATGCATAAATTGTAACTTCTCCGACTCCTTTTCCAGTGACAACACCATCTACTACTGATGCAATTGCTTCATCACTTGAAGTCCATTTTATTTTTGCGTTTTTTTCTTCCTCAGGGCTAATAATAACTTGTAAAGTGATGTTGTTATTGACTCGAACTGATGAATTTCCGATTATTTCAAGACTTTCTACTTTTGTGCATCCTACCATCACAAAAACTAAAATGAAAACTAACCAAAAAGTGAAAACCTTTCTTAACTTACTTACCATAATCTTGATCTCTTCCGACAGTTTCATGGTTCTCAACAATATAATTGATGATTTTATCGATTGTTGAAAAGGCTAAAGCAACATAGGAATCAGCAGCTCCATAATAGATTGCTAAACGTCCATCTTCATGAACTAAACAAGAACAAGGAAAGACAACATTCGGTACAAATCCAACTTCTTCGTATTTAACTTCAGGTGTTAGTAAATAGTTTTTCGAACGGTATAAAACCTTTGATGGTTCTTCTAAATCAAGAATTGCTCCCCCCATACTGTAAACATACCCATTGCATGTATTAGTTACACCATGATATAACAACAACCACCCCACGCTTGTTTCAATGGGGGTCGGACCAGCTCCGATTTTTAGACCCTGCCACCATCCTGAGCCTCCTCGTTCCATTACATGACGATGTTGACCCCAAAATGAAAGGTCTGGACTATCAGATGAAAAGATATCTCCAAAAGGAGTATGACCGTTATCGGATGCACGACTTAAAATCTTATACAATCCATTAATTTTTCTCGGAAATAAAACACCATTGCGGTTATATGGGATAAACGGATTTTCAAGACGAATAAAAGTCTTAAAATCTTCAGTGACAATCAAACCGACAGTTGGACCAAAAAAATCAGTACAATATGTAATATAAAATTTTCCTTCGATTTCTGTCAGTCGTGGGTCATAAGCATAATATAGTCTGACCTTTTGTCCCTGTTGGTCAATGATATCTAAAGTATGGTCTTCAATGTCCCAGTTGATGCCATCACTACTAGTTCCCAATCGTAAATTAGGAAGCGTCGATTTATCCTCAGCTCTGAATATACCATAATACATCTTTTGATGATATATAACAGCACTGTTAAATATTCTCGCAATATTTGCAACCGGATTGCGGTCAATAATCGGATTTTTAGAATATCTCCATACAGGTTCATTAGCGTTAGTTGGACACTCTTCCCATGGCATATTAGCAATTTTTTGCCCAACAAAATTAATATTTTTCATACAATTCTCCTAAATGTTTTTGATTTTTTTCAATCAATGATTTTCTTTGTTTAACAGCATCAAGCGATCTAAATACTTCTTTTGGAGTATTAAAAATATAATCAAGAAGTTCTACAATTTTTGATGTTGCAACATGACACCTGCAATCACTTGATGCATAATATAGGAATACTGTATCATCCTTTAAAACAGCTCCATTCGTAAATAATACATTTCCAACATCTCCAATCAATTCATCTTTAATTGGAGCTAGTAAATATCCACTTGGTTTAGCAATCACTTTCGTAGGGTCATCCAAATCACAAGCAAAAGCATACAAGACATATCGTAAGCCATCAGCTGTATTCCTCACCCCATGTGCAAAGTGAATCCATCCTTTTTCGGTTTTAAGTGGAGCCGGACCAACTCCGTTTTTTAATTCATATATAGTGTGATATTGTAAAGAATCAATAATAATCTCATCTTTTAACAGCGGATTATTGATATCATCTACATATCCGAAACCGATTCCACCGCCATTTCCGACATCAATGAAACCAGCTTGAGGTCGCGTATAAAACGCATATTTTCCATTAATGAATTCTGGATGTAAAACAACATTTCGTTGTTGTTTTGAACCAAGCTTTAGATTAGGAAGGCGTTTCCAGGTCATTAAATCATCGGTTACAACTAATCCCACTTGCGCAATCGCACTTGATGTATCAATTTTTGTTAAGTCTTTTCGCTCTGAACAATAAATCCCATATATATGACCATCTTCATGTTTTACCAAACGCATATCATAAATATTAGTTTCTTCTAGATCTAAATCTTCCCATTCAATCGGTGTTCCAACGAATTCAAAACGGTCAATTCCCGATTTGCTTTTTGCTAGAGCAAAAAAGGATTTTCGGTCATTCCCTTCTACGCGGACAACTAAATAGAAATATCCTTCATGGTAAATGGCCCCGGGATTGAATGTTGAATTAACTCCTAGTCTTTCTAAAAAATAGGGGTTGGTTTCAATATTCATATCATAACGCCAAGTGATTGGCACATGATGATTAGTGATGATTGGATTAACATATCGCCTAAATACTCCGTTATATGATGATAAATCCACTTTATTCTTTTGTTTTTGAAGACGATTAACCATTCGCTGGTATTTAAGAAATTCTCTTTTAGTTCCCATTAAAGTCCCCTCTTTTTAATATTTGCAGTAAAGCTCGAATATTATGATAATTAGCTTTCCATAATCCTGCTTGACCATGAGTATTTGTTGGTAGGCCCTTATTATCAACAGACCAATACCATTCACCACTTAAACTATTTAAATGCGTTATGATATAATCAAAAACTTGAGTAAAGATGATTAAATATCGAGTGTTCTTTGTTTTTTGATATAAATTTATCAATCCGATTAAAGCTTCTGCTTGAACCCACCAAATTTTATCTTTATCAACTATTTCACCTATTTTGGTATTATTAATGGCTTTACCATCAAAACCCTCAGCTATCGCTTCAATTCCTAAATCTAAACAAATCTGCTCGAATTCAGGTTTATTCTCTTTAATAATTGTTAGAATCTCATCAAACAGCCATGAAACCTCGATATTATGTCCATAGGAGATAATTGTTTGATGATAGTTTTCGCCGATAAATGGATTTAAGCTTTTTAACTTTAAGTTATATCCCTCACTAAAGAGAATTTGAATAATCTCTTTAATCGTAACTAAATATTTACCTCTTCTAGAAATTTTATAAAGATTCGATAAGGCTTCAGCCATATGAAGCATAGTGTTTGTGGTAATTTTTGCCCCTACACCATATTCTTCAAGATATTTATTACTGACCGGATTCCAGTTAAGATCATATTGTTCATTGTAATTATGAGGAAATCCCGCAATATTTTTCACAAGGATATTTGCTAAGTCCTCCGCTATCTCTAATGCCTTTGAATTTTTTGAAGCCATATAATATTCACTAAATCCATAGATTGCAAATGATTGTGCATATAAATGCTTATCCGATTGGTTAACTTCACCATTATGGCAAACAGACCAATAAACACCTTTGTGTTCATGATCATATAAATTATTCACAAGAAAGGTAAATGCATGAGAAGCACTTAATAAATAACTTGGATCTTGATAATAATTATATAGTGCTGAATAACTCCACAAAATACGAGAAATATATACGCTTCCTTTATCAGCATTTTTAATCGGTTTACCTTGTAAATCAGCGCTACCGTAAAAACCACCACATTGGAAATCAATCATTTGATTCCAAAACGGAATTATTTTATTCTGCAGATGCTCATTAATATTTTCTAATTGTTCTTTTATTAATTTTTTCATATTCATACTTTCTTTTAATTTAGTAGCTATCAATTAAACTTCTAATTTTTATTTTTTCTTGAATAATATCCTGATTCCCTTTTTGCCAAGATATAATTTTTTTCTGATTTGGTTTCAAAAAGAAGAAATTATCACTAAAAATGAAATCTTGATCTTCATAGTCTATTTCAACATACTTCATAACTTTATTACTGCATAATTCTAAATAACAGTCATTATGGTTAATTGTTAATTGATACTTTAATTCTGCTCTTTCAAATTGAAAATGCTTATCTTGAACAAAAGCAACGTGATTTTGATATTCGTTTTTCTCATTATCAATCGCATCAACAACCAAGAGATATTTTCTTGTTTCATCATTAGTTAAATCAAACTGCAAAGTTTCTAATTGTTTTGAAGTTTGAGCTTCAACAAAAAATTCATTGTTTCCTTGTGCTTTTACAACTCCAGAACAATCAATTAAAGACCACATATATCGACCGGCAACTGGATTTAAGGAATCGTTTGAAAGATAAATATTTGCTTTTTGTGCGTTCTTATCTTCTTCAATTGACAATAAGACAGGAGCATAAAACTTTTTGCTATAATAATGGAGGGCTTTAAAGCGCCCGAAATAATCAATACTTGACCATGATGGACCTGGCCAACAATCATTTAATTGCCAATATAAACTTCCCATGCAGCGAGGAATATTTCTTCGTAAATGTTCAACACAATACCTTACGCCCTCAGCTTGGATTATTTGCGATAAATAGATTGTATTAACAAACGATGAAGGCATTTTAAACATTTTTGAGATATATTTAATGATTTTTTCATTAGCGGTTGCATTCTTTTGATGGCTTTCCATTACATATGAAAACACATTTAAATCATCAGGGGTTGTAAATGTAGAGATTGTTTTTAGATGAGGAAATGACTGAATTCCAAATTCACTCATTAATCGTGGATAATATTTTCGGTAATATTCAATTGGTTCATCATTGTGCCATACACCCCAATAATGCATATCACCTCGTGCATCATCATTAGGATTATCAAAACCGCCTCCCGATGATGGACTTGATGGCCAGTAAAAGATAGAAGGTATTATCTTTTTAACAAGTTTGGGAATCAAATCCTCGTACTGATACAAATACATCTCTTTACTGATATCTTTTGAAGGTGCACCCCATTCAATTGCAGCTTCATTTTCATTATTTCCACAAATCAAACATAAGCTCGGATGGTTACGAATTCGCTTTAAATTATCGATAATTTCGAAAGTAATTTCCTCAATAAAATCTTTATTATTCATATCATAATAACTGCAGGCAAATAGTAAGTCTTGCCATACAATAATTCCAGCTTCATCACATAATTCGTAGAAATAATCAGGTGGGAAAATTCCTCCTCCCCAGACTCTAATCGCGTTATGATTCCCCATCAAAATCGCATCAATTAAATATTTTGTCGTATTGCGATTTTGGCGAGAAAGCAAGTTATCTTCAATAATATAATTTGAGCCTTTTAAAAAAACTTTAATTTTATTGATTGCAAATGTAAAGGACTCCCCATATTCATCCTTTTTACGAATAATTTCAACATTTCTCAATCCATAACGGATTTCTTTTTGATCGATTAATAAATCACGGTAAAACTGTTTAATAATGAAATGATATAAGGGTTGATCACCATAACCTCTCGGATACCAAAGTTTCGGATTTTCAATTACCAATGATAGTTCGTTATTCTCTTCACCGACAAAATCCTGATGATGGATTAACCGCTCTGCTTCATAAATATCTAACGACATTTTAACTTCATCGAAAAGTACATTTTCAATTTCAACATTAATTTCAGAACGTTCGTTTGTGGTTTTTTGCGTTATTTCAACATCATTAATTCGTCCGTATTTGTATATTTCTAAATACACATCCCTCCAAATGCCACCATCAGGGAGTTGAGGTCCCCAGTCCCATCCAAACATCGAATGGGCTTTCCGAATGTACGGATAATTCTTTACGGCATATGACATTTGTAGAAACTCATATTGAGATTTATTACGCTGTTGATTCATAAAATCAAAAGGTGATTTTATCAAAACTGAAAGTTTATTTTGACCAACTTTCACATAATCATTGATTTTAAATCGGTAAGTACGATGCATATTAAATGTTTTTTCTAATAGATGACCATTTACATTAATTTCAGCAATTGTATCAATCCCTAAAAAAACTAATTCAATCGTTTGCTTTATATCATCTATCGATACTTCAAATGATCTGCTATACTGATAATCGTAATCAAGATATTTTTTTATTTTGTGCTCATTATCACGATAGAAAGGATCGTCGATAATGTTATTTATTAGTAAATCATTAAGAATTGAACCTGGTACATTAACTTCTTTTTCAATTTGCAAATCCTCTGATATTAAGGTCCATTTTCCATTTAAAGAACGCATCATACTGTACTACCTCAATCTGTAAAGTAACAATTAAGTTATTTGTTAGTTTATCGGTAACTCTATTTTACTCTATTTTTATAATCATGTCAACCGCTTTCATTCACTTTTATAAAAAAACACTAATCATAATTTTATGAAAAGTGTTTTTTTTGCATAGATAAATAGGGGATTTTCTAATTAATAATAAAAGCAATATCTTTAATTATCGTTTTTATCGATAATTTGATTTGATTCTCTTCATTCTGAAGCAAATATTTACTGACAATTTCTCCAGAGTTTGTATCATATAGGGATATTGTATATTTTCCATTAGAAAACGGTATAACTATTTCTAGATCTAAAACCTCTTCAATATTTTTCAATTTATAATAAACCCATTTTTTATTAAATAAATACCCATAGATACGATTATCAAACATATAGCCAATTAATTTGATATTTTTATTGTTAATTACGATTTGTTTTTGATTTTGTAATAAATTGTAGTTACCCTTCATTTCTAAACCAAGTGCAAACTTAGCGGCACCGGTAAAAAGATGATATAAATGATATCGATTGATATAACTATCCCACCACCAGTTCATCGCACTTCCGGCACCACCACCCATGATTCCAGCCCAAATCGCTTGTTTAACTGCAATTCCCGAGCGATCTAATTGGTAAGTACCTCCTCCACTTCGCCAATCAATTCCGACTTCAGAATGAAAAACTGGCTTATGATACTTTTTGAATAATTGTTCTTGAATCTTTGGTAATTCGACATTGAGATTCATATTGTCATAAGAATAACTATGGGGGTTAACAAAATCAATTTCGGATAATGAATTTCCTTTACCATCAACATATTTATAACTAGTCGTTACTAAATGATGATAAGGATCATGGTTCTTAATAAATGCCGCCATCTCCTGATGCCATAAGGTAAACAATTCCTCATCATACTCTTCAATATGGTCAACTTCATTAAATAGCTCCCAAGCCATAATATTAAAACTATAACTATATCGAGCAATTAGGTATAACAATTGATTTTTATAAATTATTTTAGCTTCTTCTTTTTCAAAAAATTCACGTGGAGAAGTTAAGATGCCTCCATTTACCACATTCCAAGAATTCCTAATCCATTGCGGATTAGATTTATAACAAAACTGGCCATGATTAAGTAGAGTCATCATAAAATATATATCATTTTCTTCCGCAAGTTCTAATGTCCGATCTAATCTTGCTAAAGCATCAAAGCGCTCATCAAAGTTATCAAATTTTGCCCAGTGAAGAGCAAATCCCCAAGGTGCAAGCCAAATGCGACAGCAATTCATCTGATTAGCTTTCATCTTCAAAAACCAAACATCATAGTCCCGCGATTTTCTAGTTGTTGAGGTATACCAAGCAGTATTCATCCCAATTGGTATAAATGTCTTATCATTATTATCAACAAAGTTGCAATTATTAGTTTTATCAATTCGGATTATTCCTTTTGGCTTCTCTTTACTTGCTTCAACATAAAAATCTTGTTCATATTTTTCAATAATCTTTTCATTGATGAAGACTAAAAAATTAACATGCCACTTTCCACTTTCATAAGGATTAAAACGAACCCGATAATGATCTTGACCATTCAGTTCCACAGTTTCTAGTCCTTGCACTTCATTTTCGTCGATACTAGCGTATCCGGATATCCCTTTAGGTTGTTCATCACTGTTAGTAAAATAAATCGTTGTCGGTCGAAACCAAAAAGCCGGAATAAGATATTGTTTCTTACTTGGAGAGTTAAATTCCGCAAGCACTTTAATTTGACGATAGTCATAAGGATTAAAGTTCTTTTTGATCTCCCCCTCTTCAATTAAAGCAAATTCAACCCTTTGGTATTGAATTGCCTTTGTTATTAGCGTGATTTCTTGAAAGATATTTTTTATTTTCATATATTTTTTGAAGTTAAATCCTTTACTGAATCTCTAACGATAATTGAGCTTTTCACCAAAATGCGATTATACGATTTATTAGGGACATTAATTTTTTTAAGCATCACCTTCGTAACGACATTAACCATCTCCTCAACATGAGTATCCACCGTTGTTATTGGTGGATTTGAGAGCGTTGAGAAAATAGTATTGTCAAAACTGACAATTGAACAATCAATAGGAACCTTAATTCCATGTTTATTCAACATTTGAATATATCGATAAGCAACTTGATCATTATTGCAAACAAATGCGGTCGGCATTTGTTTTGGTAGCGTTAGTTCAATCAGCTGCCCATCATCATTACGGTCGCTAACACAGTAATCATAGTTAATTGGGATTTTATTTTCTAATAATGAACGGTAATACCCTAAAAACCGATCTTGAATTGAACTTGTGGAATAAATATTTCCAACAAAGCCAATCCTTGTATGCCCCTTGCTAACAAGCATGTTTGTAATTTGATATCCTGAATAAAAGTTATCAATAACAACACTATCAACATTACTATCCTTAATATAAAAATCAAAAAATACAACTGGCATATCAAAGTTTTCAAACAGATTCAAATAATCTTTCTTTAACTGACCAAGAATAATCAAACCGTCAACTTTGCGTTCTGAATACATCATCGGTAAGTTTAATTCATTTTCATTTTTGACAGTTAATGTTTCCATGATTGCGGAATATCCAAGATCAGATAATACTGTTGTCAGTTTTCCCCATACCCCAAAATAATAAGAAGCAGGGTCTTCAATAAATCTTTCAGCAATTAAGATTCCTATATTAAAAGCTTTATTAGTTTTTAGGCTTCGTGCAGCTGAATTAATTCGATATCCCATTTGTTCAGCTCGTTTTTTTATTTCCTTGCGCAGTTCATCGCTAACCCCTGGTTTATCATTTAAAGCTTTTGAGACTGTAACTTTGCTAACTTTAAATATGTTAGCAATCTCATTCATACTTACATTTTCTTTCATATTTCCTCACTTATAAATATTACCAATTTGTAATTTGTTTAATTTTATTTGTTAAAGCAATTGCGATCTCATGATGAGAAGCAACACTAGGATGATTGCTACAACCCTTACCATCTCCATGAACTTTGAAAATGTGCAGGTTATCAACAGTTTCACTAGCTTGATTATAAATATCAATTGTGGCATCATAAATGTTGATTTCATTCATTAAACCATAAAGAATGATAATTTCTGCTTCTGGATACAATCCACTTATAAAATTAACAAATGTAACATATTGATTAATAAATGCATTCATTCGAACAATTTTTTCATTAGGATCATCTGTTGCTTGAACGTATGACCAATCATTAGTTCCTAAGTTCATAACTACTACATCCGGAATATAGTTAGAGTAATTCCAATCAACAGTTGAAAACATATCAACTTTCTTATATGCATCAAACATATTTAAAGTATTTGGAGTAGTCCAACGGCTTGCTTTTACACCCCATCCACTAGCTGCAACAATATTTAGTTCCGCATTTAAAGCTTTAGCACTTAAGAAAGCATACGCATTTAAAGCATCTGAATTTGATGTGTTTTTATCTTCACTAGTTGTTCCTAAATTTCCAAAACCAGTTGAAGATGATGCTGCAATCACTTCGATTTTTCTTTGTTTATAAAGAACCTTTTGAATAAATGATCCATCTGTAGAAATACTTTTTAACCCAATGTGTGAATCAATTGATTCATTACGTTTATAAACAGTTAGTTTATGTTCTAAACCGTCATCATTAATTTCTATTAAATCAATTTCAGTAGTGGCCTGAGTTAAAGAGATAGTTTTAGTATTATCAAAATCATCATCTAAAACGATTACTAGATATGGTTTAGAATAATCATATGTTTTTGTGGCGGTAATTGTCGCTGATACTTTCGAACCCTTAAAAACAACTTCAAAACCACTAGCAGAATGATAAATCATATTTACCTTCGTTGTTTCGTTATAAAAAGTTCTTCCCATCCACTTAAGATACAGTCCATCAACTAAATTATCCTCTTCGATTATTGAAACGGCATTCATATCAATTTGTTGATAGAATATTTGATTTGTATAATCGGAATCTAATAAATTTAATCCATTTCCAATTGCTTGAAGTTTAACCATATATTTCCCTACTGGAATATTTAAATTATTCATATCATCACCATTTATTACATTTCGTTTGAGAACACTATTATCATCTTGATTGATTAACTCAATCCGATACTTTGTCGTTGATTCCACTTCCGTCCAAGAAATAATCGTTCCTTCAATTTTAAAATCTGTTGGCGTATCTAACGTAATGTTTTTATTACAGCCCCATAAAAAGACTAGAAAAATTAAACATATCACTAAAATAAAGGTTTTTTTCATAATTTGCTCCTTACTTTTAATTAACTTTTTAGTTTATCGGTAACTCTATTATATATATTATAAAACCCTTTGTCAATTCATATTTTTAGGATAATCTAGAAAACTTAAAAAATTGCCTTATTATTAAGGCAAATTTATTATAAGCATGTTTTAGATTTTAACTTCGCTTTTAATGATATTCCATATCACTTTGTTAGTAAATCCACAATTTTGATAGAAGGATGCTGTCTTTACTTTTCCGCTAACAGTTACAAAATCAACCTTTGATTTTAAGACATTTAATAATTTATTAACAATTAACGAACCATATCCGCGCTTTTGGAATTCACTCTTAACTTGAATCCACTCTAATGATCCTTCCTTAATAGTGAGGTCAATCTCTGCAATTCCTAATCCAACAATTTTTTTAGCTTTATCAATTGCCCAAATCCATAAGTCTGGAGAAAACTGAGCTTCAGTTGTCCACGATTTGACTAGTGCTTGATTAACGCTGATATCATCATAACAATCGTTAATAACTTCAACAACCAATGCTAATTCAGAATCGAAATCAACATTTTTAAAGATGATATCATCACAAAGCGTATGATTAATCACTTGTAAATCATGAGATAATTTAAAATACTGTTCTATTATAATTTCTCGAGAACTAAAAAAATCAATTCTCTCATTCAATATTGCGATATCATAGTTTGATATATCCAACTTTTTCTTTTCATGTGAAAAATATGTATGTAAGATAAGGTCATTTTTTATAATCACTTCTTTATCATTTATCAAAGTATCTAAACCCATTGATCTAATCATCTTTGGAACCTTAAAAAAGGCAGTAGGTTGAAAAAGGGTTGGATATTGTCGATATATCTGTTCTAATTCTTTTATTCTTTTCATCTAAACCTTTTCTTTAAGAAATACTGAACAATACCATTAGGATATTCATCTAAGGATGCGAAAATTTCATAACCACAATTTTGATAAAAGCCTGGCGATTGAAAGTTGAATGTTGTTGTATGAGCAAACAAACAGCCGTTTGCTTTCGCAATCTCTTCAGCTTTCTCCATCAGTTTCTTTCCATAACCATTTTTACGGTAATCATCACGAATCCACAACACATCAATATAAAAGCTATAATTATAGGTATCGCATAGAATCGCTCCGATAACCTCATCACCAACTTTTAAGTATAATTCGATATCAACACGAGGCTTTCGTAATAATCCATCGGTATTGATAACATTATAATCAATCAACCCTTTACATACTTTATTATAATCTTCTTCAGAGTGTATTGATGTCATAGTGACTTCGTCATCGATTGGTTCTTCGATTGCTAACCCACCTTTTGCAAATGAACGACTTGCCAGTTTTTTCGCAATACCAACATATAGATCCATTAAATCCCATTTAAAAACATCAACATCATTAATGATTCCGCTAAAATTCTGTTGTACAACATTCATAACAACAGGATTAAAGGAACGGTAAAACTTATTTGATTCACTATTATGCAAACTGTAAACAATCACTTCTTTGCTTCCATAATGACGGTATTCACCAATCACTGTATAGATTAATTTTAAGCCGATTCCAAGTCCACGCCATTTTGCTTTCAAAAACAAATAATTGATTTCAACACCATTTTGTGAATCATCCATTTCCGCAAAACTAGCACCAATAAAGCCCAAAAACTCACCATCTTCGAATGCTCCATAAATTTTTCTAATATCATTACTATTTTCTTCATTCACCCAAGCAAGCACTTCTTTGGCTTCTATTTCTGCATTAAATGACCCTAATGGAACCAAATTAATAAAGTCTGTTTCATAACATTCTTTTTTTATCATAAGTGCTTCGTATATTTCTTCATTTGTCAATTTTCTAATAATCATATTTAACCTCCATCCATTTAAATAAATTTTATCATTTTTTGATTATAATTCATACTTATTTTTAAAAAAAACTAATTTAAAAGAGGCTTAGATTTCTAAACCTCTTATAATATATTATATTAAAACAATTCCTAAAACGATAAATCCAATTCCAAGAACTGCGTAAATAATTTTAGTTGCTGTAATTCCAGCTAAGTTTACTAACCACTTCGTTTTATATGAAGTTGATAATAATTTAGTTGAGAAACTACATAGTAAGATTATGATACCAGCGACGATAAGAATAATGCCAACAACGTTCATAATGACCTCCTTCAACTATTGATATTATTATATTAAAAAATTTAATCTATTACAAGACATTTTGGAAAATTTTTGAAAAATAAAATACTTTTCTTAATTATTATCGTTGATTTTATCGTATTCAATAGCAGCAAAGATTATGGCAGCAAGTCCATACGACCAATTAGCACGAACCGGAACAATCCGATAACCCCAATATGGAAATAATGGAAGCGGGATGGTCGGTCCGCTGATCTCGGGCATAAAAATCCCGCGATCTTTAAATATGAAACTATCTACAACACATCGATAAGCCTTTAATGCCGCATCTAAAAATTTCTTATCTAAGATTTGTAATCTCACTCCATGGAACCATCCGGCAGCAACTAGTGCTGTAAATGATAATTCCCTGTAAGTTTTTCCTACCTTATTAATTACCGTTTCAAAGGCGCCATCAGCGCGTTGATATTTATATAGTGCTTCTGAAGTTTCTTTAAAAATAGTAATAATCGTCTCTTTTTCCTCATTATCACCGATATTTTCTAAGATCATCGGTAAGGATGCGATCACCCAACCGTTACCGCGACCCCAAAAGATTTTTTTCTTCGGATAATGAGTTTTTTGTTTGACCCAATAGGAATGATACCAAAGTTTTTCAACCGGATCCTGCATGTATTTCGCCATTACTCGTGGCTGACGACTCGCAATCTTCATCATTTCTAAATCACCATTTTCCTTTGCATAAAGCGAAGGAAAAACCGAAAACATCATTAAACTATCAACCCAAATTGATTTTGGATATAATTTTCCTTCCAAGCTGTTTCCTAAATGATTAACCGAATCTTCAATTAAACGCGGTTCATTTTTAATATAATACAAAACGCGATCGGTTAGTTTTTTATAATCTTCATTATGTGTTTTCTTTTGCATTGCATAGGTGATTAAAGCTGGTGCTGAGGTATCGCTTTGATCAACACGGGGCGGGTTTTTCACATAATAATCACAGTAATCACATAAGAATTTCGTATATTTTTCCGTTTTTTTATGCTCATCAAGTTTACTTAGTGCAAATCCCAATAATGCTTCGCCCCACATCCACTTCATTTTTGGATCCCAGGTCTCAACAATATAGTCTGCTAATTCTTCAACTTTTTTAAAATAGATTTTTTCCATTCATTTCTCCTCTTAACTAAAGTCTCTTATTATCTTCTCAATATTGAGATATAATTTTTGTTCTTGATATTGAATAAAAAACTCTTTTGGATTTCTTGGGCTCTCTACAAACGGAGTTTCATATCTTTCAAAATTAGTATTAACAAGTTTGTTGTTAAGATAAAACTCTTTTTTAAATTTTAGTAAATACGAATTATCTAATGTAAACGCCAAAGACTTTTTAGTAGCCGTAAAGGAAGAGATACTTAGCATCTTAACAAAGGCATCAAAAGATAAATAATGGAATTTATCCCCTAAAACAACCGCAAAATGACTTAATTTCCCATGATAGATTAGTTCATCATTATTTTCAATATGGTATGGTAGCGATGAAATAATACCAATATAACTGTCATTAACTCTTCCGAAGATCATTTGGTCTTTTTGAATAACTTCATCAAACTTTTCAATTGGAAAATAGAAATGAACAAAATTCATGCGTTTACGTTCCAAATATCCTTTTCTTGCATTAAGATCATACATCAATAATAAGACATTCTTATCTTGAGCAGCATGAGGATTGATTCCATTACCGACCCAATATGATGGCGAAAAGTTTCTCGCACTATCATCAAACATCGGACATCCTGGATGCGTCGAAAAGATATTTATCTGATTGGGCAACGTCGCTTGCCAAATATGCTGTTGATCACCAAATTCTTGGGGATGATATTTTTGCACAGAAGATAGCATATAGTATTCAGTTTTATATGTATATGTATTAGCTCGCTCGATCGCAACCCCTTGCGTTGCTGGATTCAATATCTTCACAACTAACGGTAGTAAATTAAGTTTTCTTAAGAGTGGAATATTTACAGATTTTAAATCTTTCAAAAAATTATTTTCTTTTAAGTTCCATTTATTAAAGATATCCATCGTCATATTGATAGATTCTTTGTTTGTGAAAGCTTCCATTGCCCACAAAAACATCCCTAAATCATCAATATCATTATTATTAAGCTCTGCTTTAACTTCAAATAGATCAAGGCCCATTGAATCTTTGATTATTTGTTCACCCTTTGCATAAGCAATATCGATGATAATGTTTGGTACTGTATATTTTTTACACAATAAAAACATACTAGAAAGCCGTTCATAATTATATTCACCGCTTTGGATTTTAAAAGCATGTTTTAAGATATCATTTACATCTGCCACTTTACTATCCTTTTTTTGAGCCTCATAACATCTGCCGCTTGTTGCAACAAAGTAACCATCAAAACTATGCATCGCTAAATCTAAGAATAATAAGTCTAAAACTATTTTTGCTTTCTCTACAATCTCTCGATCATGAGCATGATCAATTAAAACACAAAGCGGGGAGATATCTTCTTCATAATAAGTATTAGAATGCCACTCTGTAAACCCATATAAAAAGCGGTAATGCAACCATCTTAAGATTTTTGTTTTTGCCTTTTCGAAATGAATTTTTCCTAACTTTTTATCATTTGTGAAAACAAAGTCATTAAAGGTTTGGCCGGCCAAATATTCACAAGTCGCAAAAATAATTTGATGATTTTCAGACCAATAACACATACCATCATCGCCTGGTTCATCCATCCAATACTTAAAGTTTAAAATAGAATTTTTGATTTTATTAAGAGTATAATTACTTAATAGTGGCGAATATGACAGATAGGTTTTGATTAAACAAAGTAAGCGAAAATCGGCACAATCATGACGATTATCAACAAAAGCAACTAAATCCAATATTTGATTTTCATCAATTTTTTGCCCTTGCTCAAGAAGGATTATATCCTTAAAGCACTTGTTATTCATTTTTATTTGCATTCCAACATCTGCTGCCATAAATACTCTCTCCTTAAAATAATTCATTTTTTAATTGTCTTAATTCCAATTCTTCCTCTTTACTTAAGATTTGATTGTTTTGTCTTAATTGTATGAACTTACGAACCTGTCTAGATTTTTCATTAGTTAGGACAAAATTTCTTGCAACGAAATAACCAATAGTCATTAAAATCACAAAACTAGCTGCCATTGCAACTCGAATTCCAAGTTGAGCAGTTAATGGCTGAGTTGGTTTCGGAACTAAATCTGTTGGTTTTACATATCCGCTAATAACTAACATAATTCCAAAAATTTGAATCGCAATTGCTGACGATGTTTTCCTAATAAACGTCATAATTCCGCTAAAACTTCCAGTTGCCCGTTCTTGAAACATCAATTCACCTACATCAACTGCATCAGGGAAGATAATCCAACTCATTAACTGCGCCCCAGCAAATCCGAATGCAGTGACGGCAGTTAAGAGGTACGCCCCATAAACCGGCCAATTACTAGGATACATTCCGACCATCATAAAACCAATAATCGCGACCGGTAACCCGTAATAATAAATTTTCTTTTTATCAATTTTATTGATATTTTTATTAATAATCGGAAACATAATTAACTGAATTCCAATAAAGATTCCTAAAAAGACTGTCGGACTTCCTAAAACAACATAAATCGCATAATACATAATTCCCGCTGAGAGAATATCCATTGATATGCTTTGACACAAATACATATAGATAAGTCCCCGGAATGATTTAACTCGTAATGGTTTTACAAAAGTATCCAGATGAAAAACAGATTTTTGTTGGGGAATAACAGCTCGCTCTTTGGTAAAGAAACCGATTAAGATTAAAGGAAGTGCAAAGAAAAGTCCAAAGCCAATTCCAACAATAATGTAAAAGTAATTTATTGTTATGTTTCCTTTTTTAAATTCTTCTAAAATCATTGATGGAATTAACGTACAAACGGCAGTTGCAACAGTAGAAACAATCAACCTGATGATATTAACCTTATTTCGTTCGGAAACATCTGTCGTTATTTCTGCTGAGAGCGAACTATAAGGAACCGCAATCACAGTCGCAACAGTACTGTACAAAAGATAGGTTGCAATCGCATATATCAGTTTACTAGTTTCAGTTTGCCAACCACCATAAGGCATCCACATTAAGGCAAAAGCAATAATGACCAAAAATCCTCCAATTAAAATATATGGCCTTCTCCTTCCGAATTTGGTTCTAGTATTATCACTAATTACACCCATTAATGGGTCACTAATGGCATCCCAAACTTTTGAAACTAAAATAGCGGTTGCAGCTAATCCCGGATTAATTCCGATGACATCGGTTAAAAAGATTAAATATAAGACTCCGATTAAGGCTTGAGCCCCACCGCCGAAAACATCGCCCCACGCAAAGATGATCTTTTCACTTGTTCTCATTTGGTTTTTATTCATTGCTTTCTCCTTTGACTAAATGATTTTTAACTAAATATTCAATACTTGTTTTAATGCTTGCAATTGGCGTTTGGGTATTTTGTTCAATCATTGCAAATTTCGCATCGTTTTTTGCAGCTCCCAAAACACCGATAAAGTCAATCGAACCGCTTCCAAGTTCGCAATTTCTTAAAGTTTGCTCTGAAAAATCTCGTAAATGTAAGCCTATTAATCTATTTCCTAATTTGTTAATAAACTCAACCGGATCGATTTTAGACTTCTTAGTCCAATAGGTATCCGAGACAATCAAAACATTATCAGCGGTATTCTTTAATAAAATCTCCATTTTTGTTTCATTGTTAATTTTTTTAAATTCAAAATCATGATGATGAAATGCAAAATTAATTAAATGAAGATTATAAAGAGCAGCTGTTTGATTCAGTTTTCTACAAAACCGAATCATTGCTCGTTTTCCTCCAAGGATTGCAGAAATCGATAAGACTGAAACCACAACTGTATTGCACCTTGTAGTTCTACAAAACTCAAGTATCTTTTGATAATTTTTAATTAGCTTTCTTAATGTAACTTGAATTGAGGTAACTTCAATATTTGCTTCATTAAACAGCATGGCGTGGTCTTGTGTAAATTTCATGCGGGCGGCTTCTACATGATTAATCCCGAGAGATTTTAGAACTGCAAGTGTTGACTTGAGATCATTTTTGATTAATTTTCGAACTGTATACAGTTGAACTCCAATTTTCATTATTATTATACCTATGACCGAATATTATCTTGATAATTTAAATGTAAACTCAATTGATCATATTGGAAAATAATATCCGAAGCTTTTCGTTCAATCATTTGATTTAAAACATAATCGCTTTCAAACCGTTGATATTCCAAGTTTTGAATAACTCCATTGATTTTGAAACTTTCACCATAAGTTGCACTTAAAATTGATGAAGTAATCTGATTTCTTAAAACGGATGTATATGTTAAGGTATTAGTTGTCTTATTGAAATCAATCGTATTATTTAGAAAACGAGTTTTAAAACTGCTAAAACTTTCAATATCAGCGGATGATAACTCGGTAATAAAATAATGAAGTCCCTCACCTTTTTGAACCAAATCATATTTTTCCGTTAAGATGCGGCCAACACCACCTCGTTTCAACATGTCATCAACATTTCCTTCTTGGTTACTAACCAAAAAATCTATGAATTCCATTTCGTATCGTGATTTTATCGCAATAAAACTGTCATTGACACGTCCGAAGATATATCCTTGTTGCAAAGAACTTTCATCAACTTCATCAAATAACTGATATGGAAAGAAGACATGAGTTGTATCCTTCACAATCATCGGTTCCATGAATCCCACTTTTGTTGGCGGTATATATAAAGTAAGGTTGACATTCTTTTCTTGAACGGAATAAGGTTGACGACCGTTACCAACCCAATATGTCGGTGTTCCGCTCCGTCTAGCAATTTTTGCTGGTTGGGTTGTAAATACTGAGACTGAATTACTTAAATTCACAGAGTTGATAGCATGTTGATCTGCATATTGCCCTGGCTGATAAGCTTGAGCTGTATGCATTGAAAAGTATCCTGTTTTATACGTATACACATTAGCACGCTCAATCGCAACACCATCTGTTGATGGTTTTAATAGCATACTAACACCTTTTAAAAGTCCAAAGACTCTTAACGGCCATAAGTTAACCATTTTAAAGTCATTTAGAAATTCATTTTTAAACATATTGTTTTGAGACATATAGCGAATTGTATTGTTTACTACTTCAGGATTACTAAAAGCCTCCATATTCATTTGCATCATTATTTGATGATCTTCTAAACCGATTAATCCCTCACTCTTAAGTTCGGATAGATTTAACCCTTGAGATGATTTAATAATCTTTTCATCACGATCATCATCAAATATTGCCTTAATGACATCCGGGACTTCATAATAAGGTATATTAGCATCATTACGGGCTTCAGTCATTTGTTTAAAGCAATTAAAGAAACTATTACTAGAAGTATACCAACTGTTTGAAAAATTCTTAGTAGCTTCTGGTTGCATTACAAAATCGATAAAATTACGCATTCTGTTACCAGTGTCATCACTCATGCGGTTATCCGAATAAGCTCGTCCACTACTTGACATAAAAATATAGTAGGTACGGTCTTCTCCACTTTCATCTTGACCGAGATATTTAAAACTTTGAGAAGCCATATCATGCCAAATTAAATCCATAATAATTTTCATGCGTTTAACCATATCTAAATCATTTGCAAATTGAATAAAGTTTGACATTGGACCGATATCTTCGGGATAATAGTTATTAGAATACCATTCGGTAAAACCATATAAATAACGTTGTTCCATCCAGGCATTAATTCTACCTTTTGCCATCTCCATATGTTGAGCTCCAGTTTTTTTGTCAACTGTGAAGATATCATTTGGGAAGGTTTGACCAACGAGATATTCACTTACTGCAAATAAGATTTGATGGTTTTCCGACCAATAACACATGCTGTCTTCACCACCCTGATCCATCCAATATTTAAAATCAAGCAGAACCCGTTTAATATTATTTTGCGTATCTACTGACATATAATCTTTAAAACTTAAATATAAACGAACTAAGGCATTAACCCGAAAGTCGGCACAATCATAACGGCCATTAATATAAGCAAAAGTGCCTTGTAACTCCGAATTGATAAAATCTTCTGTCAATTCTATTCCTTGAGGTAAAGGTTCTGCTTTTTGATATTTATCAAAGTAATATAATAAACGGTCCCCTCCACCGGCATTAATATCTTCGCTAGGTCGTGAAGGTAGTGGATCAATCGACATATTAATTGCAAATTGAATTCCTGTTGAAACTAAAACAATTACAAAAAATAGCAGTAATGACATCAGTACTTTTTTAAAGATACTCCAGTTTTTAATTCGATTCATGATTTTCTCCTATTATCTTAATTTATTATCATATAATGCTTCTTAACTTTTTAGGTTAAGATATTAGTTAGTTTATGACTCAACATAACCAAATTGTAAGGAAATTTGTTTGGCGCAATCTTGAAGGGCTTTAATATATAATTCGTTAGTTAAGATTTCTTTTGAAGATGAAGCAATACTCAAAGCTGCAATAACATTACCTTGAAAGTTTTTAATCGGCGTTCCTAAACAAAAAGTATTTTCTTCGTGTTCTTCACAATCAAAAGCAAGATCATTTTGTCTTACTTTCTCAATTTGAGCTTTCAAATCGGTAATTGACAATGTTTTATTTGTAAATTTGATAATTTCAAGATGATTGAAATATTCATCAATTTCGTTATCATTTAAACTTGCAAGTAAAACCTTCCCGATTGAAGAGCAATATAACGGAATTGATTTTCCGATTTCACTATAAGAACAAGTGTATGTAAAAGGCTTTATTTTTTCAATATAAATAGCACTATCGCCATTTCTTATTGCTAAATGGACTGTTGTTTGCGTTTTTTCCGATAAATCACGCATAAGTGAACCAGCCGCATTTCTTAAATCCAAACCTGAATAATACTTCGCTGAAATGGTTAGAAATCGTGATGATAAAGTGTATTTTTCATTTTCTACTGATTTCTGTAAATAATTTCGTTTCAATAATGTTTGAAGAAGACGGTGAACAGTACTTTTTGGAAGTGCGACTTTTGACGCAATTTCACTTACACCCAAGGCTTTTCCTTCCGTAGCTATCACCTCAACTACATCAAGTAATCTTTCAACAGTTTGTAAATTTTCACCCATAAATAGATAATTCCTTCCTTGTTCCGTTATATGGAACGGCGTTTCATCACTTTATTATAGCATATCAAAAAAGTGAATACAATAAGGTTAATAAAAAAAGGCCAAAATTGACCAAAAAAATTATTCTTTTATATTTAGTTTTTGATTAACCCAATATTTTTTTCCATCATTTGTTCGTGATAAAAACTGATAATCAATTAAATATCTTCTAAAAAAAGCAAAATCAGAATAAATTTCTTTTAAAATTTCATTGATTTCCTTTTCATTATAGACTTTGTTTTTATCAAATTCTTCAATGATTAATGTCAATAAAATGTATTTGCGTTTTTCCTTAACAGGAATATCTTTTATTTTTAAAGGTTTTAAAGATAGAACAAAAGATTCGATGACACTTTTTATATCTTCTTCCGTTATTTTATACATCATTTTTTTCACTTCTTTCATTTATTTATTAATAAAAATAAGCGGTTGTACATTTGAAATTGCTTATAGTATAGATCCTTAATCAAATGAAAATTAAAGGTTTGCTTTAGAATATCTATCCAAGATTCAGTAGTAAGGTTATATAAATATAAACCAGTGTCTTCTAAAAGTAATCCTGACTCTAATTCTTTAATATTCCATTCCTTAATTAATTCTTTTGTAAGGTAAGAATTAATTTTAAAGAATATCTTTCCTTCTTCTTTCACAATCCGGTTGATTTCATTTAAAATTGTTAATGCATCTTCAATAATGACATTATCTACAATGTTAGAAAGAATAGCTCCATCAAATGATTTTGATTTGATATTCTTCAAACTTTCAACGCCTCCAACTTCAAAGCAAAATTGATTAATTTTTTCATCTGGGATTCTTCTTTTGGCTTGGTCAATTGCTTTTTCCGAAAGATCAATTCCATAATGAAATGATGTCCCTCTCATCATACATTTGATTAATAAGCTCCCATTTCCACATCCAAAATCAATGATGGAACTAATATTTGCCGTTAACCAATCCAAAGCCAAATCCAAGTCATGATTATGGGTAGTTATATCATTTGTTTTAGTGATATTTTCATTTTCAAAAACCTTATTCCAATATGATTTTGTTTGTTGATATTGCATAAATGTTCCTTTTTTTTTTTAGATTCTATTATTTTGTTGCTGCATAAAAAGTAATATGATAATCATCTTCTAATACATTTTCGGTGATAACTGATGAAAACTTGGATGCTTTTAGTAAATTAACCATTTCTTCTTGATCAAAATAATGCTCCCAAAACCGATAAACTTTATAATTATCCTCTTCATCAATGACTATATGTTGATCGAGAGTCAACTTATCACTTGGATAATGAAAAGCATGTGATAAGCATAGATAAGGGTTAGGACTCCAAAACCCGCCTAAACTTACTTCAAAATCCTTTTCAAAGGTTCTTTTTTTAATTAAATCCAAATTATAAGCATCAAGTATTAAAGTTCCACCTGTTTTTAATCCGGCATATACTTTTGTTAATAATGCTTTTTGTTGATCTTTTGATAAGACGCCAAAATCACAATATATGATATAAATCAAATCATATTGTTTTGTAAACTGATATTCTAAATAATTAGCATAGATATAATCAATTGATAATGATTTTTGTTTAGCCTGGATAGAAGCATAATCAATTGAATTTTGTGAGAAGTCAATACCAGTAACATGATAGCCTAAGGCTTGTAATTGCTCACAGTATAAACCCGGGCCACATCCCAAATCAAGACAATCTTTAGAGTTAGGATTTATTTGATTTTTCATCCAGCTAATGATTTGTTGGATACTTTTTGGATTTCGGCTAGCAGCATCATGATTAGGATCGAGATGTGCTTTTAAGAGTTCTTTTGAGATATGAGGGTCTGTCCACATAATGGCGGTCCCTACTTCATAAAGCGGAGGTTTTTTTGTAAGTGAAGTAAGTTTTTCTATTTTCATTTAATTATCTACCGATTTATTTAATTTTTCTTTGACTGCCAACCTGAAGCTGTCCATACTTTCACCATGTTTTGGGAACCAATGCATAACATCAGCATGATTGCTAGCAACACCCATTTGATGTCCCTCACAATGAGTAATAATATCTTTTTCTGTTAAATTGAACTTTTCACAAAGAATTACACAAAGATCAACCGCATTATTAAAGATTTTACGGAAATATTCTTCATGCTCTTCAACATTATAACCGACCATTGTAGCTCCATGAGCATAACTAAATCCGGCAGGTTCACAAATTTCAAATCCAATATGGGTATTGTTTGCAGTACCCCCTGCATGCCATCCGCGATGATCCCACGGTAAGTATTGATAAACTTCTTTATCATCCAAAAAGGCATGAACGCAAACTTGACGAGTTGTCTCACCTGCTCGATAAGATTTGTCCCAAGGTTCAAACCACGCACCAGCCATCATCCCCGGTGTTGCTGTTGAATGAACCATTATTCCTTGAGGAATGATTTTTTGATTTGCCTTGTAACAATCATTATTGGTCATAAATTTCTCAATTATTTTCATTGTTGTCTCCTTTTTTATGAAAAACTGTTATGTTTATTATATAACATTACAGAGTTATTTTTCAAGTTTATTGTTTTTTTAAAGCAAATTTTATCCAATTTTTCCGATATACATAATATGTGAGGACATAGCTAAATATTGATCTTGCTCACATAATCTCTGGCAAAGATCTAACCAAAGGGCACGCTCTGTTTCTGATAACGACCTTAATCTAAAATCATTGGAAGAAGAAATTCCTTCTTGGCCGAAAATCGATATTGTTTGAAATCCACATCTTTCCATAAATGGTTTAATTTCAGCTAATTTGATAAAAGTAGCTTCAGTAAAGGCCGTTCCTGTCCAGGTTTGATTTTGAAAAAGATATTGAAAGAATTCTTGGTTTGGTTCATTAATTAATAGTTCCGGACATTCACTTAAATAATATAATATTCCTGCAAATAATTGAATAAATGAAACAAAAATTAATCCATCTTTCTTTAAATACTTTTTAGCTTCTTCAATAACTTTAATTCGCTCTTCTTCTTTAAAGATATGATACATTGGACCCATTATCAAGATATAATCATACTTATCTTCTAACATTAATCCACTTAAATCCCGAGCGTCACATACATGACCCTTAATAGATAACCCGAGCTCGCTTGCTTTAGAAAAAGCAAAACGAACATTGGCTTCCGACAAATCAACCAAAGTCACATCATGACCTAGATTTGCGAAATGTAGGGAGTAACGTCCTGGTCCTCCGCCAATATCCAATATTTTTGAATTAGGCTTAAGATATTTATTCATCATAAATTTAGTTATCAAGAATTCAAACGAAAAACCTTCCAATCGATTCCACTCCATTTCTGGATTTGAATCGTAATATGCTTTTACAATTTCAACTTCATTTTTCATTTTACACCTCCATGTGCAAATAAGGTAATGTTATAATTTGATCGTCATTCTGAAATTGATTTAGAATTATCTAGTTGATTCTTCAAACGTCGATAAAACTGAAGTTGAAACTCAATTTTTTCACGCATCATCTCAGTTGATGTTTTAGTTGCAAATTCTAATTTCATATACTCTTGAAGTTTATTAATTCTTTTAGTACACATTTCATCTTGCTTTTCAAATGATAACTGATCAAATTTGTCATTTTTTAAAGTTTCATATATGCGGTAAGCATCAAAGCGGTCGATATTGTCTGCATCACCAATACATGCAGCAAATGGTGTTTTTAATCCTTCAAAATCAGCCTTATCATCAACATGAATGGCAATTCCATATAGAATATCATTTTTTGTTTCTTCATTAAATCCAAGCGAGGTAATAAATTCCTTTACCATCCTCGAAGCATCCCTACCATGATTCAGCCAATCTTCATAAGATGAAAATTCATTACAATAACTGATATCATGAAGTAAACAAGCAATAATCATCGCCTCTTCATTAAAGCCTTCTTTTATCGCGATTCCCTTTCCAATATTCGCAACTCGGAGTGTATGTTCATAACGATATTTTTTTTGATCAGCATTTGCTTTAAAAAAATCACTATCATCGAATTTTTGATTTAAATAAGCTAATGTTGTTTCGATTCGATCCATTTTGTTCTCTCTCTTTCATTATTGTTTTATTTTCTTAATATATTCACCTGTTACAGATTCGGAATTGCTTTTGTCTTTAATTAATTCATATAATTCTTTTGTACGATTTAACATCATTAGCATTTCATCCCGATCATATGATAAAGAATCAGGAAGATCATCAAAAAAATCTATTTTCTCCATTTCACTATTTATAGGTAGCGCACCAAAAGATTCTATTTGGGCAAAAAACACTCTTCCGTTGTTATGAATAACGCCTTCATTATTAATTACTTGATAGTCCCACAACGGAATAATCTGAAAATTGATGGCTCCTGTTTCTTCATATAACTCCCGTTTTGCGGCATCAAGCGCAGTTTCTCCTGCTTCAACATGTCCACCTGGTGCTTCCCAAGATTTCCTGCGACCATGGAAACACAAGACATATTTCCCTTTATATGCTGCTTGAATAGACACATAACCAATATTATCTAAAGAATTTGCTGAGAAATTTTTTATCAATTGTTCTCTCCTATTTTTGATTTTTTTTAACCTTTTTTTATTTTTCTAAAGATTTTTTTGCATTAATGATAAATCATCAAGTTTCTTAATTAAATTATAACCTTGCTTTTGATATATCGAAACAGGTTGCCAGTGATAATCATCAGGAAAAGCAAGAACTTCAATCGTTTGGTAGTTGTTAATTCGGGCTTCCTCATGTATTTCTTTAATAAGCATTGAGGCGATACCATTGCCTGTTACCTCTTTACGTATATTTAAACAAGTAATCATTACTCCATTTAAATCAAAATTAGATACAGGAAAACCAAGTTTAGCTGCTGTTTTTAAAGGGAAAGCCTCAATGAAACCAACCGGATCCTCTTCATAGTAAGCAATAAAACCCATCACATTATTTTGGTTAATTTCCTTTAGAATGTAATTCACCTTTTGCATTTCATATTTGCTCCAATTCTCCTTTAAATAGTCATTTTCATTTAAAAAAGGATTGTGTTTTGTACAAATAAGGCATGAATCTTTAATAAGATCCTTATTATATTTTTTAATCTTGAGTTTTTCTAAAGATACTTTCCAAATGTCAGATTGTTTTGCTTTATAATAAATTTGATACGCTTCATTAGGAAGATTGATATTTAACTCCTTAAGCGTATCTTCAATCATTATCTTTGATGGCGGAAATCCTTTGATTTCCTTTCCTTCAATAAATAATTTGTTATATATTAAAGCTTTATTTCCCTGACCCATAAATGTACTTATAAAATCTTTCTCATGTAAAAACCATGGAAAATCTGATTTAATATCTCTTTTTGTTGTATCAATAGCTTCGAAATAGACTTGATCTTCAAAAGGTCTAAAAAGCCTTTGCAACCGATCTAAAGTAGCAAAAGATTCTGTACAATTAGGAGCATAAAAATATCTAGCAATTATTTTTTTCATTCATTCACCTCAATAAAGTATATAAAATTAAAGATCATTTAGTTTTTTTATAATGAAATTTATCTAAATAAAAAAACACCAATTCACACCAAATTTATCAATTAATGCAAACATACATTTACTATAGAAACACTGACCTATTGGAGATAATATCTGTGCTCCGCCTTTTAACACTTCATATGCATCCACAACATCATCAATTTCAGAATCTTTAAAGTGAAAGCAAAACTGCATGGTGTTACCAGGCAATCTATCATCGTCTTGCTCTGAAATAGCTAATATCTGACCAAAAGCATTTAACTCAACATGCATGTAACTTCCATCATCATTTTTGTACTCACTAACAATTGAAGCTTTAAATGCATTTTGGTAAAACTTAACCGCATTACAACTATCTTTAATATACATTTGCATCATCGTTCTTTTCATTGTTCTTCACCTCTACTCTAAAATATTTTCAAAAAAGTTTATTTAACTAATTTATATTAATTCTGCACGAAATAAAAATTCTTTCATTAGTTGTTTATCTTCGCATAAAGCTTTAAACAATAAAATAAAATTTTTTAATGCTTCTTTATCTGATGAAAATGCACAAAACATTCCTGCTTCAGAATCAAAATCAATAATACCTTCTAACTCAGACATTTTTTCATTTAAGAAAACCATTGCTAATGATTCCCAATCATATCCATTTCCAGTAAAACCCTCATCTGCTCTTTCATCAAAAACTTCTGAGCAATATTCCCCAGCATATAAACAAACGGATGTGCCTTCATCATACTCTACCCAAAAAAATGGATTAATCTTTTTTTCGAATTCTGTCATAACTTTCCTCCTATATACTTGATATATTTTCTTGTAATGTATTCTAAAGTGTTTTTTCATCAAAGCAAACGCCAGCGCAAATGATTCCTATTTTATAACCCATACTACATCTTCTTGATTAATTTATCATACTAATACAATCATATCTATTATAAACTAAACTATTCAAGAAACAACAGTTGATTAAGTAGATCGTATTTATTTTGAATTTTATGTTTTGATTTATCACTTATGTCATGATATTCTTTTTTAAGGGTTTCTTTTAATATAGTTCTACCACTACTTAAATCGATTCGGTTCACTCCAAAGATACTCGAACATAGCATCAATATATTATCAAAATGAGCAATGATATCAGCATCAGCCACACACAATTCTTCAATATTTTGAGCGTTTTTACTGCTTCTGTGATGTAAAATGATATTTTTTACTTTTTCTATCTTTTCGACTGGATAGTTTAAATCTTGTAATAATTTTTCTGCAATTTCAGCTCCATTTATGTGATGATCGGCTCTGGTGCCAACTTTTAACATACTAGCAATATCATGCAACAGAGCTCCTATTTCAACTGTTTCCATGTCTGCATTATATTCCTTTGCTAAATCTAAACTATTTTTGACAACATATTTTATATGCTCGTTGTAATAATCATATTTATAGTTGTCAGGATTTTCAACATACTCTTTATTAACTTGTAAAACATACTCTTCAATTTTTTTAACTATTTCTTTCATTTTCAATAGTCTCCTTAAAAAATTTATTTCCCTCATTTGATAAATCTAGTTCATAGGAAAATTCTTTAACTGATTTCAGGTTGATATACATTTGGTAATGGCATATAAATTCTCCTCTGATAATTTTTTTGTAAAAAAAACTTGTTATGAAAAAATGATTAGTTTCTTTAGCATAGAGATTTATTTTTTCTTTATACTTTTATAAGATTTTTTATACTCTAACTTAAACCATATTGGAATAAAAATGAAAATCGATAAAACACCAAAGATTATATCATATCTTCCAAAAGGCATTATCTCACGAAGTCTAGAATAGGTTGTATCGTAAAAAGTGTTCTTAAAAATTCCGAATATTACCCAATCTATTACTACAATTGATCTAGATACAATTGATGAATATACAAAAGAGAAAGCAAAACACACAAAAATAAAAAGAAAGTGATCACTTTTGTATAGTTTTTTCACATAATCAAATGTCCCTTTTGATTCCAATATAACAGTTTTGTACTTATCAACAATTTTAACTAGAAATATAACTATTACAAAGTAAACTAAATTAATAATCAATATTATATATCCATTTGCAAAATTAATAAGTGGATTACCTTCACCTACATAACCTGAATTATTTAGATAATATAAAGTTAAAACAAAATCTAACAGAAACAAGATAAAAGTTGTAATTATTATTTTGTTTGATGTTCTTTTGATATTCATCATCGTTACTTCGTCAAATTATAAATAAATGTTGGCTTTTATTACAAAATAGAGTCTGCTTTTCCCACTTCCTGGGCAACCAATAATAATTACTCTTTTCATCAATCTATCTCCTCAAATTCAACATATCAAACCATATAGACCAATTCCTAGTCCTAGAAAAAGAATTAAAAAATCAATAGGATAAATGTATTTAT
>OBJA01000402.1_pt1 | contig 38609 bp, 38 predicted proteins | sample 1519751 | NCBI WGS metagenome assembly OBJA01 (sample SAMEA3881238, study PRJEB22517) | soil metagenome | biome: lake sediment; feature: soda lake sediment; material: sediment, water from around vicinity | place: India | collected 2013-12-23 | depth 3 m
GGGGTATTACAGCTTCGTCATCTTCTCCATCCTCTTTCTCGTCAGCCTGGCGGCGGAAGTGATCAGCAACGAAAAGCCGCTGCTGGTGAGGTATGAAGGGAACTACTACTTCCCCATTCTCCGCACGTACCCGGAGACCGCCTTCGGCGGCGATTTCGAGACCGCAGCGGACTATGCCGATCCGTACGTCCGGCAACAGCTCGAGCAAGGGGATAATTTCGCAATCTTCCCGCTCAACAGGTTCAGCTACAACACCATCAATATGGAAATCGCCGCCCCCGTGCCGTCGCCGCCGTCCAGGGCCAACTATCTCGGCACCGACGACCGGGGGAGGGACGTGCTGGCGAGAATCATCTATGGTTTCCGGCTGAGTGTCCTCTTCGGCTTCGCCCTCACCCTGGTCGGGACCGCTGTGGGCATCCTTGCCGGCGCCGTCCAGGGCTACTTCGGCGGGCGGACCGACCTGGCCATGCAGCGGTTCATCGAGATCTGGGGGTCGATGCCGGAGCTCTACCTGCTGATCATCTTCGCCTCGATCTTCAAGCCGAGTTTCCTGCTGCTGCTCGTCCTGCTGTCCCTGTTCAGCTGGATGGGGCTGTCCGACTACGTGCGGGCCGAGTTCCTGCGCGGCCGCAACCTCGATTACGTGAAGGCGGCCAAGGCCCTGGGCGTCGGCAATGTTACCATCATGTGGCGGCACCTCCTGCCGAACGGCATGACGCCGGTCATCACCTTCCTGCCCTTCCGGGTCTCGACCGCCATCCTCGCCCTGACCAGCCTCGACTTCCTGGGGCTGGGCGTTCCGCCCGCCACACCCAGCCTCGGGGAACTTCTCGCCCAGGGCAAGGCGAACATCGAGGCCTGGTGGCTCTCCCTGTCGGCCTTCTCGGTTCTTGTCGGAATGCTGGTCCTGCTTATCTTTATCGGAGAAGCTCTTCGCGAGACCTTCGATCCCAGAAAGACCTGATGCCATCTCTGCGGGTCTGGAATCGTCCTTTCGTTCTTTCAAGGATCCTAAAAAAGGACCGCGTGGAATCGTTTCCGATAACGGGATAAGTACCTTCATGAAATTCATTTCAAAAAAACCGAAATGAATTTCGAAGGTACTAAAAATATGGTAAGGCACATCCCGGAAGGAATATTTGCACCCGGATATATTTCACTCGGCAACAAGGAAGCCCCACTCTATGCAGAGCAATGCCATAACGCGTCTTGGCGATATCGGGCTCTATGTCCTGACGGATCTCGGCAAGATGACGCTTTTCCTCCTGATGTCACTGCGGGGGGTTTTTCGGCGTCCCTTCCGGTTCAGGGAATTGATCCGGCAGATCGAGTTCATCGGCGTCGGTTCCCTTGCCGTCATTTTTTTCACCGCCGCCTCCACCGGAATGGTGCTCGGGCTGCAGGGCTACTATTCCCTGCATAAGTTCGGTGCGGAAGGGATGCTGGGTTCGGCGGTGTCGCTGACCCTGATCATGGAACTTGGACCGGTGCTCACCGCCCTGATGGTGGCCGGCCGGGCCGGTTCGGCCATATGCGCGGAAATCGGCATCATGAGGATCTCGGACCAGATCGACGCGCTGGACTGCATGGCCATCGACCCCTTCCGCTATCTCATCACCCCGAAGTTCCTGGCGACGATCATCTCCGTCCCGCTCCTGACGGCGGTGTTCGATGTGGTGGGGATCGCCGGCGGGTATCTGGCCGGCGTCGGCCTGATGGGTGTGAATCCCGGCAGCTTCATTCAGGGGATGCAGACAAGCGTCACCAACCACGACATCCAGCTCGGCGTCATCAAGTCCTTCGTCTTCGGCCTGCTGGTGGTATGGATCTGTTCCGGGCGCGGGTATTTCGTCCAGGAGATCCGCGGGGCCGGCTTCGGCGCCGAAAGCGTCAGCCGGGTGACCACGCAGGCCGTCGTCCTGTCGTCGATATCCGTCCTGGTTTTCGATTATCTCCTGACCGCGGTGCTGCTGTGATGAACCCGGCCATCGAATTCAGAAATGTCCTCAAGACCTTTGCCAAACAAAACGGCGGCGAGCAGGTGGTCCTCGACCGCGTTTCCTTTGCGATTCCGGCCGGCAGGACGACCGTCATCGCCGGCGGCAGCGGTCAGGGGAAAAGCGTCACCCTGAAAATCATCCTCGGTCTGATGCGGCCGGATTCAGGTCAGGTATTCGTCCACGGCGAGGACGTCACCCGGGCAAGAGGCAAGGAACTGGAGCGACTCCGTACCCAGTTCGGCGTCCTGTTCCAGGGGGCGGCGCTTTTCGATTCGCTCACCGTCTTTGAAAATGTAGCCCTCCCGTTGCGGGAACGGACGTCCAAGTCCGAGCAGGAAATCCGCCGGCAGGTTGAACAGTCCCTCGCCCAGTTCGAACTTGCCGGACACGAGGATAAATATCCGGCACAGCTGAGCGGCGGCATGAAGAAGAGGGTGGGCCTTTCCCGGGCCATGCAGCTCAATCCCTCGATAATGCTCTTCGATGAACCGACCACCGGCCTCGACCCGGTCATGACCCAGGAGATCTATCACCTGTTCGCCAGGACTCAGGCCAAGTTCGGCTTCACCTCGGTCATCGTCAGCCACGACATCCCCAAGATCTTCAATCTGGCGGATCAGGTCATCATCCTGAATGCGGGAAAAATGGATGTATTCGACAGTCCCGAAAAGATCCAATGGTCGGAGAAATCCCATATTCAGGAATTCGTGCAAACTACGATGGGCACCATATACCAAAGTCATCTGGTGGAGAAATGAAAAGAAACACGTTGGAATTGGCGGTGGGGCTGTTCATGCTGATTGGCTTCGGGGCCTTCGGGTATCTGGCGCTGCAGTTGGGCGAGGTGCCTTACCTGACGGCGGGCCGCACGTATATTCTCAAGGCGGAATTCGATAATGTGGCCGGCGTCAAGAAGGGCGCCTCGGTCCAGATCGCCGGGGTGCCGGTAGGCGAGGTCGCCGAGATTTCCCTCAGCGAAAGGGAAGCGGCGCTCCTGTCAATGAGGATCGACAAGAGGATGCAGGTGCCGATCGATTCGATCGCCTCCGTCAAGTCCCAGGGGATCATCGGCGACAAGTACATCCAGTTGAGCCTTGGGGGGGATGACACGTATCTCAAGCCGGGTGAGGTCATCGTGGAGACGGAGTCGTCGGTGGATATCGAGTCCCTTATAAGCAGGTTCGCCTTCGGCAGTGCAAAGTAACTCTGCCGCCGGAGGTTCCCTTTTGAAAAATTGGTGAAATAATGAAAAAGTTCCTTATTGTTCTGACCGTTTTGTTGATGTTGCCGGCAGGCTCGCTGTGGGCCGCCGAGCAGAGCCCGACCGAGGATCTCAGGCCGGTCCTGCAAGATCTTACCGATGTGCTGGGCGATCCGAGCCTCATGGGCAACCAGCGTCTGGTCGAAAGAAGGGAGAAGATCATGTCCCTGATCAAGCGCGGTTTCGATTTCCGGGAGATGTCCAAAAGGGTGCTCGGCAGGACCTGGCAGGAGATAGATGCCAAGGAACGGGACCGGTTTACCGGGCTGATGACAAAGCTGCTGGAAAACGTCTATATCGGCAAACTGGAGACCTATTCCGGGCAGACGATCGAGTATGCCGCGGAATCCATCAGGGATGGCCGTGCCCAGGTATCCACTTTTCTGGTGGATGCGAGTGGCATGAAAATACCCATTCACTACATCATGCACCGGACCGCCGACAGCTGGATGGTCTATGACATAAATATCGAAGGAGTAAGCCTGGTGAGGAATTATCAGGAGCAGTTCAGATCAATCCTCCGCCAGGAGAATTACGAGGGTCTGGTCAAGGTTCTACAGGAGAAGAACCGTTCCTTCGAGGCTGAGGCGAATTAGGACCTTGGAAATTCAATTCTTGTTTATGAATAATGAATTTCGTGAAGGTACGTATCCCCTCTTGTGTGGGAGGGGGTAACAACCCCTGGGCTGCGGGCGTCAGCCCGCATGAGGCCGGCATGGTTGAGTACAGCGCTGAATTACGGGAAAGGTGTCTGCCGTTTCTGGAAGAGAGGGAAGCACGGGTGCTGTTGCAGGGCATGGCCCCGGTGGCGCTTTCCGCCGGGGAAGATCTTTTTGGCCTCGAAGATCCGGCGGATTGTCTCTATCTGCTCGTGTCCGGCAGAATCGCCGTTCGGAAAAGGACCGGGTTCGGAAACCGGATGCAGGTGGTCGCCCTGCTCGACCCGGGTGCCCCGATAGGCGAGGGCGGGTTGCTTAACGGTCAGAGTCGCGGCGCCACGCTTACCGCAGTGTCCGAATCGCACCTCTTGGTGCTGTCCAGACAAGGTTTCAACGAATTGGCGGCAACAAACCCTGAAATCACGTTCCAGTTGCTCAAATGGCTCCTGGAGAGGGTGTCGCTGCGCCTGAGGAAGAGTTCCGAGCGTCTTGCCCAGATACTGTAGCGGATATCTTTGCTCACGACAGGGGAAGTCATGCCCCGGGGATTTTTGAGTACCTTGGAAATCGAGTTTTTTGAGAATGAATTTCGTGAAGGTACTTATCCCTCTGTTGTGGGAGGGGATAACAGCCCTTGGGTTGCGGGCGTCAGCCCGCATGAGGGGATGCCGGGGGCTTCTTGTGCGGTATGGATTTTTCCCCTCTCCGCTAATTTTTTCTGTAGCCAATCCTCTAGAAATTGAGTATTTTTTCTTTCTTTATTTTTCTGCCTTATAGATTCATACGCTATGAGACTGCTGTTTGACGATATAACCGGGAAGACACAACACTATACCATCAACGATACTCACTGGTTTCCTGTCGGCGATGCAGGCCTTCTTCTTGCGGCTACCGCCCACCTCTCCGTTTCCCGATACGACCAAGAGACGATAGTTGTCAAAGGGCAGCTGGATGGTGTACGCGAAACGGTCTGCGACCGATGCGGCGAGCGCGCGGAAGTGAAGCTGCACAGTGTGTTCGAATATCAGGTTACGACGAGAAGGGAAGAGGTGAGTGAGCTCCGGGATGTGGAGTGCTGTGAAGATGATGCCGTCACGCTCCATCTCGACGAACCGGTTGTCGAAATTGATGATATTTTGCGGGAACAGGCTTATCTGGCTGTCCCTTTGCAAACCTTGTGCCGAGAAGACTGCAAGGGCATTTGCGCGGGTTGCGGGACCTTGCTGAATAAGGAGCCCTGCAGCTGTGGACCGGATACCGGCAATTCCCCTTTTGCTGTGTTGAAAAAGATCAGCAAACGGTAATATCGCTCGTTCCGGCCGATTTCTTCGAATTTTTTCCCTAAATACAACCGCGACTACAGCTCCAGGAGTTCAAACTGTAGCAATCAATCAGTGGTATGCATTCATACCTAATTGGAGGATAACATGGCCTTACCAAAAAGAAGACATTCACATTCCCGTACCCGGACCAGACGTGCCCATGACGCCTTGACCGCACCCGGCCTTTCGGTTTGCGCCGATTGCGGCGAGCCGAAGGAACCGCACCGCCTCTGTGGCAGTTGTGGAAAATACAAGGGGCGAACCGTCTACGTTCTCGAAAGTGAAGTGGAATAGGAGATTGACGTGCAAATAGCCCTGGATGCCATGGGCGGAGACCATGGTCATGAGGAATTGATCACCGGGGCACTGCTTGCCGTCAAACAAGCGGGGCTAAGTGTAAGCCTGGTTGGCGACGAAGTTCTTCTGCAAAAACATCTCGATTCGCTGGCGCTCGACAACAGGACGGCGAAGCTCATCAAGGTCGTTCATTCATCTCAGGTCATCGGGATGAATGAATACCCCGTGGACGCGGTCCGAAAGAAGAAGGACGCCTCGGTAATGGTGGCCTTCGATCTGGTCCATCGCGGCGAAGCCGCTGCGGCCGTGAGCGCCGGCAATTCGGGCGCCACCATGGCGGCCGCCATTCGCAAGCTGGGCCGCCTGGGAGGGGTGTCGCGTCCCGGAATCGCCTCGATTTTTCCCACCTTGAAGAAGCCGGTCGTGCTGATGGATATCGGCGCCAATGTGGACTGCCGCCCTCAGCATCTGTTCCAATTCGCCATCATGGCTTCGGCGTTTTCACGCATCAACGGGGTGATAAAGCCGCGCGTCGGCCTCTTGACCATCGGCGAGGAAACCGGCAAAGGCAACAGCCTCATCAAGGATACGTACCCCCTGCTGGAAAAAAGTTCCCTGAACTTCATCGGCAACGTGGAAGGGCGTGACGTCTTTCAAGGCAATGTCGACGTCATCGTCTGTGACGGCTTTGTCGGCAACATCTGCCTGAAAGTCAGCGAGGGGCTGGCCGAAGCCGCGATGCTCATGTTGCGCGACGAAATCCTCAAGTCCATTTCCGCCAAAATCGGCTATTTTCTCGCCAGAAAGGCCTTCAAATCCTTCAGGAAGCGAGTCGACTACGCCGAATACGGCGGGGCGCCCCTCCTCGGCATCGACGGGGTGGGCATCATCTGCCATGGGAAATCCAATTCCCAAGCAATAAAGAATGCCATTCTCGGGGCGGCAGAGATGGTCAGGAAAAATATCAATCGGGACATCCTCGAGAGCCTGGCGGCCAGTAATAACGTGGTGCATTTGGAGAACTGATGGGAACTGTCGTATTGGGTACCGGCTCTTGTCTGCCCGAGAGGGTCCTCACGAATGTCGAGCTGGAATCCATCGTCGATACCAATGACGAGTGGATCCGAACGAGAACCGGCATCGAGAGCCGCCGCATCGGCGGCAAGGGAGAGCAGACATACCAGCTCTCCGCCAATGCGGCACGGCAGGCGCTTGAACGCGCCGGGGTCGCCGCCGAGGAACTCGGGCTCATCGTGGTCGGGACTATAAGTTCCCATATGCTCATGCCCTCGACCGCCTGTTTCGTGCAGAAGGAAATCGGGGCGAAGAACGCCTTCGCCTACGATCTCAACGCCGCATGCTCGGGCTTCCTCTATGGGCTTGACCTTGCCGATAAATATATCCGCACCGACCATGATATGAAGGTGCTGATCATCGGTGCCGAAACCCTGTCCGCCAGGCTGAACTGGCAGGACCGGAATACTTGCATTCTGTTCGGCGACGGGGCCGGCGCGGCCGTCTTCGGACACGCCGAGGGCTCCCGCGGCATCATCGGCTCGAGACTGCTCTCCGACGGTTCCCTCTGGGATCTCCTCTATATGCATGCCCCGCAGAGCCTCAACCCCGACCTTACGGTACCCGGCAACGCCGGAGCCTACATTCAGATGGAAGGCAAGGAGGTTTTCAAGTACGCGGTCCGGGCCATGGAGGATTCGGTCCGCGAGTTGCTTTCCCGCGAGCACGTAAAGATCGACGATGTCAGCCTGGTCATTCCCCATCAGGCGAATATCCGCATTCTCAATAAGTTAATCGACCGTCTGAACGTCCCGCCGAGTAAGGTATTTATTAACGTAGCCAAATATGGTAATACATCCGCTGCGTCGATCCCCATCGCTCTCGATGAAGCAAACAGCAGTGGTCTGATTGCGGAAGGCGATACAGTTTTATTCTGTTCCTTCGGGGGTGGTTTCACCTGGGGAGCATCCCTGATTAAGTGGTAAACAGGAGATATGTGATGGATTATTTCTTGACTGAAGAACAGCAGATGATCGTCGATATCGCAAGGCAGATCACTGATGAACGTATTATACCGATTCGCGCCGAACTTGACGAAAAACACGAGTTCCCCAGGCAGATATTGAATGAGATGGCGCAGGCCGACCTTTTCGGGGTACCGATCCCGGAAGAGTACGGCGGGCTGGGCGGCGGCTGCTTCGAAATCGTGCTCACGGTCGAGCAACTCGGCCGGGGCTGTATCGGTGTCGGCACAGCTTTCGCCGCGAATTTCCTTGGTGTCTACCCGATCATCATTGCCGGTTCTCCGGAGATGAAAGAGAAGTATCTGCCCGATGTCGCAACCGGGAAAAAATTCGGGGCCTTCGGCCTGACCGAGGCGAATGCCGGCTCCGATGCTTCGGGGATCCAGACGACCGCTGTTCTGGATGGCGACCACTGGGTATTGAACGGCACCAAACAGTGGATTACCAACGGCGGCGAAGCCCAGATCTACTCGATCGTGGCGATCACCGACCGCAGCCGGGGGCCGCGCGGCGCTTCCATGTTCGTGGTGGAAGAGGGAGACCCCGGCTTCAGCTGCGGCCCCAAGGAAAAGAAAATGGGCATCAGGGCCTCATCCACCACCGAGCTTATCTTCAAGGACTGCCGGATTCCCAAGGACCGGCTCATCGGCCGCGAAGGCACCGGCTTCATCACCGTCATGAAAACCCTCGATCTCTCCCGGCCCGGCATCGCCGCCCTGGGAGTGGGACTGGCCCAGGGGGCGCTCGACGAGGCCGTCAGGTATGCCAAGCAGCGCCAGCAGTTCGGCAAGCCGATCATCGGCTTTCAGGCGGTCCAGCATATGCTGGCCGACATGGCCATCGGCGTCGAGTCGGCCCGGTCCCTGGTGTATTCGTCCGCAAAACACATCCAGAATCATCCCAAGGACATGTCCAAGGCCTCCTCGATGTGCAAGGTGTTTGCCACCGACATGGCGATGAAAGTGACCACCGACGCGGTCCAGGTCATGGGCGGCTATGGGTACATGTGCGAGTATCCGGTGGAGAAGATGATGCGAGATGCCAAGATCCTGCAGATCTATGAAGGAACCAATCAGATCCAGAGGAACGTCGTCGGCCAGGAACTGAACAAAGAATACTCCTAATCTTGAAGAAATGAAGATCATCGTTTGCATGAAACAGGTGCCGGACGCCAAGGATGTGCGGCTCGATCCGGTCACCAATACGCTGGCGCGGGAAGGGGTGCAGTCCATCATGAACCCCTATGATCAGCACGCGCTGGAAGAGGCGGTACGCCTGAAAGAGGCGCACGGGGGCGAAGTCGTCGCCATCACCATGGGGCCGCCCCAGGCCGAAGAGATCCTGCGCCAGGCGATCAGCTGCGGCGCCGATTCCGCGGTGCTGGTCTCCGACCGGGCTTTTGCCGGAGCCGACACCTGGGCTACCGCCTACACACTCGAGCATGCCTTGAAGAAGATCGGCGACTTCGATCTCATCCTCTGCGGCAAGCAGGCTATCGACGGGGACACCGCCCAGGTGGGCCCGGGACTGGCGACCAGGTTCGGTATCCCCTATGTAACCTGCGTCCAGAGAGTCCGTGAGTCTTCCGCCACCGGCCTGGTTGCCGAGCGCATGATGGATGACGGGTACGATGTGGTGGCTCTCGATTATCCCGCCCTGCTGACCGTGGTCAAGGATATCAACGAACCGCGGGTTCCTTCGATCAAAGGCAAGATGAAGGCCAAAAGTGCCACGATTCTGCGGCTGAGCGCCGCTGACATCGAAGCCGATCCGGCCTGCATCGGCCTTCCCGGTTCGCCTACCAAGGTTGTCAACGTTTTTCCGCCTCCCTCCAGGGCAGAGAGATCGGTTCTGCAAGGGACTCTTGACGAACAGATCGATCAACTGGTCGATAAGCTGAAAGTATATCTGTAAGAAGCGGAGAAATGGTCACATGTTGAAAATCAATGAAGAAGTATGCATTGGCTGCGGGATATGCGAGGACAGCTGTCCCTTTGGAGCGATACGGGTCGAGGATGGCCTCGCCAAGGTAGGCGATACCTGCACGCTCTGCGGCGCCTGCGTTGAAAGCTGCGCTGTCGAGGCGATTGTCCTCGAGGTGACGGAAAAAAAGGCCATGGGGGATCTGTCTTCGTGGCAGGGCGTCTGGGTATTCTGTGAATACCGGAGAGGGGAACTCGCCCCCGTCTCCCTGGAGCTTCTCGGGATCGGTCGAAAACTGGCCGATAAGCGGCAGGTCAAGCTCGGCGCGGTCCTCCTGGGGTGCGGGCTCGATGAGACAGCCTCTCTGCTCATCGGTCACGGCGCCGATGTCGTATACAAAGTCGACAATGAAGCGCTGCAGGATTTCAGGGAAGATTGCTATTCGCGGGTGACCACCCATCTCATCCGTGAATACCGGCCGGAGATCGTGCTGGCAGGTGCGACCGCCATCGGGAGATCGTTCATTCCGGGTGTGGCGACCGACCTCAACGCCGGCCTGACCGCCGACTGCACGAAGCTGGAGATTCGTCCGGAAGACGGCGCACTGCTGCAGACCCGGCCGGCCTTTGGCGGCAACATCATGGCGACGATCGTCTGCGAATCGTCGAGGCCGCAGATGGCAACGGTTCGCCCGAAGGTGATGAAGGCCATGGATTTCGATGCAGCGCGCACCGGAGAGATCGTCGCCCTCAACCCTCCAGCCGACCTGCTGCAAAGCCGGGTACGAGTGGTCGAATCGGTGGTCGGCGAAGCAACGAAGGTCAATATCCAGGATGCGGATATCCTGGTTTCCGGCGGCAGGGGGCTTGAAACCGCCAAGGGATTCGAGCTGCTGAGGAAGCTCGCCGATGTGCTGGGAGCCAAGGTCTCCGCTTCGCGGGCGGTGGTGGATGCCGGCTGGATCCCCTATCCCCATCAGGTCGGGCAGACCGGCAAGACGGTGGCGCCGAAGCTCTACATCGCCTGCGGCATATCCGGGGCAATCCAGCATGTGGCCGGCATGCAGTCGGCGGAAACCATAGTAGCCATAAACAGGGATGCCAACGCCTCGATTTTCAATGTCGCCGATTACGGCGTGGTCGGGGATCTCTACGAGATCATCCCGAAATTGATCGCCAAGCTTGAGGAGCGCCGCCATGAGTCTTAACGGGAAGGTCGCCGTCGTCACCGGGGGAAGCCGGGGAATAGGCCGGGCCATATGCCTTCGCCTTGCCGCCATGGGGGCGAAAGTCTACATCAATTACGTCAGCCGCCCGGAGGCGGCGGAAGAAACCCGGGCAACCATCAGAGAGAGCGGCGGCAGCGCCGAGATCATCGGTTTCGATGTAGCTGACGGTGCCGCGGTGCAGGATGCGGTCAAAAAAATCATCGGCGACAATGGTTCCATCGATATCCTGGTCAACAATGCCGGGATAACGAAAGACGGTCTCATGGCCCGGATGAAGGAAGGCGATTGGGACGCCGTCCTCGATACCAACCTCAAGGGCGCCTTTCTCTGCGCCAAGGCGGTATCGAAGGAGATGATGAAGAAGAGGTGGGGTCGTATCGTCAATATCTCCTCCGTATCGGGGTTCGCGGGCAATGCCGGCCAGGTCAACTATTCGGCGGCCAAGGCCGGCCTGACCGGTCTTACCAAGGCGATGGCCAGGGAATATGCCTCCCGCAATATCACCGTCAATGGCATTGCACCCGGGTATATCGAGACCGAGATGACCGACCAGCTCTCGACGGAAGTCAGGGAGCAGATCAAGAAGGAAATTCCGCTTGCCGTTTTCGGCAGGGTCGAGGATATAGCCGGCGCAGTGGCATATCTGGTTTCCGAGGACGGGCAGTATATCACCGGCCAGACCTTGCATGTAAATGGCGGAATGTATATGTAGCTGTATCGGGCAGTTGTTGTAACCATAAAAATGGAGGTACATGGTTTTCCTTGAAAACCATGCCTAATTTCAAGTAAGGGAGAAAGACGATGGCAATCGAACAAGAAATGATAGATATAATAGTCGAGCAACTGAGTGTGGAGAGAGAGAAGGTCGTTCCCAACGCCTCTTTCGTGGATGATCTCGGTGCCGATTCCCTGGACCTCGTCGAACTTATCATGGCGATGGAAGAAGGATTCGACATCGAAATTCCCGATGAGGACGCGGAAGGGATAACCACCGTTCAGGATGCTATCGACTACGTCAAGAAGAAAAAATAGCATCTGCACGAGCTTGAGCAGCAATTCGTTATATGCCCCCCGTTTGCACATAACAGGAATCGATAAAAAGGAGCAAATATCGTGAAGCGAAGGGTAGTGATTACAGGTGTTGGTCTGGTGACTCCTCTTGGTACCGGTGTTGATAAAGCCTGGCACAATATCTGTTCCGGCGTGAGCGGAATAGATCTCATCACCCGTTTTGACACAAGTGATTACGCTGTAAAAATTGCTGCTGAAGTAAAGGATTTCAATCCTGATGATTTTTTTGACAAGAAGGCAAGCAAGCACCTCGATTTGTTCGTCCAGTACGGGCTTGCGGCGGCCCTCATGGCAGTAAGAGACAGTGGTTTCACCGTGACCGATGACAACACCCGGAGAGTGGGTGTCATAACCGGCTGCGGCATGGGCGGTTTGCCTACCATCGAAAAATATCATCAGGTGTCCATTGATAAAGGCCCGAAGAAGATCACTCCCTTCTTTATCCCCATGGTGATCCCGAACATGCCCTCGGGCCATATCTCGATGGCAATCAACGCCAAAGGGCCGAACCTGTGCCTCACTACGGCTTGCGCCGCCGGAACCCATGCCGTCGGGGAAGCCTACCGTCATATCAGGTACGGCATGTGCGATATGGTCGTCAGCGGCGGCACGGAAGCGGTGATCTGCGGACTCGGCGTGGCCGGGTTCTCCGCCATGAAGGCCCTCTCCACCCGCAATGATGATCCCAGGGCGGCATCGCGGCCTTTCGACAAGGACAGGGACGGTTTCGTCATGTCGGAGGGAGCCGGAATGCTCGTTTTGGAGGAGTATGAGCATGCGGTGGCACGTGGGGCGAAAATTTATGCGGAGCTGTGCGGGTACGGCCTGAGCAGCGATGCCTACCATATAGCGGCTCCGCCGGAAAACGGGGAAGGCGGAATGCGGGCCATGCGGATGGCATTGGAGGATTCGGGCCTTGCCCCGGAAGATTTCGATTACATCAATGCTCATGGCACCTCGACGCCGCTGAACGACAAATGCGAGACCCTCGCCATCAAGACCGTTTTTGGCGATCATGCCGGAAAGCTGGCGATCAGCTCGACAAAGTCGATGACGGGGCACATGCTCGGGGCTGCCGGAGGCATCGAGGCGGTCTTCACCGCGCTCAGCGTTTACAACCAGGTTGCCCCGCCAACCATTAATCTGATAGCGCCAAGTCCCGAGTGCGATCTGGATTATGTTCCTAATGTGGCGAGGAAAATGGCCATTCGTGCAGCACTGTCCAATTCCTTCGGTTTCGGTGGAACCAATGCGGTGATTGCCATGAAGAAAATGGCGGACTGACCTTCCCTAAAAGGAGGTGGAAACGTGAAGATTGTTCTTGCGGCCGATCACGGCGGCTATGATTTGAAGGAAGTCATCCGAAAGGATCTTGCGCAGGCAGGCCATCAGGTCGTCGATGTAGGCTGTTACTCGACCGACTCAGTAGATTATCCCGATTTTGTCGAAAAGGCGGTGGAACGAATCCTGAGCGGGGAATGCCAAAGGGGGATACTCCTTTGTGGAACCGGAATCGGAATGGCGATAGCCGCCAACAGAAACCCGAACATCAGGGCCGCGAACTGTTACGACATCTATACCGCAAGAATGAGCCGCGAACACAATAACGCCAATATGTTGTGCCTCGGAGCTCGTGTCTTGGGGACTGCGGTCGCGCAGGAAATAGTCCGGGTCTGGCTGGAGACGGAGTTTGCCGGAGGACGACACGCGCTCAGGATTGCCAAGTTCAGCGAGTAGCCGCTGAGGATACATCCGTTCTAAAGGGAAAGCCGATTTTGCATTAGCAAGATCGGCTTTTATTATTTGGGCAGGACACCGTGTTTGTTATGGTAATATACTCCTACCGGCATTGGAGGAGAGGATGATATCCGAGATATCCATTTCATCCTGGCCAGTGGGGAGCGCCGATGGCAGAATCCTGAAATCTTCGGAGGTATCGAATGAAGTGCCCGTATTGCGGTCATCTGGATAATCGGGTCATCGATTCCAGACTCAATAAAGACGCGACGATAACCAGGCGACGCAGGGAGTGTCTGGCCTGTGACCAGAGGTTTACCACCTACGAGCGACTCGAGGTCATGCTGCCTGTACTTGTGAAAAAAGACGGGCGGAGAGAACCCTGGGATCGACATAAGCTCGTCGCCGGCCTGGAAAAGGCTTGCGAAAAGCGTTCGGTCAGCCGGGACAGAATCGATGAATTCGCCGATGCCATAGAGCATAAGCTGCAGGATTACGGCGCCAAGGAAATACCATCGCAGGTCGTGGGGGAATGGGTCATGGAAGGACTGCCCCACCTGGATGAAGTGGCGTATGTACGATTTGCCTCGGTCTACCGGCAATTCAAGGACGTGAACGAGTTCATGGCCGAGTTGAAGAGCCTGCTCGATTCGAGGGGCAAAAATGAGTAGCTCGCCGGACGAAAAATACATGGCGCTTGCCTTGAAAGAGGCCAGGAAAGGTCTGGGGCGGACATCTCCCAACCCCTGCGTCGGCGCAGTACTGGTCAAGGATGGACGCATCATCGCCAAAGGTTATCATGAAAAGGCGGGAACGCCGCATGCCGAGGTCAATGCCATTCGGCAATGTCCGGAAGATGTGACGGGAGCAACCCTTTATGTGACGCTGGAGCCATGCAATCACACCGGAAGAACTCCTCCCTGCAGCCGGCTCATTGTCGATTCCTCGATTTCCCGAGTGGTTGTCGGGATGACCGATCCCAATCCACTGGTAAACGGAGGGGGAATCGATTTCCTTCGAAGCCAGGGGATAGCTGTCGAGACGGGCGTCCTGGAGCGGGAATGTGAGGCCATCAACCGGCCATTCATCAAATACATTACGCAGCGGATACCGTTGGTTATCATGAAAGCCGGGGTCAGTCTCGATGGCCGGCTGAATTACCAGCGTGGTCAAAGCGGGTGGATCACCGGCGAACAATCGGCAATTGAAACCCACAAGCTGCGCAACACCGTGGATGCTATCCTGGTCGGGCGAGGAACAGTCGAGATTGACGATCCTCTGTTGACCACGAGGCGGATCAGGGGAAGGAAGAAGAATCCCGTTCGCATAATCGTCGACGGCGCGTTGTCGGCACCGCTTGCCTCAAAGGTTTTTCGGGCTGAGGGGCCCGCCCCGACCTGGGTATTCCATGACACGGATGCCCCGCACTCCAGGATCGCTCAGTTTCTTGACCGTGGCATCCGATTGTTTCCCATAGCCCGAAAAGGAAAAGATCTCGACCTGAGTCAACTGCTCCAGGTGCTGGGGAAGGAAGAAATCTGTTCCCTGCTGGTCGAGGGTGGTGCGAGGATCCATGGCGGCTTCCTCAGGGAGAAACTGGTGGATTATGCTCACCTCTTTATCGCGCCAGTCTTCGCCGGGGACAATGGCGTGCCCCTGATCGCAGACCATGGGGTGCCCCACAGGTCGGCCGCGCCGCGCCTCCGGGAAGTACGCTACAAAAGGCTTGGGGACGACATGCTCGTCTCCGGAAAATTATGGTATGGCGAGACAATTACATAAAAAACCTGCCAACGTCTTCATACCGACTCTCAAGAAACTCAGTCGTTTTCGCTTGGGAGTAGGGTACGTTCCACGCACCCTACTCCTGCTTTCTCCTTCAAGAAACTTTTTCCCGGGTGCATGATCGTTCCCACGCTCCAGCGTGGGAATGCAACCCTTGGACGCTCCGGCGTCCCGTTGAGACCAAGCATCGCTCTCTGTTTGCCCCGCTTGTCCGAAAAAAATCCGCGCCTTCAATACCGTTAATGCTCGGGCAGGTCCACATATCCGACGTTCACCGGAGCCTCATGGATAGCTCGGCTTTCCCCCGCATCGCTCGAGAACCCGTTTCATTTTTTGGGATTCCCATTCAGGACAACGAGTTGAAGCTCTTCTTCAGGGTGGGAAGCCACTCTCTGCACGCCGCGAAATCCTTGAAGGTGATGGATACGGTTACTTCGTCTCTTTCGAAGGAGGGGCTGTGGGAGATCGTGCAGTTTTCCGGGATCTTCAGAGCCTTGACGTTATCGGTAAATTCTTTTTCGGCGTGAGCGGAGAGGGGGTTGAGCTGGTTTTGAAGATATGAAGCAAGATGCTGGGTCTTTTGCGGATTATTCATGGCCTGGTGGTTCAGGATTTCTTGAATTGACGAATCCTGGAGGATTGCGGCGATGGACGTATTGCGGTGAAAGGCGAGATCCCGGAACAGGGACAGGATTCTTCTCTGCTTCCCATCGCCCATCCGGAGGTTGTTGAAGAGTTGCACCAGGGCGATACGATCACCTTTCAAGGGAAGCTCGAGCAGTTCCATGACAACCTTCTCCTGCAGCGCCCCGGCATGGATAGCGGCGATGAATTGCGGGTCCCCTCCTGAAAAATCCTGTAATCTGGAAATCGTGGAAGGCCTGTTATCCAGCAACAGCCTGCCGCGGAAGGTATCAGCTATTTGTTGTCGCTGCAGATAACGGCCGCATATCTCGATAAACCGGGCTTTCTCCGCCATCGATAAAGGGCCGGCAAGTGATTGATCAGTCAGGAGTATATCCAGGATAACCGCGGGTTCCGTGCCCGCGGCAAGAATGAGACAATCGATCTCCCGACTCTTCAGGATCGATGAGGCAAAGAACAGTCTCTTGAACCCGCAGACAATTTCGAAACGGCTCCCTTCTGTGGGCAGGAGAATGGGAGGATGGAGAATCCCCGAGCGGAGAAACGAAGAAGCGAGGTCGCCGGGGAGGCTGTTCAGTTCCCAGGGATGAAGGTTCCAGGTACTGGAAGGAATTATCGAGTCGAGGGATATGGAACGGCTAGTGAGTATCATCGAAAAGTTAAACGAAAAAATTTGGTCGTTCAACGTCAACCGGACGCAGGACAAAGGAAAGCCCTGAAAGCAATCGCTGTCAGGGCTTGGTCAGATACGAAGGGGCGGCGTGACTTTCAGGATCCGTTTATCTTATCCCGTAATATTCCCGAAGGCTTGAAGGTCACGACGCGTCTCGCGTCAAGCGTCAGTTCGTTGCCTGTCTGCGGGTTGCGGCCTCTTCGGGCATTTTTGAATTTCACATTGAATTTGCCGAATCCGCTCAGCAGGAGATCGGAGCCGTTTATCAACGAATTCTTGGAAATACGCAGGATAGCTTCAACTGAGTCCGTGGCCTGGGCCTTGGTCAGTCCTTCATGATTCTTGTATACCTTTTGGACGAGATCGGCTTTGGTCAGTGTCATATTTCCTCCCTCTACATATCCAATGCGGGCTGACGCCCGCAACCCAAGGGTTGTTATCCCCTCACACAGCAGAGGGGATGAGAACGTTCACGAAAATCATTTTTTAAAAAACAGAAAATGATTTTCTAAGGCACTCATGTATAGGTTATGATGTTCCCTCTATCATATAGATTCGGCAAAGAATGTCAATCGTCCTGCACGAGAAAAAGCCGAAAACGGCAACAAGGATCGGAGCTGTCCTACCATTATGCCGAGGGCATACGGTATGAACAAGCGCGAGATGGTGAAAACGTGAGAGCCCGCCTTTCCACCCTCAAAGCTGAGCGGTGGAAAGGCCGGGGCATCGTCTTTAAACGACAGATGCAATTTTGAATATGGGAAGGTACATGGCGATAACGAGGCCACCGATCATGCCACCAAGAAATACCATCATGAACGGTTCGATCATCGCGGTGAGATTGTCGACCGCCTGGTCGACTTCTTCATCGTAGAAATCGGCGATTTTTTCCAACATCGCATCCAAGGCACCCACCGATTCGCCCACGTTGATCATTTGGATGACCATGTTGGGGAATACTCCGCATTCTTCAAGCGGATCGGCGAGAGGTCGGCCTTCGGCGATCGAATCGCCCACCCGAAATACGGCGTTCTCAATTATCTTGTTGCCGGCTGTTTTTGCAACGACCTGTAATGCTTCCAGGATCGGAACGCCGCTCTGGAGCATCGTGCTCAAGGTGCGGGTGAATTTGGCGACGGCAACTTTCCGCAGCAGGACGCCTATCACGGGGGCATGCAGCAACATCTTGTCGATCGTCAATCTGCCCTTTTCCGTGGCGTAGAATTTCTTAATCATGAAAATGACGGCGAACAGGGCAATGAGCATATAGATGATATTGCTTTTAAAGAAATTGCTCATGTCGACGACGATTTGAGTGGGAGCCGGCAGTGACGAGCCGAAATCTTCGAACATCTTGGCAAAAACGGGAACGACAAACACCAGAATGATGATGAGGATCAGAATGGAGATCGCCAGACAGATGGTGGGATAAGTCATGGCTCCCTTGATTCTTTTCTTGAGCGCCATGGATTTTTCCATGAACGTGGCAAGTCTTGTGAGGATCGTGTCCAGGATACCCCCCGTCTCCCCCGCCTCGATCATGTTGGTGAAGAGGTTGTCGAAAATCTTCGGCTTCTTGCGCATCGAATCGGCAAGGGTCGAGCCAGCCTCGACATCGGAGCGGATTTCTCCCAGAGCTTTCTTGAATGTTTGATTTTCCTGTTGTTTTTCCAGTATCTCCAGCCCCTGGACCAAGGGGAGTCCCGCATTGATCATCGTTGACAACTGCCTGGTGAAGACAACGATGTCCTTGCCCGTGACCCTGGGTTTGAAAATCGAGATGTTTTCGAGCAGATCCTTTGGCTTTTCCTTGACCACAGGTTCGGAGATCCGGAGCCTTTTGAGCTGCGCCAGGGCGCCCGCCTGATCCGGAGCTTCGACTTCGCCTTTGCGCTTTTCACCGAAAGAATTCTTACCTTTCCAAACGTAAACGGGCATTTTTGCCTCCATTGGGGGTGAGACAAGCAACGAGTCGGCAACCACTGCTCTCGATGCTTCAAAGAATAAATGAAATCGATTATATATCAGTGCGTTTGGGAATACAAGGGGAGGAGGCCGGGAAATAAACTCTTTTCCTAATACGAATGACGCCCGCAACCCGAGGGCTGTGATTCCCTCCGACAGCAGAGGGGATAAGTACCTTCACGAAGTTCATTTTTATAAACAAGAAATGAATTTCTAAGGTACTCATATGCCGACTGAACGAAATCCGCATCAAAAAGCTTGTCTAGCTTTTGCCATCTTGGTATACTAAACAGTTCGATATGGAGAATATTAGCGTCAGTCGATGGTTCGCCACGACTGTTTTCCTGATGTATAATTTCCAGTAGCATCTGACAGATTTGAGGACAAATATGGAGAATCAGAATTTCCTGCCTATCATTGACAAATGCGAAGGTTGCGCGCGGGTTGTGGAAGAAGGCGGTATCAAGCACTGTAAGAGTTTCGTAAACCCCGCGGCCAAATGGAAGCTGGGTTTTTGCAATATGGCGACTCACGCGAAGCCGGAAATCGCGGTTGTCAAGACCAGAGTCAACCCCCTCAAGGCGGCAAAACGGGCTTCAAAGCGAAAATAGCAGAAGCCGGATTCCAAATTTCAGGGGCTGCCGTTGTCATGACGGAGCCCCTTTTTCATTTATTCGCGGCAGCACGTTCACCGAATATCGCGGTGCCAACGCGAACAATCGTTGCCCCTTCCTCGATGGCAATATGAAAGTCACTCGACATTCCCATCGAGAGTTCCAGCGGCGTTAAATCGGCGAACATCCCTCTGTGAGAGAGTTTCTCCGCCAGTCTGCGCAGATTGCGAAAATAAGGTCGAGACAGTTCGGGATCCGCCTCGTAGGGCGGCATGGTCATGAGCCCGCGAACCCTGATTCTTGAGAGGTCCCTGAGACGGACCAGCAGATCTTCCACCTCATCCTCCCTGATTCCGGACTTGGCGTCATCATCGCCGATATTCACCTGGACCAGCACATCGATCTCGCGTTGCAGGGATTCGAGGTGCTTGTCCAGGGCCTTGGCGATCTTGAAGCTGTCGACGGTCTCGATCATGCTGCACGAGGCTGCGGCAATCTTTGCCTTGTTGCCCTGAAGGTGGCCGATGAAATGGAAGTTGACTTCAGGGGGGACAAGAGCCTTTTTTGCCTGGAGTTCCTGAATATAGTTCTCGCCGAAGACAGTCTGACCGGCATTGAAGGCCTCGATGATCGCTTCCGGGGGAAAGAATTTGGATACCGCCACGAGCCTGACCTCTTCGGGCTTTCTTCCCGCCTTCTCCGCAGCGGCTGCGATCCTGCCTCTTATGATTTCGAGATTCTCGGCAATCGTCATTTTCGGGTAAAATCGAAAAGTTTTTCCGCATTGGCGGTAGTCTGGGCGGCAATCACGGTCATATCGGTCCCCCGGAGCTCGGCTATTTTTCGAGCCGTATGTACTGCATATGAGGGTTCGTTTCTCTTGCCGCGAAAAGGATGCGGGGCAAGGAAAGGGCCATCTGTTTCTATGAGCAAGGAAGCGAGGGGAATGCTTCCGGCAACCTCCTGAAGAGTCTGGCTGTTCTTGAAGGTAACGACTCCGGGGATGGAAATCATCATGCCCAGGTCTAATACTTTGTGGGCAAATGACAGGTTTCCAGAAAAACAGTGCATGATTCCGCCGTACTCCAGAGGCTTCGCCTGGCGCAGGATATCAAGTGTGTCGTCATCGGCATTCCGATTGTGAATGATGACCGGCAGCTTCAGGTCGTACGCCAAGTCCAGCTGGCGGGCAAAATGTTTCCTTTGCAGAGCAGGTTCGGAATAATTCCTGTAGTAATCCAGGCCTATTTCGCCGTACCCGACTACCCACCGGCGGTGATCGGCACAGAGTTTCTCCAGACTCGCATAGTCCTTGTCGCTCAACCCTCCCACATCATGAGGATGAACGCCTATTGCCGCCGATATTTGTGGATATCTTTGCGCAAGAGTGATAGCCTTTCCGGAACTCGGCAGATCTATGCCGATGGTGACGATCCTTTCAACCCCCGCAATAACAGCCCTCTCGAGGACTTCTTCGAGATCCTCGGCGAAGGCTTCCATGTCCAGGTGGCAATGAGTGTCAACGAATCGGCAGTCCTTGGGAGAAGGGCTGATTTTTGGAACGGAATTCACATGCAGTACCTCCAAACGCTTCTTATCAGAAAAGCCTTTGCTGCGCAATCCGATCCTCCGTCGCGGGAGCGATAAAGAGAGCTGAATAGTAGTTTTGTCCTAATGCGAAGCCGCGGCAACGGGGTAGCGCGATGGATTTGTTATAACAACAAAAAATAAGTCTTCATATGACTTTCATTCTATCGTATAGTAACACTGATCCATAATCCGTAATGAGGAAATGGCTGATTCTCCTGCGTTTCGGGTCGGATGAGCTTGCCACGGCCGGCATTGAAGGAAGACTTGTCCTTTTTCAAAAGGTTATGGTAAGTCAGTCCTCTGCAATCAACTGCTCCCGATACGGAAAACGGGTCGCTGATTACGTCGATATTATCTTTTTTCGCTGATACAGCAGCCAACATTTTACAATGAGGTTTGTGGCATGAATTATGGGATTGTCAGTCAAGAGCAACTCGAACAGATAGATGCATTGTTGTCGGAGAAGTTGATAAAGCTTGGTGTCGATTGCGTCATCATCATTGATATGGCTGGTAATATAATAACGGCCAAGGACAACGGCGAAAGCAAATACGATGTCTACTCCTTCGCCGCACTTGCCGCGGGCAACTTCGCGACGGTGGACGCCATGGCGAAACTTGTCGGTGAACAGGAATTTTCGCTGCTGTTCCACAAAGGGCAGGAATCAAATATACATTTCAGCAAAATAGACGATGAACTGCTGCTCATTTCCATGTTCGGCAGGGATATCTCTCTGGGCTTCCTTCGGCTAAACGTGGTTGATGTTATAGAAAAAATCAGAAAAATCTGGGAAAAGCGGTGACAGGGCCGTCTCTCGTCGTCTTTGCTTCTTCAGTATCATGTTCGATAAGTATTTCTTTGCATTGATCATCATTAGGGAGTGAAACGTTGAGCTTCATCAACTTAAAGGACAAAATCGTTCAAGTAAAGATAGTGTATTACGGCCCCGGGCGGTGTGGCAAAACCACGAACCTCGAATACATCAACCGGACCTACAGAAAGCAGATAGTTTCTGAAATGGTCAGCCTGAAGACGCACGGCGACAGGACGCTGTTCTTTGATTTCCTGCCATTCGACATGGGGCAGATCAAGGGGTACGACGTAAAAATCCAGCTCTATACGGTACCTGGTCAAGTGAAATACAATGCCACCAGGAAACTCGTCCTGCGGGGAGTGGATGGCATCGTCTTCGTGGCCGATGCCATGGAGAAGCAGCGCGAAAAAAACATCAGGTCCCTGAATCAGTTGCACGAAAACCTGCAGTCCTACAAGGAAAGCATTTTCCGGATTCCGCTGGTGATGCAGTACAACAAGGTCGACCTCAAGGAACACGGCATCCCCGTTCTGCCGATCGAGGTGCTGGAGAAGGATCTGAACAGCAAGCTTAAAGTCCCCTATTTTGAGGCGAGTGCCATTACTGGCTACAATGTAGCTGCGACATTGAAGAAAATTATCTCTTCAACGGTGATTTCTATACAGAAAAAATTACTCTAGAGAGAAACTGTGGTGAAACAGGATATTTCGAGCCAATATGATGATGATTTGACCTTGGGAACCGAGTATGACGATTCCTATTACACCGACGCAGATGATCTCTTCGATTTCTCGACGAATGATGAATCGCCTATCAGTAGGTTGAAAAGTCTTGTCTTATCGATTGATTGGGAAATCACTGATGAAGTTCTGCTGCAGTTCAACGAAGAGTTGATCGATCTCAAGGGGATATGGGCGGGCAACAGCATCAATCTGGTTTACCTCCAGGCCCTGGAGAAGATAAGCAAGTACATTTACCAGAACAAGGCCAACTCTCACCCGACCGCCATCAAGCTCCTCCTCACGCTCTACTATAACCTCGAGAAGATCGTATCTTCCGACGAGTTGACCGAGGCCCAAAAAAAAGAGATTCTCCTCGAGGATGTGAAGAAATTCGAAGCCCTCAAGCGGCAGATCTCCCCAAATTCCAAACCTGCCCAAAGTCGACCGACCGCCCCGTCCCAAGCCCCGGGAGTGAACAAGGCCCCGGGAGTGAAAAAGGAGGCTGCGCCCGAAGATAAGCTTCTGAACCTCAAGGCGGTTGTGCTTGGCATCGACTGGGAAATCACCGACCAGGACCTGAGCAATCTCCGCCGTGAAGTTATCAGGCTGGAGGGAGAATTCGCCGACAGCAGGCCCAAGCTCATCCTGTTGCAGGGCATAGGCGCCCTCGGCGCCTACATCGAGAACAAAAAAAGCAACTCCCACGCCGATGCATTCAGGGTTCTGCATCTCTTCTTCGAAAGCCTCGAGAAGATCGTGAAGACTCCGATGAGTCTCCAGGAGGAAAAGGCTATCCTCTTTCCGGCAGTAGAAAAATTCAACGATTTCAAAAAAATGCTTGGGCCGACAATTTCCCCCGAAGCTATCGGGAGAAAGGCGGACGAAGACGAAGAGGAGGATGATGATTTCGAGGAGAGCGGTTCGGGCGTAATAACGCCTGCCCTGGCCGATGCCGCTGACGAGGAAATGGGATTCCAGGCCGAAGAAGAAGCCAGGTCTCTAGGCATCGATACCTCGGAGGGAGTGGTATCCCATATAGACAGTTTCTTCGGCCAGCCTGTCTCCCCTGCAACCGGGGGGGATACCGACGCTACGGCGGACGCGGGAGGATTGCCGGCTGGGGAGGAATCTGCTGCCGGATTCGACGAGGCGGCCGTTATGACTTCGGCGGGCAATGATGTGGCGCTGCAGGGTGTCGACGTCGGGCCCGATGACGAGGAGGAAGATGCCGAGGAGTATGAACCTGCGGTAGCGGCCCTGGCCGACGTGGATGAAGATGCGGTTTCGGAATGGAGTGAAATCTCCGGCGACGCTGACGACGCGGTTGCGGCAACAGACGAGAAATCGGCGGTAAGCGGTTTTTCGGAAGAAGATATCGCCAACGCAACGGATTCCCTGTTCGAGGATGAAGAATTTTCGGCATCCGGGAATGCCAGTGGTATTGACAGGGAGATCGCGCTTCAGGGAGTGGATGTTGAAACCGAGGCCGACGAGGACTCGGATGAAATCTCCTTGCCCATGGAGGGTGAGGAAGTCGCCCCGGCCCTGACGTCCAGTGAAGAAGAAAGCCTTTTCAGCGTGGGGACCCTGGAGACCAAAACTGCCTCGGGAGATCTAAGTGAAGAAATCGCCGGAACTCTCGATGACCTCTTCTTAGAAGATCGTGTTCCTGCGTTTGCAGCACCTGAAACCGGTGCCAGCGAAGATTTGCCGAACGAGGCGGACCTGGAAGGTACGCTCGAGGAGGCCGAGGTTGAATCTCTCCAGGTCGAAGAACCGGCAATGGAAGCAACGCTCGGAGAGATAGAGGGCGAGCCTTCCGCGGTGGAGATCGACCTGCAGTCGGAGTTCACGGAAGGAGTGGCTGCCAGTGAAGATGAGGCTCATGCTGCTGTCCATGAAGAAGAGGACCTGGGCCTGTTCTTCGAAGGAGGCGAACTCGAACAGAATGTCGAGGAGACTGCTGCGGTCGACTCCCTCTTCGAGAGCATGGAGCCGGCCCTCATCCTGGAGGAGGAGGGAGTACCCTCGGAAAGAGAAGAACCCTTGCCCGCCCTGGATGAGAAGGCTGCGGAGGAAGACGTATTGTCTCTTGAAGATGAGGTTTCTTTCATGGAAGAAATCTCGCCTGTTGACGCATCCTCCCCGGATGAAGAGCCGTTCTCGTTTGTCGAGGAAGAATCCACTTCGGATGAAGAGGAGATTACTCTTGTTGAAGAGGATTCTTCCCTGGAAGAAGATGTCGCGCCCGCGGCCGAGATGTCTCAGGAGACATTCTCCGCAGCTATGGATGGAACTCCCGAGGAAGCTCCGCCGGCGGGGAGCGAATTCGAGGCAACGCTCTCTCCCGCGGAAGAAGCTGCCTTTATTGCTGCGACTAGTCCTGCCGACCAAGACCTTTTCGAGGGAGAGGAAGTCGTCTTCGAGCTGGCGGATGAACCGGCAGGGAAAGCCGACTCCGTTGCAGCCGCTCCGGCGCAGGCAGAACCCGAACCGGCCTTTGCCGACGAGATTGCCGAAGATACGGCGCCGGCATTTCTTGATGAAAAAGTTCACGATGAGGTCGTCTTACCCTTTGCCGCCGCCGAATTCGGCAAACTCCGCCACATTTCGAGCGACCCGCTGGCAGGACTGGGGGTGTGTATCGAATCTCTCGGCATCGAGCTGAACGACAGGATCATCAGTGGCCTCTTCCAGGAAATCAACGTCTTGCGGCAGAAATGGGCAGATCGGCCCCTGGAGAAGACGTTCCTGCAATTGATGTCGACGATTACGCAACATATAGACTGCTATCGGTTCGAGGCCAGCGCCGAGTCCCCTAACCTTCTGCTCTCCGTCTATAACGCCCTGTCGGCCAGACGGGAGGACGACATGCAGCACAATCAGGAACTGCTCCTGAAGGAAACCCTCAAGGTGCTGGAATGGCAGCAGGGAATGTTTGCCCGCCAGGCGATGCGGATGGCGGCGCAACTGCCCTCCGTCGCGCCCGTCGGGATGGACGCGGAAACAGTCGAAAGCGTCGCCGATGCCCGGGATGATTTCGATCAATTGCTGCAACAGTATGAAGAGACGGAAGATACCGGTTTTGCCGGTCGGCTTGCAGAAGACGCGGGGCAACAACGAACCGCAGGCAGGGAGTCATTCGGCGACGAGCTGAAACAGGAGATCGCCTCGCTGCGCTTGACGCTGCAAAAGGAGATCGCCCAATTGCGCAATGAGCTGAAAGGCAAGTAGACCAAGCGGAAAATTCCAGTGCGAGAGGGCCGCCCCCGGAGGGGGCGGCCCTCTCTTTTTTCCTACCGAAGCCAGGCTATTCCTGAAAGAACGGCGTAGGCCCCCAGCCATAATGCCAGGGCCGACAGGAAAATTAGTCTCCTGCTTCCGCCCGGATGCGCCGCGAACAGGGCGGCCAGGAAAATGCATGGTATGGCCACCCCGGCAAGAAAGGGATTCAGGTATCGCAGCAGCTCCTGGAGTCCCAGGAAAAACCAGGGCCCGGCAATGTACGTGGCGCCCGGCTGCTCCGGCTCGAGGGGGGCGAAGACAAAAACCGAAAATAGCAGCATCGAGGCGATAAGGGCTCCATGCTCCCGGACATCGACCCGATAAATCCGCAGATGATACCAGGCGCAGAGCAGGAGAAAGAAATCCAGGGTGATGACATGATGCAGATACACCTTTCTCAAGCCGCTGCCGGAGAAGGAAAAGAACAGGTCGTCAACAATCCGGCCAAGCAAGGGGATCGTGGCGATGATGTTTTCGGCGATCGCTCCGGCCGAAGCTCCGGTAATGTCGCCCCTCAGGATATACCCGGTAAAGAGCAGTAAGAGAATGAGCGGCAGGGTCCCGCAAAGCTTCAGCCATTCACGGTAGGGCAGCTTCTCGGACATCCCGTACACCGCGGCCAGATGGATACAGGTGAAGAAAAAAAAGAACTGGCTGGAAAAGAAATGGAGCGAACGGAAAAACCGGCCGTAGGGTACGAGGAGATCGATGGCCGTGGTCGAATAGAAGGGATTGATGTAATCGTACTGGATACCGACGACAATGCCCGAAAGCAGGGAAACGTAAAGGCTGGTCAAGGCCCAGGCCCCCCATTTGACCCTCCGCCACGACAATGAAGTGCGAGTCTCGGAGGCGGCGGGCCGGACGGCCCGCTCAGGTTGTGACCACATAGTAAGGGTCGCTCTCCCTCTTCTCAACTGGAAAAAAGGTGAGAGGTTCCGTTGCGGGGCCTCGCAACGCCTCCCCCGTTTCGGCGTGGAACCGGCTTTGATGGCAGGGACATTCGAAGATGTCCCTGTCTTCATAGTAGGTGAGCTTGCAGCCCAGGTGCGTGCATTTCCTGGAAACCGCCCAGCTCTTGTCGTTGCGGTCGAAGAGCACGAACTCGCTTGCCACCAGATAGCCGCCCGCCGGCACCGGCTTGGAGATGTTGATGAGGGTCGGCTTTTTCGGAATGTGGAATCCGGCGAACCGGCAGATCGGATAAAGAAGTGCCAGCGATCCCAGAAAAGCGAGGAAATTTCTCCTCGGCCAAGCTGTCCGCGTCTTCAGAATCCGTGTCATCGCCTGAAGTTCTTGAACTTGTTGATCAGCATCTCATTGACGTGCGGAGGAACCAGGTCGCTGACATCGCCCCCGTTGCGGGCTGCATCCTTGATGATCGAGGAACTGATGAATATCCAGCGGAATCCGGGCATGAGGAAGACGGTGTCGACCTCCCTCTTGAGCTTTCTGTTCATCAGGGCCAACTGAAATTCATAGTCGAAATCCGAGACGGCGCGAATCCCCCGGACAATGGCCTTGGCATCCCGTTTCTGGGCATAATTGACCAGGAGGCCGGACACTGCGGTGACTTCTATCCGGTCCCGGCCGACAAAGGTATCCTCTATCATCTTTATCCGTTCCGGCAAAGTGAAAACGGGGTCCTTGGCGGAGTTGACGGCAACAGCGACGATTACCGTATCAAACAGGTTCAGGGCCCTGTTGATGATATCGACATGTCCCATGGTAATGGGGTCGAAGGTGCCCGGGTAGACAGCAATGGAAGGTTCGTGATTATTTGAATTTCGCATTTCGCTCGCTGGTTACGTAGAAAGTTTATAGCATGTAATCGTTCACCAAAGGCTAACTTATATCGTGTGCTGCCAGAATCCATCGATGTGTCCGCCGAGGATGCAGCTGGTACTCATTTGCTTACAAGATGATCCTTTCGAGCAGGGTGCACTTCGTGCACCTTACCGTTTTTCCTGTGCGAGGAGCGCACTCTGCCAGAAGCCAACCTTTTTGGATGCAACTCGTAACAGGTACTCATCGCTCGCCACACTCTCCAGGGCGAAATAAAAGATTCGCCCCTACACGCCGGCGGCTGAAAGGTTTACCACATCCCGATCGGGTTGAGCAGGATTTAAGTGCATTTGTCATAAAGTCAGCAACCATCGGGCAGAATCGGAACATATAACCAAAATGCACTTTCGCCATAGACGCGCCTGTCAACGAGCCTGAGCTGAGACAACCGTGGGGGAAGGTCGATATCGAACCTCTCTTCCATCACCAGGATACCGTCACCGGACAACAAGTTACTCTTGTTTAAAGAATTGAGAACGGAAAGGGAAATGTTTTTTGCATAGGGCGGGTCGGCAAAAATGAGATCGAAGCCGGCCGCCGCTTCCGGAGGCGGATTCTTCATGGGCAAGCCCTTGGTCAAGTCATGCCGGATGACACGCATCTCGCCTTTACCGGTATAACCGGATAGGCAGAGCAGGATGTTTCTTTTGATAAGGTCAAGTGCCAGGCGATCGTTGTCGACAAAGAGCACGTATGCGGCACCCCGGCTGAATGCCTCGAGCCCGAGGGCGCCTGAGCCGGCAAAGAGATCGAGTACCTTGGCCTGCCGCACCCGTTCGCCAAGGATGCTGAACAGGGCTTCACGCGCACGATCGGAGGTGGGCCGGATGCTTTTCTCGTGCGGAGGAGGCGTAAAAAGCTTCCGACCCTTCTGGCTCCCGCTGATGATTCTCAAGGATCGGTATCTCAGCCCTCCGCCGACGTCTTCCCGGCGGTCTGCGCTCTGGCCGCCACCGCCTTGATTCTCCTCAACGCGGCAAAAAAAGGTCCGGAGGCGATGTACAGCAAAAAAGTGATGAAAAACATGACCTGCGGCTCGGCCGCGAAAAGCACCAGGAGCAGGACCAGGCCGACCAGGAGGCGGAAGGTCCGGGTTCTGGTGGTCTGCGGTGGCTTCTTGAAGCTGTAGTAGGGATGGGTGGAAACCATCAGATAGGCCAACACATAGACCAATAACAACAGCGACAGATGCTTGACGGAGCCCTCTATGCCCAGATAGACGGCAAAGAGGACGGTCGCGGAAATCATACAGGCTGCTGCCGGGCAGGGGAGTCCGGTGAAATGCTTCGCCGCCGGCGTATTCTGGCTGTTGAACCGGGCCAGGCGCAGCGAGGTGGTTGCTACATAGAGAAACGCCGCCAGCCATCCGTAGCGGCCGTAGGGTTGCAGGGTCCAGAAATAAGCGAGCAGGGCCGGCGCCACCCCGAACGACACAAGGTCGCAGAGTGAGTCGAGCTCCATGCCGAAGGTGCTGGTGGTGCCGGTCAACCTGGCTACCCGGCCGTCCAGGCCGTCGAAGACCGCCGCCACCAGGATCGCCACGGCGGCCACGACAAAATCGCCTTTTATGGCGGCGAGAATCGAATAAAAACCGCAAAACAGGCTTGCGATGGTAAACATGCAGGGGAGGGGGTAAAACTTGGAACTCATTTCCGCGTGATCTTCAGCCATGGTGGTATCTCCAAAAAAACAAAAAACGAGACGGCTCGGGCTATGCGGGTTTAGTTAAGCCGTCCTCTTACCTGATCAGTCTATACATATGAGTCCGCTGAATGCAAAGCTTATTAGTACCTTGGAATTGATTTTTCAGTTTTTTCCAGGCATGAATTTCTAAGGTATTCACTTTTCCGAATCTGGTAACCTTCCGCTGGCCGGCGTAGGAGCGATATAAAGGATGAGGAATAGGGGGAGACCGTCCCTCGAAGGGTATGAAGTTCTCCTGCGTGGGCATCGATCGCTCCCACGCTCCAGCGTGGGAATGCAGCCTTGGACGCTCCAGCGTCCCTCAGGGGATTGAAAGTGCTCGTGCGTGGGTTGGAAACTTCAGCGCAGGCGACCGAGGATGGTTTCCCCTGCGCAGACCTTCTGCCCGGTCTGCACCAGGATCTCCGTGTCGGGCGGCAGATAAAGGTCGACGCGGGAGCCGAAGCGGATGAGGCCGAAGCGTCTGCCCCGAACGATGCTGTCGCCCAGCTCGAGCCAGCAGACGATCCTCCTGGCGACGAGTCCGGCGATCTGGACAAAAGCCAGCTTCCTGCCCTGCGGGGTGGTGATGACCGTGGCGCAATATTCGTTCTGCAGCGCGGCCTTGTCGCAGTCGGCGGCATAGAACTTGCCCTGCCGGTAGAGGATCTTCTCGACCTTGCCGGTGGCGGGGACCCTGTTCACGTGGACATTGAAAACATTCATGAAAATCGAGATCATCTGCGCTTCGCCCTCAGTGAACCTGTTGTCGGTCACCCGTTCGATGCCGATGATCCTGCCGTCGGCGGGCGAGACTACCGCATCTTCCTCGTCGGTGACGAATCGCTCGGGGTCGCGAAAGAAGCAGAGGATGAAGAAGGTGGCGACCAGCAGGATGCCGGTCAGGAAGCTCATTCCGAAAAGAGCTGCCAGCAGGGTGGTAAATGCGGCGAAAAAGATGAATGGGTACCCTTCCTTGGCGACGGGTACTTGCGGTGTCAGCATGAGTCTTTGAACCTTGTTAAGTGTATCTTGATGCTATTTGGACTTTGATGCCCGGCCCATGGCGATGATGCCGGTGCGGATGATTTCCTTGATGCCTATCGGCCGAAGGATATCGATCACAGCCTGGATTTTCGACGCCGATCCGGTTACTTCAACGGCATAACTCTTGGCGCTGACATCCACCACCTTGCCGCGGAAGATGTCGATGACCCTCAATACCTCGGCGCGGGTCTGGGCCTCCGCCTTGACGCGAATCAGCACCATCTCCCTCTCGACGAAATCCTTTTCCGACGTGATTTCAGTAACCTTGATGACATCGATCAGCTTGTTGAGCTGCTTGGTTATCTGCTCGAGGATGGCTTCGTCGCCCCGTGACACCACGGTCAGGCAAGAGACGTTCTGGTCGAGGGTCTCGGCCACGCAGAGGCTTTCAATGTTGAAGCCGCGACCGCTGAAGAGACCGGTTACGCGGGAAAGAACCCCGGGCTTGTTTTGGAGAAGTACGGAAATCGTATGTTTCATCTGTTGTTCCTGCAAGTGGAAAGATTCAGTTTTTACTACTGAGTGTCGTTTTTTCGTCAGCCCGGATTTCTCGCCAGCAAAATCGCCGTGTATGCGTGGCGCGAAACAAGGAGCGGGAGCAAGCCCATTGCACCTCGCTTCCGCACCGCTGCAGGTAAGCGAACGGAGTGAGACTCCGGGCGCGCGGTGAGATCGCTCTACACCAGCAGCATCTCGGTGGTGGCCTTCCCGGCGGGAACCATCGGATACACCCCTTCTTCCTGCTCGATCTTGAAATCCATGATCACCACATTCCTGGTGGCGAGAGCCTCCCTGACCACCGGCTCGACCTCGCTCTTCTGTGTCGCCCTGAGGCCGACCGCCCCGTAGGCCTTCGCCAGCTCGACGAAATCCGGAACGACATTCATCGTCGTCGAGGCGTAGCGCCTGTCGTAGAACAGCTCCTGCCACTGCCTGACCATGCCCAGATAGCCGTTGTTGAGGATGGCGATCTTCACCGGGCAGTTGAACTGCCTGGCGGTGGCCAGTTCCTGGATGTTCATCTGGATGGAGCCGTCGCCGGCTATGTCGATGACCGTGCGGTCCGGAAAGGCCATCTGCGCCCCGATGGCCGCCGGCAGCCCGAAGCCCATGGTGCCCAGGCCCCCGGAAGTCACGAAGTGCCGCGGATAATTGAACTTGTAGAACTGGGCGGTCCACATCTGGTTCTGGCCGACCTCGGTGGTGATGATCGCTTTGCCGTCCGTCAGCCTGTTGATCGTCTCGATGATGTACTGCGGCTTGATGATGGTGTGATTTTCCTTGTAGGCGAGGGGATGCTTCTCGGTCCAGCTCATGATCGTCGTGAGCCACGATTGGTGGCGGGCCGCTTCATCGGCCAGATTGATCGACTCCGAGGCGAACCACGCGTTCATCGCCTTCAGGGCTTTTTTGCAGTCGGCGACGATGGGGATATGGACCCGGACGTTCTTGCTGATCGAGGTGGGGTCGATATCGATATGGATGATCTCGGATTTCCTGGCAAACTCGGACAGCTTGCCGGTCACCCGGTCGTCGAAACGGGCGCCGACCGCAATGAGCAGGTCGCATTCCGCCACGGCCATATTCGCCGTGTAGGTGCCGTGCATGCCGAGCATTCCCATGGACAGGGGATCCGCGCCGGGGAAGGCGCCCAGGCCCATGAGGGTCATGGTGACCGGGATATTGAGCTTGCGCGCGAGCTCGGTGAGCTCCTTGCCGGCGTCCGAGAGAATGACCCCGCCGCCGACGTACAGCACCGGCCGGGTCGCCTTCATGATCCGCCGGCAGGCCTTTTCGATCTGGACCGGATGCGGGTTGTAGTTCGGCTGGTAGCTGGCGATGTGGATCGGTTTTTTTTCCGGATAGCTCACCTTGCTGGACTGCAGGTCCTTCGGCAGATCGACCAGTACCGGCCCCGGTCTCCCGCTCCGGGCGATATGGAAGGCCTCGCGCAGGATGGGGACCAGGTCTTCGACATTGTTGACCAGGTAGTTATGCTTGGTGCAGGGCCTGGTGATGCCGACGATGTCCACTTCCTGGAAGGCGTCGTTGCCGATCAGCGCCCGGGGTACCTGGCCGGTCAGAATGACCAGGGGAATGGAGTCGGCATAGGCCGTGGCGATGCCGGTGACCCCGTTGGTGGCGCCCGGGCCCGAGGTGAGCACGGCGACACCCACTTCGCCGGTCACCCTGGCCATGCCGTCCGCGGCATGGACCGCACCCTGTTCGTGGCGGACCAGCACATTGGTGATCTCGGAATCCATCAGGGCGTCATAGAGATCGAGCACCGCCCCGCCGGGATAGCCAAAGATTATTTTCACGCCCTCTTCCTGAAGGCATTTGACGACCGCCTGGGATCCGGAAATTTTTCCCATGATCTACTTCCTTATTGATAATGAATTGGCAACGGAGGACATTTTGAGACGAAAAAAAGAATGGATCGAGTCCGTCAACGCGCCGAAGGTCGGGGCTGATTTTTTGAGACGCTTTTGGCGAAAATCGCCCCCGCCACCGCCACAGCGCAGGGAAAAACCTTTATGATTGGACATTTGAGAGCGGAATATATCTGTCTGCCTCGTGTCTGTCAACCGCAATGGCACAAGGCTCTCGCTTGGCTCCGCCCAGGGCGGGCCCGGGGAGGGGCCCGAAATGCCTCTTGACAACCGCCGTTGAAGATGTGTAAATCTTCCCCATATGTTTTTCGGCAAAATTCATTATATACTCATGATATGAGCATGGCAAACTCGCTGCTTTCCCTACTAGGTCTATTGGCTGATTCCGTGGCTGATACGGAGGGGTTGTAGTTCGAGTCGAAGACTCTGTTTCCTCAAAGGCCACGGTTGCAAGACCGTGGCCTTTTTTTTTGTGCAATCCGGATCGTAAGCAAGGAGAAAAAATGAATCCTGAGTTGGTGAGAAAATATCGTCCCTATCCGCAGGTGCATCTGCCGAATCGAACCTGGCCGGGGAAAAACATAGAGAAGGCTCCCACCTGGTGCAGCGTCGATCTGCGGGACGGCAACCAGGCTCTCATCCAGCCGATGAGCCTCAATAAGAAACTCGAGATGTTCCAGCTCCTTGTCGATATCGGCTTCAAGGAAATCGAAGTCGGTTTCCCGTCAGCCTCTCAGGTTGAATACGATTTCACCCGCGTGCTCATCGAACGGGACCTGATCCCGGAAGGGGTGCTGATCCAGGTCCTGACCCAGGCCCGCGAGCACCTGATCAAGAAGACCTTCGAGTCGGTGAAAGGCGCGAAAGAGGCGGTGGTCCACTTCTACAACTCGACTTCGATCCTGCAGCGGCGGACGGTCTTCAAGATGAGCCGGAAGGAGATTACCGGACTTGCGGTGCACGGGGCGAAGCTGCTCAAGCAGGAGGAGCGGAAATACCCGGAAACCCGATTTCATTACGAATACTCGCCGGAGAGCTTTACCGGGACCGAACTCGACTACGCCCTGGAAATCTGCGAGGCGGTCATGGATGTCCTGCAGCCGACCCCGGCAAACAAGCTGATTCTCAATCTGCCGGCGACCGTCGAACTGGCCACCCCCAACATCTACGCCGACCAGATCGAATACTTCTGCGCAAAGCTGAAAAACCGGGAGTCGGCGATCATCAGCCTCCACGCCCATAACGACCGCGGCTGTGCCGTGGCCGCTACGGAACTGGCGCTCATGGCGGGGGGAGAACGGGTCGAAGGAACCTTGTTCGGCAACGGCGAGCGGACCGGCAACGTCGACATCGTCACCCTTGCCCTGAACATGTACACCCAAGGGGTGGATCCCGGGCTCGACATCCACGACATCAACCACCTGGTCGATGTCTACGAGCGGGTCACCCACCTGCCGGTTCACCCGCGCCATCCGTACGCCGGAGAACTGGTCTATACCGCGTTTTCCGGCTCCCATCAGGATGCCATCAACAAGGGCATGCACGAATACGAGGAGCTTGGCTCCGGCCGCTGGGCGGTACCCTATCTGCCCATCGACCCTTCCGACGTCGGCCGCACCTACGAATCGATCATCCGCATCAACAGCCAGTCCGGCAAGGGCGGCGTCGCCTACGTCATGGAGAAGGAATTCGGCTTTCGCATGCCGAAGACCATGCATCCGGAATTCGGCAAGATCATCCAGGCCGTCACCGACCGGGAAGGTCGCGAGCTGCACCATGACGAGATCTACAAGGCCTTCGCCCAGGAGTATCTGAGCCTGAAGAAACCCTACGAACTCAAGGCCTTCAACGTCGTCAAACGCCATATCAGCGAGAACGAGAACGGCTCGCATGCCACCATCGAGGCGACGCTGCTCGCCGACGGCCGGGAAATCACCATCTTCGCCTCCGGCAACGGCCCACTCGACGCCTTCTGCTCGGCACTGAAAAAGGACGTCGCCGGCGATTTCCGCCTCTGCCATTACGACGAGCACGCCTTGAACGGCGGCTCCAGCGCCAAGGCCGCCGCCTACATTCAGCTCGAATTGCCCGACGGCACCTCCCGCTGGGGGACCGGGGTGGATACCGACATCATCATCGCCTCGATCAAGGCGGTGCTCAGCAGCCTGAACCGCTTGAAACAGGGAGCCTGAAGTCGGAATGGAATCAAGCCAAAGTTTTCTCAGGTTGTCTCGGTGCCGAACGCTCGCAGGCAGTATAGGTGTAAATACCCCCGATCGGCATGAATGGCCCAGAACGCATGGCGCTCCATATTGGGCCCTGGTTCATGTTTATTTTGATCCCGTAACACGAGTAAAGTGTGATAAATAAGGTTAAAACGTCCGATAAGAGATGAAGACTCTTATAGTCCTTGCCAACGCACTCCGGAGTTATTTTTCATGAGCCAGTACCTCAAAATTGTCTCCCCAAAAAAAATGCCCAGGATCCCCATCGAGGGCTATCTTGATATTACGTATCGCTGCAACAACAATTGTCGGCATTGCTGGCTCAGAATTTCCCCGGACGATTCTCTCAAGGCAAACGAAATAACCTTTCCGGAAATCCGGAAATACTTTCAGGATGCGAAAAGCCTGGGATGCACCAGGTGGTACATCTCGGGCGGCGAGCCGATGCTGCGGCAGGATTTCGTTGAGATCTTCGATTTCATTTCCAGCCATGCTTCCCACTATTCGCTGAACACCAATGGCACCTTGATCACTCCCGAGATTGCCGGACTGATGAAGCGCCCCGGCAACAAATGGATCTCCTTGTACGGCGCGACCGCGGAAGTCAACGATCATGTCACCAGGACGCCCGGATCCTTCGCCGCGGCGATACGCGGAATGTCGTATCTCAAGGAGGCGGGCGCGAAGTTTGTCGTGCAACTCGTGCCCATGCGGGACAACCTGCATCAGTACCGGGAAATGATCAAACTTGCCGAGTCCCTCTCCCTGTATTGGCGCATCGGCGCGCCTTGGTTCTACCTTTCCGCCTCGGGGGACGAAGAGCGCAACCGGGAGATACGGGTTCAGCGTCTCGACCCTAAGGTGGTCCTGGAGCTCAACGGTACCGATGTTTCGGCCGGAGACCATCAGTGTGAGGAAGGTGGCTCCCCCGGCGACAACTGTTTTTCGTTATGTATCGCCCACGGCCAAAGCTTTCACATCGATCCCTTCGGGCAGATGTCTTTCTGCAGCTTCGTCAAAGACGTCGCCTTGCGCTACGACCTGCGGCGGGGCAGCGTCGACGACTGCTGGGACAACTTCCTTCCTGAACTCGGCAGGTGGAAAATGGAGGGTGCCGAGAACTGGCAGTCCACCGAGTGCCGGCTGTGCGCTGACAAAAAGATGTGCGGCTGGTGTGAAGTCCACAGCTATCTCGAACATGGGTCATATGGTAATAAAGTCGAATACCTGTGCGAGCTGGTCGAAGAAAAAAACAAATTTCGCAAGAAGTGGGAGAAGAACAACCGCAGATTCTTTCGCATCGGCGGGTTGACCATTCAGGTGGATTCGGACCTCCCTTTCCCACAGAATGCCTTTGCGCCGCGTCTGGACGATTTCATTACCGATGAACCCGGTCAGGACATCATTTTGCACCATCATTTTAGTTTGCCGGAGACGGAACCATCCGGCTTTGGCCGGCTGATTTATGAAAAACCTCCGTACGCGATCTACCGTAAGGACAACTCGTGGATCTATACAGCCATTCCGGAAGCGCCTGGCACGGACATTTATCAGGTGATCGTTTTCAACCATGAACATTCCCGGGCCAGGATCTACAATCAGGACAGTGGTTTTTTCGACAGGGGGGAATTGACGGCTATCAGCCTGATGCCCACGGACCAGCAGTTCCTGGCCCGGGTTTTCGCCCACAGGAACGCCTGCTGGCTGCACTCCGCCGGCATCGACTACAACGGCAACGGCTTTCTCTTCGTCGGGCATTCCGGCGCGGGCAAATCCACCATAGTCAAGATGATGAAAGAACATGCGCGAATACTCTGCGACGACCGTAACATCGTCAGGAAACACCCGGAAGGTTTTTTCGTTCACGGTACGTGGGGGCACGGTGAGGTGCCCCTGGTCTCCTGCGCATCGGCGCCGCTCAAGGCCGTTTTTTTGATACAGCAATCCGATTCCACTGCCATTGAAGAGGAGAAGGACAAAAAGAAAGTCCTGTCGATCCTTCTGGCATGTCTGATCAAGCCCTTTCTGACACGGGAGTGGTGGACTTTAACACTTGACTTCCTGGAAGATCTAATACAAAATGTTCAGACGTACAGGCTCAGGTTTAATACGAGTGGAGATGTGGTCGAGGTACTGAACGGATTAGGCGGATCGGGCGAGAAAAAGTTCGCATGGAGGAAAGAATGAGCAAGAGACAGTGGGTGACACCCGAATTGATCGTACTGACCAAGGGGCAGCCGGAAGAGAACATTTTGACGCAGTGCAAGGCCGTCCATGCTCCCGCGGTGTCCTCTGTGCAGTCCGATACGGGTCAGAACTGCAAAAACAGAAAAGACGCAACCTGCGGGGCCTGCCAGGCCGAGGGTGGTGGGGGGGCGTCCTGAGTTTTCTTCCCGTTGGATCCCACCAAGCAATACGTAAGCACCCGATCGCTGAGTTCCTTTCTCAGCGATGCGGGTGAGGTTTCGTCACTGAAGACGCTCGACATCGAGCTGACGGAAAGATGCAATTACAACTGCATCCACTGCTGCATCAACCAGCCCAGGACAAGTCCCCTGAGCGAGAAGGAACTTTCCAGCCGTCGTCTTCGGGAAATCCTCATTGAAGCCGCCACCCTCAACGTCCGTATTGTACGCCTGACCGGCGGCGAACCTCTTCTCCGCCCGGATTTTGCCGATATCTATTCCTTCGCCAGGCAACTGGGCCTGGATGTCCTGCTCTTCACCAACGGTTCTCTGCTGACGCCGGAACTGGTGGAACTCCTCGCCGCTCGACCGGCCAACAAAAAATTAGAGATAACCTGCTACGGCATGAGCAGGGAAAGCTACGAGTCGGTAACCCGCACCCCCGGTTCATTTCGGCTTTTTCGGCAGGGCGTGGAATTGCTGGTGCAGGCGAAGATCCCCTTCGTCATCAAGGGGGCCATCCTCCCGGAGAACGCTCACGAAGTGGACGCTTTCGATGCCTGGAACTCTACTCTCCCCTGGGGAAACGGGCGTACCAGTTTTGCCCTCTTCTTCGACCTGAGATTGCGGAGGGATTCGGAGAAGAAGAACGACCGCATCAGGGAAAAACGCATCGCCCCGGTGCGGGGACTTGCCATCATCTCTCGCGGGGGGCGCGATTTCATCGATGACCAGAGAACCTACTGCTCCGAGTTCATGTTCCCGCAGGGAGATCGCCTGTTCGTCTGCGGCGCCGGCAAGTCTACCGTATCCCTCGATGCCTATGGCTGGCTTCATCCCTGCCAATTGGTCAAAGACCCTGGCACCGCCTATGACCTCGGCGGCGGCAGTCTCAAAAAGGCCCTGTCGGAATTTTTCCCGGCCATTCGCAGGAGGAGAGCCGAACATCCCGAGTATCTGCGCCGCTGCGCCGACTGCTTCCTGAAGGGGCTCTGTGAAATGTGCCCGGGCAAATCCTGGACCGAGCACGGCACCCTCGATACCCCCGTCGAATACTGCTGCAGTGTCGCCCATGCCCAGGCCGTTTATCTGGGGTATCTCAGGGAAGGGGAAAAAGGCTGGGAAGTGCAGGATGGGAAAGAGCGCCTCAAAAGGCCGGGAGACGTATGAAATTCCGACTTTTCCTGGTGAAATCCTGTTTTCGGCTCTCCCGTTTCCTGGAGCAGTTGCCGGTTGTCATCCTCAAGCCGGATCAGTTGGTACGGTTTTCAAGGGAAAACTACGCAAAGGGCAATATCGTCAACAGCTGGTCCCATCCGGAGGGGCTCCACTCCGGGCTGATGCCGGATGAGAAGAAAGGCATCCAGAGCATCCCGAC
>OBJA01000403.1_pt1 | contig 38517 bp, 33 predicted proteins | sample 1519751 | NCBI WGS metagenome assembly OBJA01 (sample SAMEA3881238, study PRJEB22517) | soil metagenome | biome: lake sediment; feature: soda lake sediment; material: sediment, water from around vicinity | place: India | collected 2013-12-23 | depth 3 m
ATTGTCTTCATGCGACCCGGAGCCTTCACTCACGGCAGCCCCGTCAAGTTCAACCTGTTCGGGAAACTGGAAACCGGACCGTGTTGCCGTCAGCAGGTTGAATTTATAACTGTAATTTTCGTGGGCAGCGAATGCCTGCAGGCTGTGCGATCCCACATTTTTTGTAAACTGGAGCATCTGGTTGGCTGTGTATGACAAAGTACGCCAGCTTTCACGGGTGGTACGTCCATTAAAGCTCTGCCCATCGCCGTAGCGCATATTTTTATGGGTCAGCCCGGTAAAAGTATAATGGTCGGCACTTACAGATGATTTAAAAATTAAGCTTTTTGCCAACTCAAAATCAATAAATGAACGTACTGTAAAAACATCGTTTTTATAGATCCTTTCATCAAGCTCAAGTGTACCGAGTACATTCAGGTTCGAGGCAAAAGGCCTGGAACGGCCAAAACCGGTACCATAATCGAACAGCTTCCCGCCATCTGAATTTGTTTGTAAAACCCCCTCCCGGTCGTACAAGTATACCGGATAAATGGGTGCAATAAGTTCCATTACACGGAATGGGTTGAGCATGGACAAATTTCCTGATTCGGGATAATTTTGTTCGGAAAGAGAGCCTGAAAAAATCACCCCTGCTGAAATGAAATCGGTTAAGCGCGAAGATACATTTACCCTTCCTGAATACCTTTTGAAACCGGAGGCTTTTATAATGCCTTGCTCATCAAGAATAGCTCCCGAAAAGTAGTAGCTTGATTTATCGGATCCCCCATAGGCGTTTAACGAAATTTCTGTTCGCTTACCTGTGTTAACGGTTTCATTTTTCCAGTTATCGTCCCACAATAAACGCGCATCGGGATTTATTTTCCCATTACTCCCTATAAGCGCGTTATCTGCAACATCAAAGGCGTTGTAGCCACCCAGTACCGGCACCAGTTGCTCACTGGCTTTATTTGCGGCCTCGGCAGCTGAAGCTCCCTGGCCAAGATATAAATTATTTAACCCTTCCCACTGCAGTTCATAATACTGGGAGGGAGAAACCGTTTCGTACCCCCGACTGGTTCTGTTTACATGTCCGTAACTCATTTTAACATCAAGTCCCGAAGCACCTGCCCTGCCCTTTTTTGATGTTACAATTACAACCCCATTTGCAGCACGTGAGCCGTATAAGGCTGTAGCCGGCGCATCTTTTAGTACTGTCACCGATTCAATATCGGATAAGGGTATAGAGTTAAGGGTTCCATCAAAAGGAAACCCATCGAGAACGATAAGCGGGCTGGCAGTGCCAAATGTACTGAAACCGCGGATCCGGATATCTTCCCCCTCGCCTGGCTGCCCGCTGTTGCCTGCTGTATAAACTCCCGAAGCAAGACCTTGTAGTACAGAAGAAAAATCGGAAGCGTGGAATTTTTCAAGCTGCGCGGCTTGAATTGTACTTAACGAACCTGTATAATATTGTTTGGAAGAAGTGCCGTAGGCAACAACAACAACTTCATCGATTCCTATCAGGTCAGGCTCAAGAATTGCATTTACAGTTTCGCCAAAAACAGGGAGTTGAATTGTTTTCATCCCTATAAATGAAAAAACGATGTCAGATTCTTTATCCGAAACACTTAATTCATAGTAACCGTTTCTATCGGTCACAGTTCCTGTTCCGGTTTCAAGGGCCATTACCGTAACTCCTGCCAAAGGTCTGTTGTCTTCTGAGGCAGTGACAATACCATTTATATTTTTAACCTGAGCAATCACACCAAGGCTCATAAAAATAGAACCCAGGAATACAGTTATATACTTCCCCATAAATTTGTTTTTAGCTTAGTTCTCTCAAAACGCGGGGGCTAAAATAGCAATAATGCACAAAACTTTTGTTATGGACAGATAAGAATCAGTCTAAATTAAAATGAACTAAAGATTGGAATCATATGCCCAGGGCAGGTTGCAGTTTTCGAGTCGCTTTAAAAACAGGTTTTGCAGATAAAATACAGGAAAACCGAATGTTGCATCCTCATTATTATTCCCCTATAAACAGAAAGAGGTTGCCAAACGACAACCTCTTTCTTTTACTAAAATACTATTAATTAAGGCAGGTTTTCACTCCAACCTGTATTCTGAGCTAAACCTGATGCATTTACTTCCTGCGAAGGAATTGGATAAACAAATGCAGAAGCATTCCAATTGGTAATTGGGTAATTACCTCCAACACGAGTTAAATTTTCACCTGTTCTTCTTAGGTCAAACCAGCGATGTCCTTCCTGGAAAAGCTCCCTGCGGCGCTCAACGGAAATGAAATCAAGTAAAGCCTGTTTCTCTGTAGGAAGGTCTGCTTTTACCAGATCCGGATTCCGGCTGGCAATATTCCATAAATAATCAACAGCATCCTCTTCTCCTAACTGAGCTTTAGCCTCAGCAACAATTAAATGCATTTCTGGCAGACGGAACACCGGAATATTACTTGTAGCCGCCGAAGTTGGCAATCCCATGTATTTCAATGCCCTGTCGCCTGAGAATAATGCAAGCCTCATGTCGTTTGCAGCAAACAGGCTTATCAACCCTGAAGTAGCTTTTCCATCGTACGAACCGTACAATGTATTTAAAGCATTCGCAGAAAGGTTATCGTTAGCCAGTTTAGAAATTGTAAAAATATCTTCAGAGGAAGGAACAACTGTAGTCCACATATCATAATAATCAGCAGGCACCTTTACAAGTGAGCCGCCTGATTTTGTAATTGCAGAAAGAGCAGCATTTTTTGCACCTGTCCAATCTTTCATATATAACTTTACGCGTGCTTCCAATGCATCCAACGCAGCTTCATTCATTAAAAATGCATTATTCGGAACATTTGAAATATTTGCACGTGCTGATGTTATGTCAGCCAATATCTGGGTATAAGTCTGGCCTACGGTTCCCCGTGATACTTCCTGAAAAGCAACTATTGGCTCATCGCCAACAATTACGATTCCGGGAGTTGAAGCATTTGCTTCACTGTAAGTCAAACCAAATACATTAACAAGAGCAAAATGCGAAAGTGCCTTGATACCATAAGCCTGAGCAATTGCAGATCTAATTGTAGCCTGATCATTAGCCGATAAACCAGCTCCCAATAATTCGTTTCCACTTTTGATCAGACGTGCTGCACGATCGATTGTTTTATAACCACCATCCCAGATATCAAGCAGATCAGGACTGTCAACACTCATTGTATATTTATAAATCTGGTCGAAATGGCCTGAAGTACCAAGCATATAGGTATTATCTGCTGCTATATCTCCGAGCGCAACTACATTTCTTCCATAAAACTGATACCTTCCCAATGAATAATAGACTCCATTCAAGGCATTTTCAACATCTTTAGCAGTATTGAATGCTGTTGCATCGTTAACAGCATTACTCGGCTCGTATGTCAGGAAATCATCGCAGGACGACAAAGTTACTGCCAGAGCCAATATTGAAAATAAAAATTTAATTCTCTTCATAATCGAAATATTTGAAATTATTAATCAATTTTAGAAGCTAATATTTATACCAAATAAAAACTTCCGGGCAACTGGATATTGCCACCAAATAATACCATCCCTTGCTGTTTCCGGATCAAGGCCACGGAAATCATCTCCCAATGCCCATGAGAACACATTGTCGCCAGTAACATAAAGGCGCAGGTTTGATATGTTAACCTGGTCAAGCAACGAAGAAGGAAGTGAATATCCCAATTGGATTGTTTTGAGTTTCATGTATGATCCATCCATCAAAAAACGTGATGAATGTGAAGTTACTGCACCAGCAACCGGGGCCGGAACATTTGTTACATCACCTGGATTTCTCCACATATTATCGTAAACATATTTTGTAGTATTTCCGTAAAAATTATTGATGTTTTCATCGTAGCGTGCGGCGCTATTATAAACTTGTCCACCTAAAGAGTATTTAAACTGGAACGAGAAATCGAAATCATAGAACCTCAGGTTACTTCCAAAACCACCATAAACTTTAGGATCAGCTTCACCCATATACCTCTTGGCGGCTTGGTTATAGCTGGTTGTAGTTTCATCACCTTCTTCATTCAAATACCACATCTGTCTTCCTGTTTCAGCATCAACCCCAGCATACTCTTTCATTTTAAAAGAATAATACGGCCGGCCTACTTCACGGATAGTATATGTTCCTTCAATTGGCAAATCGGTGCTCAATTTAACAATCTCATTTTTGTTATGAGTGGCATTCACATTAATACTCCACTGAAGATTTCTGTTATTTATTGCAGTGATAACAAGATTTGCTTCAACCCCTGAATTCTTCATCTCTCCAATGTTCTGCATGATTGATGAAAAACCGGTAGTTCTTGAAAGCGGAACATTGAACAACATATCGGTTGTTCTGTCGATGTAATAATCTATATCCAGAGAAGCCACATTAAACAGGGCAATTTCTGTACCTACGTTGAACTTCTTGGTCTGTTCCCATTTCAGATCCGGATTGGCGATCTGAGTAGGAATCATCCCTGGATTGTTCATATAGTTGTATCCAAAACCATACAGTCCCAAAGCCTGGTACCAGCCCACATCCTGGTTACCCGATGTACCGTAGCTGGCACGAAGGGTAAAATTGCTTAACCAATCAGAAGCAGATTCCATGAAAGGTTCGTTTACAATACGGTATTTTGCACCTACCGACCAGAAAGGAGCCCACTTGTTGTTTGCTCCAAAGCGCGATGAACCATCGTACCTGAAACTACCTGACAAGTAATATTTATCTTTGAAATCGTACTCAGCTTTAGAGAAAAATGAAGCCAATGCATAATCCATAAATGAAGTAGAAGCATCACTTGGTTCAGCAGCATTCTCAATTGTAAATACAAGATCAACCGGAAAATTTGTTCCTGCAAGATAAGCATCTTCATCTCTTGATTTCTGAGCTTCCTGTCCTATCAAAACATTGATGTTGTGATCGCCGAACGATTTCAAATAGTTTACGGTATTGGTCCAGGTCCAAAGCGAACGGTAATTGTTCCCTTCTTCACCCAACATGTTCATGTCAGCCCCTTGTGGTTGTAAAAACGACCATCTTCCGAATTCCTTTATATTAAGAAAGTCCATCCCGTACCTTGAGAGGAATGTAAAACCGTCAAGGAAATTTATAGACAACCATGGAGACACAACCGCTTTGTATTGTTGTGAATAACTCTTGTCGCCATAGTAGCTTCTTTGTGCAACAGGATTATAGCCATTGGCCGTGTTCATGTTCCAGCTTCCATCTTCCAGCCTTACGGGGTCTATAGGTAACTGCATATAAGCCTGGGTGATTGGATCTGAAAAATAACCACCGCCTGCACCGCTGTTAATCTGGGAATAAGAAGCCATGAAATTCAACCCAAAAGAAACATGGTCATTTGCTTTGTTCTCGAAATTAAAGCGACCTGAATAACGCTTCATATCTTTACCGATAACAATACCTTCCTCATCGTAATAGCCTCCTGAAATAAAGAATTTGGAATTATTGGTTCCGCCGCTTACTTCAAGGTTATAATCCTGGATAACTCCGGTTCTTGTTACCTCATCATACCAGTCGGTATTTCCGTTAGCACTTGGAAGCCCAAACCAGTCTGGATCAGTCAGAAAAGAATCCTCAAAATCACTTATGTTATCGATATATCCGGAGTTACGTAACATATTAGCAATAAAATCCTTCCACTCTTCACTATTTAACTGACGGTAATCGTTGCGCTCAGGTATTGTTGAAATACCTGATTTAACGTTAAGTGAAAATTGAGTGGCACCTACAGCACCTTTTTTTGTATTAATAACAATAACACCATTTGCAGCTCTGGCTCCGTAAATTGAAGTAGCCGTTGCATCTTTCAAAACCGAAATTGATTCAATATCATTTGGGTTCAATGTAGCCAGCGGGTTAATTGTCTGGGATTCTGTTTGTCTCATACCAAAAGCACCGGTCGACATTTGTACCCCGTCAATTACATACAAAGGTTGCGTTCCTGAGTTAAAAGAACCCAGACCACGAATCAGAACAGAGTTATACGCTCCGGGCTGTCCCGATTCAGCACTCATGGCTAGACCAGCCACAGAACCTTCCAATGAACGGATAGGGTCTGCATCTGTAGTTCTGGTTACTACCCCTTCATCAACGGTAGTGGCTGAACCGGTAAAAGCAACTTTACGTGTTACCCCATAACCCGTAACAACAACTTCATCAACACCAATCATATCAGATTCCATCTGCACATTCAACACAGAACCATCAATGGCACGTTCAATGGTACGCATCCCCACAAATGAAAAAGTCAATGTTTGAGCATCGTTTGGAACATCAAGCTGATATTCGCCATCAATATTGGTAATGGTACCCAAAGTTGTCCCCTTTACCACTACCGAAACGCCAGGTATCCCGCTTCCATCTTCGGCACTAATAACAGTACCTGAGATACGCCGTACCTGAGCTTCAACTGAAAGCACGCCCACAAAGGCAATGCTTAATAGCATTAGCGCAATTTTCTTCATAAAATTAAATTTAAAATAATTAATTACTCACTCGTTAAGGGCGGCTAATATAAAAAAAAAATTACGAATTAACATCTATTCACAAATATTTGAATAAATTAAATGATTATTCATCTTTATATAACTGGTTCTGTGGCTGAATTTTAACCGAAGTAAATTTGAAAATTCCACAAACAATGAAAATATAATGTTAATATCGTCCGAAAAATTATGATTGGTAACAAAAAAGCCCCTGTTTCTTCTAAATCTTTATTTCCGATCCATTCTTGTGAAAGTTTTCTTCTTTTTCCTGACTTATTTCATGTTTTTTTCATCCTGGCCCAATTCCCTTTTTTCTTTCACACAGCATGTAAAAAAAAGGAAAGTCGCTATTGAATCAACCGAAATACGTAAATCTTCAGCCACTTTTCAAAAACGCCCGTTTTCATTCATTTAAATTTTGCGGCTATTTTGCATTTTGATAACAATACTTTCAAATATTCATTTATTAAATATGGCGTTTTGCAACAGAACCCTGCGGATATTCACGGAGTTCATTTAAGACCCCCGGTAATTTGTCGTACATGGAACGTATTAAACTCAATATAAACTCAACTTAAACTCAATATTAATTCAGTGTTAATTCAATTTTAATTGAATTAACACTGAATTAATATTGAAAAAACTATGACTTTAAGTTGAATTTAATACGGAACAGGTCACTTCAGGGAGAATACCCAACCTTCCCGAAAAAATGTAAACCGGGGTGGGAATTTAGAGTTGTGTTCATTGTTAACTCAAACAAATTCAGTAACTTTAATTAAATCAATAAGAGATTGCCATGAATAAATATTATTACCTGGTGTTTACACCCGAATCGTTTATTGCATCGCATCTGAAACCTGAAGAGTTTGGTAATTACCTCTCAACGGGTACAAAAAAAAGAACACGCAGCGAAAACATTTATTTTGAACTGGACCCCGGGCAAATGGAAAACATTCCCCACGATTACATCGATTCACGACTGGTTCCATATCCTGACGGGGAACCTAAACGGTCGGTATACTTTGGTATCTACAGGGTACTTGAAAATACTCCTTTAAAAGCCCTGAAAAACCTTTACCTGGCTACTGACGACGGCAAAGTACTGGCTGTTAAACAAGCAGAATATAAGGTCCCGCAACAGGAGGAGATCCATCTGTACCAGCAATTCAATCCCATTACTACCCGGGTTGCCAGCACCTTATCCCCCGACGAATTTTTAACATTTCTTACCGATACCACAAATCCGGTATCCACACCTAAACTTTTTTTTGCAGAGCTTCTGCTGAATGAACTGGCCACCAATCCCAATGCCCCTTTGCACAACCTGCCTTATACCAATCCTGACCATTTGCGCGACTGCCTGATAAAACTGAATGAAACGAAAGGGAAAGAAACGAAAACGGTGTTGCGCCTTATGCGCAATGACCTTTCGTACCGGATAATCAAAAATGGTTTTTATATAGGCGACAGTAACCAGCTTCTTTATTATCGATTCCCGGCAATTGAAGAACTTGAATCGGCCTATTACAGCTGGTGGCGTTCGGCATTGACCCAACATTTCAGGTAGCAACCAAAATAACGACAAAAAAAGGAGGATAACTGAGTTTGCTGTTTTAAATCATGTTTCCGGTTTAAGGGTGCCTTTTTTGGTATCCATTCATTTTCACCTCAACACCTTCCTCTTCTCTCGGTTCGACATCTCCATGCCCCTGATTTCAATAGGGTGTATGACCTTGTACTTTTGAGAGGAAAGCAATAAACCGGTATGGGTTTCAGTAGCAAACTGTGGTATTATAAAACGCAACTCAGATGAATCCAGGCTGTGCTGAAAAATAACTACAATCAGCTGGTCAGCGGCTGGAGCAACAGCACCTAACGACTGCCCGGCAAACACCTTCTCTCCCACTCTTAGTTTTTTATTGCTGCTGCTAACATTCCGGTAGCAGATAAGCGTACCGTCGGGCTGTAAAATTGTAACGGTATAATTCCAGGCATGATACCACTCCCGGGGATCCGTGTTTCGCTGGGGGCCTGCAATTTCAACAACGGTACCTGTCCGGGCGGCAAAAACCTGCTGCCCGGGCTTTACTGCAAAGCCGGTGGCATTCCACGATTTGGGTTCACCGGCACCCATAAACCCTGCCAGTGACTTCACCTCAGCCACCGTTACATCTTCTCCGGGAGCAAGCGGGATCAGGTAGGGAAAATCAAGGTCAGGCAATGCCCACGGATTCGATTTAAATATCTGTATCTGGTAGTTAAACCGGGGGACATCTGCATCGGGAACCCGGAAAAGGGTAAAAAGCGTATTAAAACCCGGTTCCAGCATTTTAATATAAGGTAAGGGCTCATTAAATGTGGTATTTTCAAGATCGGCAAAATCGATGTACAGAAAAACCGGTACAGCTGTGTTGTTGTATGCAATAAAATCAACATCTCCCACACTGTTGTAATTTGCCTGGACTTCTGCCAGCTGGGCGGCTGCCAAAACCGGAAGGCTTATCAAAAAGTAAATAATCAGGTACCGGTTCATAATAAATGCGAATGCTTTTCTATTTATATCTGGGGTTCAGTAACGGCTTGATTTTTTCCTTAATTTCAGGTAAGTCGTTTAAAAGATTATAACCGGCAAGCTCGAAATCGTCGAAATGAAACCCGGGCGATACCGTGCAGCCGGCCAGGGCGAATCCTTTGTTATCGGCCAGATGTGCCGCAAACCAGGTATTTTTGGGCACCACCAACTGAAACTTCTGCCCTGTTTCGGGATCATTGCCTAAAAGCAGCTTCTTTAAGTTGCCGTTTTCGATGGCCACTATTTCCACAGGGGAAGTTCCTGCATAATAATGCCAGACTTCATCCGATTTAATGCGGTGAAAAGCAGAATAATCGTTTCCCTGCAGCAAATAGTAAATGGAAGTGGAAAAGCTGCGTTCCCCACGAAAACCGGCAGGTAAACCGGTGTGTGGAACTACATCGGCCGACAAATAGACCTCGCGGTACCATCCCCCTTCAGGGTGTTTTTGCAAACCAAGTTTTTCGATCCAGTAACCTGCAGTTTTCATCGTTTAAATTTTATAAATGAAAATTCTCTCATCCAGTACAGAAACATTTATTTTTGCAGCGGCAATCCGTTCAAAAGTAAAAATATATATGGGAATTTTAATTATCCCAATGGCAAAAGAATTATGTATACACCAGAAGAATCGAAACAATTAAGGTTAAAGTTCTGGGAACATTTTGGCATGCGCTGCCGGGTACATCCCGAATTAAGCAAAAAGAAAAAAAATTTCATCCTCCACCGTACAAAAATATCAGGAGTAGCGCTTCGATTTGAAGCCGACAGGAAAAGTGCACGTGTAATCCTCGAGCTTGGGCAGCGAAACGAAGACAAACGGCTGAAAGCATTTGAAATATTGCAAAATTATAAAATCGTGCTTGAGGAAGGCTTTCCCGATGGATTAACATGGGAATTTTTCCACCAGCGCGAGGACAGCAACAAGGAAGTGTGCCGGATATATACTGAATTAACGGAAGTTGATATTCACAGACAAACCGACTGGCCCGATATTTTTAATTTTTTCATTGAAAATATGATCCGGCTTGAAACAAACTTTTTATTGCTGCGCGATGTTTTAAAGGAAGAGTTACAAGAATAGCTCATGTCCGGTTGGTAAACAACAATGCTGCAGGTTCATCATGGAATACCCTGTTGGTAAAATGCAAAGTCATCCGACCCCTTGTCTGACCGTTAACTGCATGAATTACATAGTTTAAATGAAAAAGCAGAAACAACTTTTAAAACAAAAAAGGGCAAATAGAATTTTTGGCTCCTTATCGTCTGCTAAAGCATCTGATTTTGTTCTCAGGCTTTTATCAAAAGGCATCTGCCCTCCACCTGAAGCCCAACAAAATTCAGGCAAAAGATATCTGATTGTAAACGGTGACGATTTATGCAGGGATAACGCAACCGACCTGGCCATTCTAACTGCTTACCGAGAGGGTATACTCACAAGCAGTTCTGCCTTTGTAAATTTTCCCCACTCTGCTGAAAGGTTAAGAACAATTCATGCTGAAAACCCGGAATTGCCGATTGGCCTTCACTTAAACCTGACCGATGGCCCACCGGTTTCAAAGTCAGGCGAAGTCAAACAGCTCACCAGCAGAGATGGCCGGTTTTACGGCATCGAAACCATTATGCAGCATTTACAACAAATTCCCCTGTCAGCAGTGCGAAAGGAACTGCAATCGCAGATTGAATTGTTTATTTCAACGGGTGTGCCTCTCGACCACATCGATTACCACTTTCACCTGGCAGCTTCTTATACCCCTTATTTTAAAATGGTTCGTGAACTTGCTTTGCAATTTAACGTACCGGTAAGAAATCCAATTCCATTCAGCCTATACAATATAATAAAAATCAACTCAAATGGTGGTGGAAGCCGGAATGGCATCCGGAAGCTCATTTTGTTTGGCATTACCCATCCCTTTAAAACAATTCCGCTTGTCCGGAAAATAGGTCCGGCTGCCTTCACCGAACAAAAACGCCTGATGCAGGAGGAAGGAATCATGAGCACCGATTGGTTTATAGATGGGTTCTTTAACAATGCCTCCACCGAGGTTTTTATTTCAATACTCGAACAGCTTCCTGCAGGAATTTCTGAAATTGCATGTCATCCGGGCAGAGAAAACGAACGTGAAGTTTTAACATCGCACCTGGTGAATGAAGCCATAGACAAACTGAACATTCAACTTATTTCCTATAGCGATTTAATATTTATCAGAAAGCAAAAAAATACAGATATTCATAATATCGCCACATAACTGGAGGCCTAAAAAAGAGTATCACCTGGCAAACAGGCGGCAGTTGGAAGTATCACTTTTTTAAAACAACCAGTATTTGATAGTTTAACCTTTGGCTCAAATAAAATGTCTTCCGTTTGTATAAGAACATAATCCTTTAAAAAGAAATTTTGCAATAAGTTGCCTGTTCCCAAAAAAGAAGAAAACACAACCAGTTTCTGAGTTAATTAGGGAAAAAAGGAAGAACTTTAATGTACTCATTGGCACCTCTTAAAAAAAATAATTATTTTTTTTTGTCATTTAAACTTCTCATTCATAATCTATAATAGCAACATAAGCAGATGAGAAATAATAATTCTTAGTACTATGTATTGCATAGTATTATTTTTTATTCATATATTTGTATAACAAATTACAATGTTAAAAATTGTACCATACAAAAAAAAGTTCTATAAGGATGTAACGATTAAAAAAATCAGGCGTCTTAAAGTTGAAAATGAAAAACAGAAAACAGAAAATTTTAACACACATCAAACAGGAGGACAAAGTCATGAAAACAATGAACAGCAAATTACAGAAGGCAGGAATGGAATCACTGACAGTTTTGGCAATAATTATTGCAACATGTTTTACGGTAAATGCACAAGGTACTTTTTATCAAAACTGGTTGAACAACAGCGAAGAGCTGGTATCCCTCAGCACTGCAAACACAACGGTAAGGAATAAAGTAATGTCGGCTAAAGCAGCAAATTATGCAGAATTTATTATGGAAGACAGTGAACCGGAGTTAAAACTTGAATCGTGGATGGCAGATGAAACTCATTTTGGAGCATTTGAATTGGAAACAGAGTTTGAGAAAGAATTGAGGTTAGATGAATGGATGGTTAACGACGTGCATTTTACGGCTGAAGAAACAGAAAACAACCAGGAAGAACTCTTCACAATTTTAGTTGACTCAAAAACAAAAACGATTGCCGTACTATATCCAGAAGCACAATTTGGAAGAAGAATATTTCTATATAAAGAAATGGAAGATACGGAACTAAAAATGGAACACTGGATGGTAGATCAAAAAATATGGTTAAGATAGTTATTGGGAACTGCAGGAAAAGTTATGAAAACAGCAGGAAAAGCCGGCCAACAGCCGGTTTTTTTTTTACCCTTTTTTGTTCCCAGTGTAAAAATGGTTTATCTGAAATTGGCAAGCTCTTAAACCTGCTCCATTTCAATGAAAGATCTGCTTCCTCATTTAAAAACCACTGATAAATATAAAATTGATATTTTTGTCCCTTCCCCAGGTTGGCCCATTGCTGATTTCAACATAGAAATTTCTCTAAAATTTCTTATCCTTCATTATAGAAATTAATTCAAAAAATATTTTTAAACAAAAAAGATTTAATTATATACTTTTTAATTTACTAGTTTTCAAACTATTGAAGTATAAAGTTCAAAAACATGATATAATTCATAATACTATGTATTGCATAGTATTGTTATTTATTAGTATATTTGTATTACAAACAACAGTGTTAAAAAAAGTACATGACAAAAAAAAGTTCTATAAAAAGTGTAACGAATTAAAATTCCAGGCGTCTTAAAGTTGAAATAGAAAAAATAAATAAAGCAAAATAAACAGGAGGACAAAGTCATGAAAACAAGAAACAGCAAATTACAGAAATCAGAATTAACATCGCTTGTCAATCTTATTGTTTTAGTTGCAGCAGCATTGGTTATAAACTCCCCTGCAACGGCAATTGAAAAAATTGCACATAAAAAAGCAGTAGATGGCGCTTATGCTGAAATGGTGAATGTAAACCATGAAGCTGATTTACACATCGAAAGCTGGATGCTGAATGCAAACCATTTTTACAGCACATTTAAACTGGAAACTGAAGCTGAAGCTTCTCTTGAAATAGAAAACTGGATGATCAATTCAACAAATTTTCTGTCGGAAAATTTTCTGGAAAACGAAATTGAGGAAGTTCTGAACATAGAAGAATGGATGATAGATGAATACTATTTTTTACCCGCCTTTTCTCTGGAAGCCGATATGGAAAATGCCATTGAACTTGAAGCCTGGATGATTGATTCTAAAAGTTTCGTTGTGGCTTATACTTTGGAAAATGAAACAGAAGAAGCATTAACCCTTGAAGAATGGATGCTGGATGCAAATGCTTTTTTTCGATACGCTGCACCGGAAGTTGAATCAGAAAGCGTTCTGGAACTGGAAGCCTGGATGGTGGATGACAGCAGGTTTATTTCAAACAAATAGTGCCCGATCAGCAATCCGGGTTATGAATAAAAAGCCATGAGTAACAGTCAAAGCCGGCAAATATGCCGGTTTTTTTTATGTATTAATATACTCGTTATGAACATCCGTCAACACTTCGAATCCGGTGGATGTTACCAGTACCGTATGTTCAAACTGAGCCGACAGTTTATTGTCAATTGTACGGGCAGTCCAGCCGTCATTTTTATCAACACGGGTTGCCGCACGTCCCTGGTTTATCATCGGTTCAATTGTAAAAATCATACCGGGCTTCATTTTAGGGCCTTTGTTTCTGCGTGAGGTATGATCAACCTGTGGCTCTTCGTGAAATTTTAGACCTACTCCATGCCCGCAGAATTCATAAACGACGCTAAAACCTTTTGCGGTGGCATAACGATTAATTACAAAGCCAATGTTTCCAAAATAATTATCCGGCTTGACCTGCTGAATGCCTAGTTCAAGACAATGCCGGGTGACTTCAATCAGCTTTTCAGCATCCTGAGAGATCTCCCCCACCCCAAACATGCGAGAGGTATCGCCATAATAGCCATCGAGAATAGTTGTAACATCGATATTCAAAATATCTCCTTCTTTCAGAACAATTTTCTCGGAAGGAATGCCGTGACAGACAACTTCATTAATTGAAATGCAACTTGCCTTTGGATACCCGTTATACCCTTTAGTGGCAGGAACAGCATTGTTTTTTACTATATATTCTTCTATCCGGGCATCGATAAAATCGGTGGAAACTCCAGCCTGAACAAATTGCGCGGCGTAGTCAAGGGTTTGAGCTGCCAATTTACAGCTTTTCCGGATCCCATCAATCTGCTCCGGAGTTTTAATAATAATTCCACCCATAGTTTGTTATCCTGTTGGTTATTTTTTTCTGCAAAAGTGGTTATTTACAATGGTATTTCAAAACCGAACAATAAATTTGCCTAAAAGTTTAGAATTGGGCATTTCAAAAAAATACCTTAACCCGGGGAAGCAAATAAGAAAAACAAAAATATGAAACACATTCAACCAATAACTACAAAATCCTATTTCATAAACCGTTTTGGGAAACTTTCAACATCCTTTATGTTTTATCAAATGCAGGAGATTGCCTGGGAACATGCAAACCTGTTAGGTTTCGGGTATAACCAGCTAAAAAAGGAGAACCAGTTCTGGGTACTTTCACGGTTAAAAGTTAAAATAAACCGCCGCCCAGAATGGACCGAGAACTTTAATCTGGAAACCTGGTCGCGCGGTACCGATGGATTTTACGGATACCGTGACTTCAACTTTGTTGACAACGCGGGGACCGAAATTATTCAGGCAACCAGCAGCTGGCTGATACTCGATGCCGGGACAAAACGGATTGTGCGGCTCTCAAAATTCAAGGAGTTCCCTGAATATGCTGAAAGTGTATTTGGTTATAATGCTTCCAAAATAAAATCCCCAGCCTCAGATGAACCTTTGTACTTTACCCCGGTACTGTTCAATGAAATTGATATCAACCAGCACTTTAATACGGGCAGGTACATCGAAAGAATTATTGATAGTTATCCGTTCACTTTTCATGAAAACAATGAACTGGCAGAGTTTGAAATCAACTTTTTAAAGGAAGGCCTTCCAACCGACCGGCTGGCAGTAAAAAAGCAGCAACCCCACGACCAGACCCATCTGTGCAGTGTGGTCCGGGAAAGCGATGGATCTGAGCTTATTAGAGCACAATTGACCTGGAGAGAAAGATCGTATTGAACAGGAATCAGCAATAGAATAATTCAAGTACTTTTTTCACCTTTTCTTCAATCTCCATTTGCCCGTCAATCCAGTGGATCTTCGTTCCTCTTTTCTCCATTCCCCGGAACCAGGTCATCTGTCGTTTAGCGAATTGATGGATAGCAATTTCCAGTTTATTATACATCTCCCGGTAGGATAAACTACCAGTTAAATAAAGTGTCAGGTATTTATATTCAAGCCCGTAATAGATCAGCTGTTCGGGAGTTAAACCCGCATCAAGCAATCTCTGTACTTCCTCCACCATCCCTTCATCAAGCCGTTGTTGCAGCCGTCGGGAAATGCGTCTGCGGCGAACTTCCCGGTCGACCTTTACTCCAATATTAAGACTGTTAATCCCGGACACAACCGCCTCTGCATGGGGGTTTTCACGGTAATACAATTCAATTTCAATGGCACGTATTGCCCGTCTGTCGGTTTCAATGTCGGTTTTATTGTGCAGTCCAGGCTTCAGTTTCTTAAGAATGTCAGTTAGCTCATCGAGTGATTTTCCCTTGAGTTCTTCCCGGAGTTGCCGGTTTGGAGGTACATGTATCAGCCTGTAATTTTTCAGCACCGCCTCCAGGTATAACCCACTGCCACCACACAACACGGGAAATTTCCCTCTCAGCTGTATATCTTCGTAAATGGTACCAAAGTCAGTCTGAAAACGGTACACATTATAATGTTTACCTGCATCCTCTATATCGACAAGGTGTGAAGGAACTTTCACCCCGTTTACAACATAATCGATATAGTCTTTCCCCGTTCCAATATCCATTCCACGGTATACCTGGCGGGAGTCTCCCGATATTACTTCTCCATTAATTGCGGCAGCCAGATGAGCTGCCAGTCCGGTTTTCCCGGTAGCAGTAGGCCCAAGGATTGTAATTAAATTGTATTTTTCTTTTGCGACACTCATTTTAAAGCTTTCTAAAGCCACAAAACTATAAATAATCGTCTATTGAAAGGCCAGATGGGTGCTTTCCTTTGTGCGAATTCCGGTGCCAGGAGCTGACACTCTTCCTTTTTCAGTTTAAAGTATTCGGCAAATAAGCCTAAGGATAGTATTTACAAACCCCTTTTGGGATCGGATAATGGAGTTTTGACAGGCAACAAAATCAGAAGCTAGCTCATTTTTTTTGCAGTAGCCACCAGGGGTAAATGTTTTCCTCCAAAAGCCTCTCCCTTGAAATTTGAATAAAAAGCAACCTCTTCAAAACCTGTTTCTTTCAACAATTTTTCCAGCTCCTCACTTTTCAGAGCCAGCAATACTGTTTTGTTTTCAATTACCCTTTCTTCTTTTTTCAAATACAGTGTGGTTTTGAATCCAATTAATCGAGTGTCAGCCTCACTTTCATATTTACGCACAAATTTCAGGTCATTTGTCTCAATAACCGGAAGTTCGGTAACAGGCTCAGAAATTATAAAGTCATAATTGAGAATCTGAAGTAAAAACAAACAACCAGGCTTTAAAATATTCCAGACACCCTTCAGCATTACTTTCACATGCCCTGCAGAAGGAAGATGTACCAAAGTGTTTCCAAAACAAAGTACGGCATCGAACTGCCGGCTCTTAAAATCTTTATCAAGTTCAAGCATATCCCCTTTTTGAAATGTAATTTTTGAATGTTGTTTTCCTGTTTCAGCCTGATTCAACAACTCATCATTCAGGTCAATGCCTGTTACTTCCGCGCCAGCGGTTGCAAGCTGAAAAGCAAGTTCACCGGTGGCACATCCTATGTCGAGCATTTTTTTTCCTGCCAATCCCTTGCAATTTCTGTCTACAAAATTCAGCTGTGCCGGATTATAGGGAAATATTTCGTGGTAATATTCAGAAATGGAAGAATAAAACTGATTCTGTGCGTTTTTCATTTTCTCAGATTTTAATGTTTAAAATACTCTCGGGTGAATCGAACTTCCAACCAGTTGCTCTGCCAGGTTATTCAGCTACAGCCATTTCATCTTTCTCAATGCGTATGCGGGCATCGACAGCAAGTATTTCTTTTTCATTCCCAAGCAACGGGTTGATATCGATTTCCATAATTTCATTGGCATTACGTAAGAGGCTTGACAACCGGACTATGATTTCTTCGAACAGGGGAATGTTCACCCCTTCCTGGCGCCGGTATCCTTTCAGTATTTTCCATGATTTCAATTGTCTGAGCATTGATGCTGCCTCGCTGAAGGAAAGGGGAGCCAGACCGGAGGACAAATCCTTGAGCACCTCCACGTAAATGCCACCTAATCCGCAAAGCAATACATGGCCAAATTTTTTCTCATAAGTTGCCCCCAGAAACAGTTCCTGACCCGATGCCATCTGTGCCACCAGCACACCCTCAGTTCCTTTGATTTCGTTTAAATGATGGAATTCCCTTCGAACCTGTTCCACGTTTCGAACATTCAGCACAACTCCCCCCACATCGGTTTTATGTACCGGCCCCACTACCTTCATTACCACCGGGAAACCAATTCCAGTAGCAGCCAAAACTGCTTCGGTTTCGCTTTTTGTAACCTTCTCCTTTACACGGGGAATTCCTGCAGCATCAAATAACCGGTGAATGACCTCCGGCGGCTGGTACCCACTGGAAGCTTTATCCACCACATCACGGATAGTTTTGACATCAATCCCATCCATATACAGTTCAGCAGGAGCTGGAGCAGGAGTATGAATCACTTTTGTAAGGGCTTTACCCAGCAACACTTCATCGGGAAAATTAACATTCCCGTGTGAAAGAAAATAGGAGACATCCTCCTTCACATTTATTATTGATGGTAATATAGGATACACCGGTTTTTGGCAACTTTTCATCTTTTTGTTTAACACTTCATAGACATCACGGATTGGGAACAATCCCGGGCTACCAAAAATAACGGCCATACCATCCACATCAAAATCATTTTCACATGCATCGATGATCTCACCCAATTGCTCAGCGGTACCGGTTGCTAAAAAATCGATTGGATTTTCAAGTGAAGAACCGGGATACAGTTTTTCTTTCAATGCCTGTCGGGCAGGAGAATCGGGAATTTGTGGAATTTTAAGGCCCCCGTCTTCAAGTGCATCAGTGAGCATAACTCCAGGTCCTCCGGCATGGGTAACAATAGCCAGTTTCCGACCTTTAAGTTCCTTGCACATAAATACATTGGCAACCGTTGTGAGCTCTTCCCGGCCAAAGCAGCGAACAATGCCTGCTTTACGGAACAGTGCTTCCACTGCGGCATCGGAGGTGGTCATTGCCCCTGTATGTGAAGAGGCAGCCCGGCTTCCCGAGACTGAGCTTCCGGCTTTAATTGCTGCAATTTTGCCTCCTTTACGAATCAACGATGAAGCATGGAATAACAGCTTATCCGGGTTATTGATGTTTTCGATATAAAGCAATTTCACTTTGGGGCTGATTCCCGGTTCGTAATTTACATCGAGGTATTGCAAAATATCCTCAACACCTGTCTGGGCACTGTTACCTACTGAAAACACATTTGCAAAACGCAGCCCTTTGGGAATGCCCGATTCAATTATAAAAACAGCAGTAGCCCCCGAACCCGAAATAAAATCACAGCCTGCGCTTGTTAATGGGGGAATAGGAGTTGTAAAAACACTGGCATGATAAGGGGTCATGACTCCAATACAGTTGGGACCTATCAGGCATCCCTCATGCTTGTCGACCACCCTGGCAATCTGCTGTTCCAGTATTTTGCCTTCTTCGCTGACTTCACCAAAACCTGCAGAGACTATTATAATGGCTTTTGTATTTTTCCGGGAAGCAAGAATTTCTACTTCCCTCAGACACATCTGTGCAGGAATGGCAAGAATTGCCATATCAACCGGAGGCAAATCCCCGGTATTTTTATAGGCTTTTATTCCCTGTATTCGATCTTCGTTTGGATTGACTGCAAATAATTTTCCCTTATAACAATGCTCTTTAAGATTTTTTAAGATCTTACCCCCGGGCTTCATTGTGTTGTTTGAAGCCCCAATCACTGCAATACTTTCAGGTCGGAAAAGTTTTTCATTTATCATGAGGCACTGTTAATTTCGCATAAAAATAGGTATTTTAAAGACATTTTTACCTGACATTTTTCAATTCACATGGTTTACATTGCTGAACAGAATTCTTAATTTTAGCAAATTTCTGAAAATGGACGAAAAGAAGGAGCAAAAAATAGTTGTTTTCACAACACTGTCATCTATCGACAACAACCTCATCCTTAATGGCATGAAAGTGGCGGGTATATTTAAGAAGGAACTATGCTTTCTGTACCGGCTTTCAAAAAAGGAAAGAAAAACCCGGCATATAATTGAAGATAAATTGAACGAATACCTTTTTTCCTTTCAAAAAGAGATGCCACATATTAAGGCTTCAATTCTGGTTTTAGATGAAAAGATAAATCATCTGCCCGAAATTCTGGCCGATGACCACGAAGCCATCTTACTTGTTGCCCATTCATCGGGATATAAAAAATACGCAGCTGCAGCAACCCGAAGTCCTATCCCTTTTTTATTCATCGATGCTGAATCAGCTGTTTGTTCCTTTAAAAAAGTAATCCTGCCAATAGACTTACGCAGAGAGAATAACGATGCAGCCTTATGGTGTTCCTGGTTCGGAAGGTTTGCAAATTCCGAAATAACGGTTGTGGCAGCCAACGAAAGAAGCCGCGATTCAAAGCAGCTTGTTATGCAGAATGTGATTCTTACAAAAAAACTTTTCCAAAAAACAGATGTCGGCCACAAAATTTATAAGGGAAAAAAATCGAGTTTCAACAACTGTTTCGAAGCGATGGATTTAGCCCTGAATTCCGATACCGATCTATTCGTAATGCTTGGAAGTTCGGTTATTACTCCACTCGACCGGCTGATTGGGCTTCCTGAAAGAAAAATAATAAAAAAGGCAGGCAGCTTGTCAATCTTACTTATTAATCCACGTCGCGACAATTATATATTATGCGACTGACACTGTTCAACTTTTTTTATATTTGCCCACGAAATTTATATTTTTGTCAATTAAGGCAAAAATGTTCTTATCACCTAAAACTTAACAATGATACAAAACCCGGCAAACCAAAAAGAATGGCATGTAGTTACCACTCGTTCGCGAGCTGAAAAAAAAGTCTATTCCTACTTAAAACAACAAAACATTGACTGTTTTCTGCCACTTCAAAAAAAGCTGAGGCAATGGAAAGACCGAAAAAAATGGGTTGAAATGCCCATAATTTCAGGGTATTGTTTTGTTAATATCCACTCTAAAGAATATGAAAAGGTACTTCGAACCGAACATGTGGGAGAATTTGTGCGCTTTGAAGGTATACCTGCCCGCATCCCGCACGATCAAATAGAATTCCTGAAAAAACTACTAAGTCAGTCCGATTTTGAAGTGGAGGTTTCACAGGAAAACTTTGAACCCGGCAAAAGGGTTGAAATTATTGACGGCCCGCTCATAGGGGTAAGGGGAGAACTCCTGAGCATCAGGGGAAAAAATCGTTTTATCCTGCGTATTCATCAAATGAAAACTATTTATGCAGTTGAGATATCGGCCGATAAAATTACAGCCTTGCCTGAACCTACTGAAGTTAATTTTTAAAAGTGTAAAATATACTTTTAAAAATAAATTCTTACCTTTAGCTTCAAATACTAAAAAAATTAAAGCATGACTGATTTAAAGCAATTGGAAGTCTGGTTTGTTACCGGAAGCCAGCATTTATACGGAGAAGAAACCTTAAAGCAGGTAGCTGCCAATTCAGAAGTAATTGCAGGAGCACTCGACTCCTCCTCATTTATTCCTACAAAAGTAGTATTTAAACCGGTGCTCACCACGCCCGATGCCATCACCCAATTATGTGTGAATGCAAATTCAGCAGCCAACTGCATCGGAATTATCACCTGGATGCATACTTTTTCACCTGCAAAGATGTGGATCGCGGGCCTGAAGATACTGAACAAGCCCCTGCTCCACCTGCACACCCAGTTCAACAGGGATATCCCCTATGCCGACATCGACATGGATTACATGAACCTGCACCAATCGGCCCACGGCGGGCGTGAGTATGGTTTTATGGTAACGCGCCTTCGCAAAAACCGCAAAGTGGTAGTTGGACACTGGAAAGACGAGCAGGTACAGAAACGAGTTGGTATCTGGACAAGGGCGGCAGCAGCCTGGAACGACTGGCAAGGGGGAAAAGTAGCCCGTTTTGGAGACAATATGCGGGAAGTAGCCGTTACTGAAGGCGATAAAGTGGAAGCACAGTTAAAGCTTGGATATTCGGTGAACGGGTATGGTATAGGGGATCTTGTAAAAGTGATCAACCAGGTATCGGATGCAGAAACAGATAACCTTGTAAAGGAATACCAGGATATATATAATATTGCGGCCGATGGGCAAAAGGGAGGTAAACTACATGAAAATGTAAGGGTTCAGGCCCGATACGAACTTGGAATGAAGGCATTCCTTCAGGATGGTAATTTTGGCGCATTCACTACCACCTTTGAAGATCTTCATGGCCTGGCGCAACTTCCGGGCCTTGCCGTTCAACGCCTTATGGCGCAGGGTTACGGGTTTGGTGCCGAAGGCGACTGGAAGCACGCAGCACTTGTACGGGCGATGAAAGTTATGTCCTCGGGGCTGAAAGGAGGCACTTCCTTTATGGAAGACTACACCTACCATTTGAATCCTGACGGAATGAAAGTGTTGGGAGCCCATATGCTTGAAATCTGCCCGTCGACTGCCTCCGCTAAACCTAGCCTGGAAGTTCATCCATTGGGCATTGGAGGGAAAGCCGATCCGGCCCGGTTGGTATTTAATGTACCGGAAGGCCCGGCAATCAATGCATCTCTCATTGATATGGGCAACCGTTTCCGGATGCTTGTCAACAATGTAGAAGTGGTAAAACCGGATGCCGATTTCCCAAAATTGCCTGTTGCACGGGCATTGTGGGTTCCTCAACCGAACCTGCAGACTGGAGCAGCAGCCTGGATCCTGGCAGGAGGCGCACATCACACCTCGTTCAGTATGGCTGTCGATTCAGAATACATGGAAGATTTTACCGAAATGGCAGGAATTGAGATGGTGACTATTGATAAAGATACCAAAATATCCTCCTTTAAAAATGAACTCCGGTGGAATGAAATGTACTACATGCTTGAAGGTGCTCTGAAACCTTAATTATTTCCTGGTCAATCTCAAATAATTTGACATATCCGGGCTGTTAAACAATTCTTCAGAAGAATTTTTTAACAGCCTGTTCTTTTTCTTCCTTATTTTGGAAAGGGATTGTAAAGTAGAACGTTGAACCCAAAGAAGTTATATCATCTGGATCTTTCTGATTGCTCTCAACCCAAATTCGCCCATTATGCTTTTCAACAAACTCCTTGCAAAGAATCAAACCAAGCCCGGTACCTTTTTCATTCTGGGTGCCTTTGGTCGAGTAATTCTCGTCGATCCGGAACAACCTGGATATTTTATCCTGAGGTATACCAACACCAGTATCCGATACCGAAACCCGGTATTCATGCAACTCCTTTTTAACCGAAATTGTAATTGCACCTCCGGGGTTTGTAAATTTTAAAGCATTAGAAACCAGATTTCTTAGAACAGTCCCCACCATTTCATAATCGGCATAAACCATTAATGTTTCTGGCACCTCTTTCCTGATTTTAATTGACTTGTGACTTGCCAGGTCGGTGAACAAAAGCTCTATTTCCTTTATTAATTCAACAAGGTCGAATTCATCAGGATTAAACTCAATCCGCCCTGTTTGCGACTGGGACCATTCCATAAGGTTGGTCAGCAATTCCATAGCGATGTTCGATGACTGGTGAATTATATCGGCATAGCGGACTACTCTATCATATTTCTTCTGGTGGGTCTGATCAATAAGTATCTTGCTAAACCCAATTATCGAATTGAACGGACTCTTTAAATCGTGGGCAATAATCGAAAAAAACTTATCCTTTGTAGCATTCAGCTTTAGAAGTTCCTCATTTTGTGTTTTAATCCGATCAGACCTGCGTTGTATTTTGAAATACGACAGAGAAAGCAAATACAGCAACACACTGATAATAATTCCGCTGACAAGAACTATAACCACATTCGAATTAAAAAAAGTAAGTTCCCGGGACTGAGAGAATACAAGCAGCCATTTTGTGCCGTTAAATTCAACCGTGGTGGTATTTACACGCGTGCGGGAGGACGAGATGTCAACAGAGTCAGTTCGCTGGCTGTCGTAAAGAAGGGAAGAAACAGAAATGCTGTCGTCGTATATTTGCAATCGTACCCTGTCCTGGTGTTCCTGGTCGAAGCGTCCTAAAATACCCCGCATTAAATCACGCATCCGGTATGGACTGTAAACCCATCCCCTGATAGCCTGGCGGCGCTCCTCAACCGTATTTGCCGGCATTTCCGGATCATAATAGGGAGCATACATTAACGTACCAGCCTGCACATCTTCCCCGGTTTCCTGCACCAGATCAACCCTTCCCGAAAGCATCACTACATTGTTATCGCGCGACAACTGCATAGCCTTTCTTCTGACAGGTTCAGAGTACATATCGTACCCAAAGGCCCGCAGGTTGCGGCCCGAAAACGGCTCCAGGTAAACTATTGATGTATAAATATCGCGCTCATCTTCCGGATGCACCGTATAATCGGGAAACCCCTCCTGGCGCACCTGCCTGATATGATCCTGCAAATCATCGGGGGCAATGACAACTGTGTACCCAACCCCCTGAATTCCGGGAAGATTGATATCCAGTCTTGAACGTTCCACAAATTCCCTCCATTGATCGCGGGAAACCGAGTCACTCACAGCAAAGTGAGCCGTACCTGCACGTAATATCAATGCATGGGCATGGAGCCGGGCCTCAATTTTCAATCCGATTTCCAAACTTATTGAAGCAAGTTCCTCTTTTGCATTGTTTTCAATATTGCGAAAAGTTATAACTGTCAGCAGCAGTGTCAAAACAAGCCCTGCTGACAATACCAATAATGCCTTCCAGCTGCTTTTCAGGTTCTGCAGACCTATATACCCCAATAGTTTAATTTTCATATTTCCAGCTTTTCATTGCTCGAATGAAAAAAAATGTATCTCATCTTAGGTATTAATGTTATTTCTCTCCTTTTATACTAACCTTTCCAGCCTATATTGTAAAATCGGAGAATTTTGCCCGCCAATTATAAGAAACAATGTTCATTTATCTGAGGATTTTTTTTTAACAAGTTGGTAAAAATAAATAAATATAAGATAACAAACAATATATGAGGATTCAATAACAGGTTTTTAATACTGTCTGAAAGTGAATATTTATTTTCATATAATGCTTCTGTATATTCTGTTTTTTATTTAACACAGCCATTCCCCGGTAAATACTTTCAGAAAATGTAAGGAACCTTTCTTAAGCTTCCCTTTCAGGAGAAAATACATAACCGATACCTTCTCCTTATTAAACTCAATGTAAACTCAATATTAATTCAGTGTAAACTCAATTATGACCGAATTTAAACTGAATTAATATTGAGTTTAAATTAAATTATATCGGTTGAATGTTAACGCAATAGTCGGGTTTAAACCAATCAATTTAACTGTTGTTATTTTAAACAGGAAGAAGCCTTTAGCAATGGTATACCTGGCTTTGCCCCGACTGCTAAAGTTAATTAACGAAAAAATAAATATGAATGAAAGAATTTGATGTCGCAATAATTGGTTCGGGACAGGCAGGGATACCCCTTGCAACAAAGATGGCTTCAGCCGGAAAAAAGGTTGCATTAATTGAAAAAAAACCATTTGGCGGTACCTGTGTAAATGATGGCTGTACACCAACAAAGGCTTATTTAGCCAGTGCCAGGCGGATATGGGAAGCCCGCCATGGGGAGCAACTGGGAATCGTTATTCCGCAAGGTGCAAGGGCAGACCTGAAAAAAATCAGGCAACGAAAAGATGACCTTGTTCAGGAATCGATTGATAAAATTCAGTCGGGAATTGAAAAAGAGAAAAACATTACTTTTTTCAAGGGAGAGGCAAAATTTACCGGGAAAAGTTCCCTTAATGTAAATGGGAAAGAGTTAAGAGCAAACGAAATTTTTATAAATGTAGGTGCCCGTCCGGCAGTTCCCGATGATTTTAAAAAGCTTGATTACCTGACCAACGAAACCATTCTGCAACTGGAAGAAGTTCCTGAGCATTTAATTATTATCGGAGGAAGCTACAACGGACTGGAATTTGGTCAGATGTTTAGAAGATTTGGCAGCAAGGTAACAATAGTAGAAAAAGAAAGCCGTATTGTTCAACATGAAGATGAAGAAATAAGCGAAAGCATCCTGGAATTTTTAAAAGAAGAAGGCATTGAATTCAGGCTCGGGGCCAATTGCATTGGCGGCAGTCACATTGATGACGTATCTGTTACCGTACAGTTGGAATGCGATCAGGGCGAGCCTGAAATTACCGGTTCCCATTTATTACTGGCAATGGGGCGGATTCCAAATTCCGACAGCCTGAACCTCAAAGCCTGCGGGGTAATTACCAACGAAAAAGGCTACATACAAGTAGATGAATACCTGGAAACCAATATAAAAGGGATTTATGCCCTCGGCGAGTGCAACGGAAACGGCGCTTTCACACATACCTCCTTTAACGATTATGAAATTGTATCGGACAACCTGCTTAACGGAAAGAACAGAAAGTTGTCGGACAGGATTATGACCTATGCCCTGTTTACCGATCCGCCACTTGGAAGGGCAGGCCTGACAAAAAAGGCAGCACTTGACAAACGACTGGATGTACTTGAAGCAAAATTGCCAATGAGTGCAGTGGCCCGGGCAAAGGAAAGAGGGGAAACAAAAGGGTTATTGCACATCATTGCTGATGCCGGTACACGAAAAATTTTAGGAGCAGCAATACTTGGCATTGGAGGCGATGAAATTATAAGCAGCATTCTGCATGTTATGTATGCTGATGTTACCTGGGACGTAATAATTGAGGCTGTAAAGCCACACCCCACAGTTTCAGAGCTACTGCCTTCACTGCTAAAAAAATTGAAGGAAGCAGATTAAACGTTCAGGGTTTTTACTATGCAATTCGGATTTCATCCCTTTGTTGAACAGGTCTATTTCTTCCTTGAAAGCTTATTGTAACTTTCCTTCATTACAGCAAGTTTTTCTTCATTTTCTGCAACAGCCCTCGTTGTAAACATCATTACTCCTGTTGCTTTGCCAGTTACTCCCCCTTTTAAAACCGTTTCAAATTCGGCAGGATTTATTTTATACGGATTGTCATAAGCCTGTACGATGGGCCATATTTTTGGCTTCTTCCCGTTGGCCGAATTTATGCGGGAACTGAACCATCCAATGTTTTCGGCCACCCATTCCGGATTTCGGCCCATTCGGGCGTGGTATACCATTGGGGAGAAAACATCGACATATTCAGAAAGCAAATCATAATCAATCCCCAGGACTCGCCGACGCGCACCCTCAAACTCATCATCATTCCAGGGGCAATGATAGATTCCAAGTAATATTCCAGGTCTTAGTTCATTAATAATATTTCTGATGTCAGCTGTCCAGCGGCAATTACTTCACATCGCCAGTCACGCCATTCACTATCGGCATGGCTTAAAATCCATTCTGCACGCTGGGAGGTATTGCCTGCCGGCACTTCAATTGTTTTGTCATATGAAAAGGTTGACAGGCAATTGTCGCAAAAACAGGTCTCGGGCAAGATAGGTTCAGGTTCCTCGAACTGGGCGTGCCAATGAACGTAATCCATCCATATTCCATCCAGATCAAATTCAGCAAGTAAACCGCGCAGTTGCTGATAACGGTACTGCCTGAACCCCGGTTCGGTAGGACATACCCCCATGAACCATGAGGCAGCATCAACATGCTCACCTTTTTGGTTAACTGCCCAGGCTTCAATATGGTCTTCAACATAATCCCTGCCATTTAATGTGGCAAACTCGGCATAAATCTTCATCCCTTCGGATCTTGCTTTCTGTATCATTTTTTCGTCGATCGAGCCACTGTGCACAAATACCGCATTTATCCCAAGGTCCGACAGTGCAAACCCTTTATCCCACAATGGACGCGGGTGCCCATATATACCCCTGATTTCAATTTCTTTGTCAGAAAGTTCATTGCAGGAAATACAAACAACCGGCACCATTAGTGCCATGAAAAATAATAACCTGTAAAACCGTCTTTTCAGGATCATTAAATTTAATTTTTATTTCTTATGAGCCAAATATACACCAAATGCTACCACAAAAGAGGGTAAGTTGCAGAACTGGACAGGCAAAAAGTTTTTAACAATTTCATCTTTCAGACAATAGACCTGTTCTGAATTTCGTTACTTAGCACATGTTATAAACACTATTCTCTTGAAATAAATCAAACCTTACTGTGTTAATTTTTCAATTGAATTATATATTTTCGGCAATTCGAACTTATTAACGACCATTTACCTTTTTGTAAAAGACAGATTTTGATGACTAAAAAGAGATTTTTTACCGTACCATTTTTTGTTTTCCTTTTACTGTTAACAACCACCAACCAGCGTATTTCCTCTTCTCCAGATATTTTATCTGATCAAAATATTCATCCGGTTATAAGCCAGTCGGAAAAAGAACTTGCCGAAATGGAAGAAGTTTTTGAAAAATATGAGCAGTGGCTTGATGTGCAAATGGCTGAATCGCATACGGTAGGTGCAGCGGTGGCGGTTATCTATAAGGACCAGATTGCATTTTTAAAATGTTACGGCACAAAAAAAATAGGCAGTGAGGATCCGGTTGACGCGCATACGGTGTTCAGGCTGGCATCGGTATCAAAACCTGTTACAGGAGTTTTAACCGGAATTCTTGCACAGGAACATGTACTTGATTTCGACGAAAAAGTAAGTGAAACCATACCCTGGTTAAGGCTGGCTAACACTTCCAGCACCACTAATCTCACATTACGAAACATTTTGAGCCATACCTCAGGGCTGATTCCACATGCTTACGATGGCATGGTAGAAAGTCATATACCCCTGCGGGTCATACTCGACAAGCTTAAGGATGTAGGTATTTCTGCTGCTCCGGGACAAGTTTACGGCTACCAGAATGTGATGTTCAGTCTTGTTGATACGATACTTGCCGTTAAAACCTCAAAGAATTATGGGCAGCTGATAAAAGAAAAATTATTTGATCCCCTGGGGATGGCAGATGCCTCAACCGATTTTATAAGCTTCAGGAACAATCCAAACAAGGCTTATCCCCACAGCGGGGCCAACGGCAAATACAGAGCACTTCCATTAAACGACCGGTATTATTCAACTGCCCCGGCAGCCGGTGTGAATGCCAGCATTACCGACATGTCGCGTTTTCTTATGGCGTTGCTTGATGAAAATAACCCCTTACTCGAAGAAGATATTTATAAACGGATTTTTGAACCCCAGGTTGTATCACGGCTCAGCAGCGGATATTTTAAATATTGGGATCAGGTAAAAACTAAAACATATGCCCTTGGCTGGCGAATGGTTGATTACAAACAACGACAGATTGCCTATCATGGGGGCTATGTAAACGGATACAAGGCAGAAATTGCTATCAGCAAACAGGATAACATTGGAATTGTTTATTTGTCGAACTCTCCAAATACAGTTGCTTCTCAAAGTGTGCCCGTATTTTTCAATACCCTGTTTGATTATCAGGAAAGCAAGCCTGTTATGGCCAGTACAGGTGAAATGGCTGATGATGCTGTAAAAAATCAGGACATCTGATCTTTTTTTTTTATCTTTAGGAATTCATAAAAAAGAATTCTTATGAAACTTAAATATATTTTCCTGTTGTTTTTATTTGCTGCAGCATCAGCAAATGCCCAATATCCAATAATAGAAAACAACCTCGACCGTAAAGTAAAAGCTTACCTCGAAGAAAATGTAAACAGCTGGCGTGACATGAATGTACCGGTTTCTGACGGTAAAATTCTGTACGACCTGATTGTTGATAACAATTACACAAAAGCTGTGGAAATTGGTACATCAACAGGGCATTCAGCCATATGGATTGCCTGGGCATTAAGCAAAACCGGCGGCAAATTAATTACAATTGAAATTGACAAAACCCGGTGGCTTAAAGCAAAAGCCAATTTTAAAAAAGCAGGAGTTGAGAAATACATCGATGCACGCCTTGCCGATGCCCACGAACTGGTCCCTAAATTACCCGGAAATTATGATTTTGTATTCAGCGATGCCGATAAATACTGGTACAAGAACTATTTTATTGCAATGGATCCAAAACTGGAAATTGGAGGTTGTTTCACAGCCCATAACACAGCAATGAGAGGGAATGGCATTGGCGATTTTATTGAATACATCGAGAGCCTGAGTCATTTTGAGACCACATATGCTCCCAACAGCAGGTCGGGTATTTCAATAAGTTTCAAAAAAGCACAAACTCCCGGCACCTGATGTTGTAAAATCAATAGTGTGATGCTGAACTCTGGGGGGCAGGTAAACAGCTGTTAATAGAGCGATTCAGCTGAATGTTCTCCCTGATCAGATGATTGCTGCTGGTTTAAGCATATTATACGCATACTATTAACTGAAACACACGTTTAGCAAACAACTCCTCATTTTTTATTGTATAACGATGCCTGGAGAGAATTTCAGGAAGCCCTCCCACTCTGCTGTAATGTCTGAAATTCTGGTAATGTTCCCTGCCAGCCAAAAACTCAGCTATCCGGCTTCCTACTCCCGCATAATTAGAAGGTAACGGAACGACATAATCTACAAATATTTGTTTTGCCGCCACCCGCTTCATTTCATTTAAAACAACAAAATAATTTTTGGGTGAAAACTGATGCAGAGCTAATGATAAAACAGCAACATCAAACTCAAAATCGTTGTATGGCCATTCCTCAGTGGCATCCTGAACTTTAAATTCAACATTATCGAAATTTCTTTTCTGATTGGCTAATCTGGCCCTATTTATCATTGATTCCGAAATATCAAAACCTACAGCCTTCCCGGCTCTGCCGGCCACTTCGAATATCTGGGCACCTGTACCACAGGCAACATCCAAAACACTCTGCCCCGGTTCAATATATTGTATTATCCGTTCACGCATTTTTTTTAAAACCGGATCAATTAATACACCGTAAAAAGTTCCTGTTCCTGACATGTGTTTTACTTCAAATCGTTGCCGAATTTGCTTTTAATAAACTGAAGAGGGATGATTTTGTTTATAAGAATAACAATTTAGAATATATGAATAAGATTCAGTGTGCCCTTTTATTAACGATGTTTGTCTTCTCATCTTTTAAAACGGGAAAACCGGCATGGATGCTCTACAATAAAGATGGCAGAAAGGTGAAGTATGAAAAAATGATCCGAAACATCGGGAACGCTGATATTATTTTGTTTGGAGAATACCATAATAATCCTGTCTCTCATTGGCTGCAACTGAAACTTACACGTGATTTGCTTACCAAACAGGACAGGGAACTTGTTTTGGGCGCTGAAATGTTCGAGACTGATAACCAGCTTATAATTGATGAATATTTTCAGGGGATCATTTCACAGAACCGTTTTGAAGCTGAAGTTCGTTTGTGGCCAAACTACCAAACCGATTACAAACCGCTTGTGGAGTTGGCCAGGCAAGAACAACTCCGTTTTGTGGCCACCAATATCCCGCGTCGGTATGCTTCAATGGTTGCTGCGGGTGGATTTGAAAGCCTGGAGGCACTTTCTGATCAGGCCAAGGCATTTCTGCCTGTGTTACCCGTCGAATATGATCCTGATTTAAATGCCTACAGCGCCATGATGAATATGGAAGGGCCAGGCAACCACATGAACCAAAATTTCCCCAAAGCCCAGGCAGTTAAGGATGCTACTATGGCCCATTTCATTCTGAAAAACTGGTCACAGGGTAAATTGTTCCTACATATCAACGGGGCATATCATTCCGATAATTTTGAAAGCATTTACTGGTACCTGAAAAACAAAAACAGTGAACTGCAAATTGTTACAATAACTACTGTATCGCAAAAAGATATAACCTCACTCGAAGAAGAATTTATAGGAAGGGCCGATTACATTGTGTGTGTTGACAATGACATGACCTCTACCCATTAGAACGTGTGCATGACCGGCCATCACCTGTAGAAGCCCATCTTACTGATGTATGCCCACGTTTTAGGAGGAAGGAAATATCTGATGTCTTTGCCTTGTTTTATGGCCTGTCTTATAAAAGAGGAGGAAATTTCCATTATAGGAGCATGCTCTGCAACAATAATATTTTTATGCTGACGTATAGCTGCTTTATCAAACCCATGCCGTGGATATACAATCACCCCGAAATTATCCAAAATGGCATCGTGATTTTTCCATTTATGAAAGCTCTGCAGGTTATCAGACCCTATAAGTACTTTAAACCGGCTATGGGGATGACGCTCCTTCAGATACGCAAGGGTGTCGATGGTGTAACTGGGTTTGGGCAAAAAAAATTCGATATCGGAAACCTTAAAACGGTCGTCTCCTTCAGCGGCAAGCTGAACCATTTCAAGCCGGTCGTAATCGTTCAGAAGGTTCTGTTTTTTCTTATGCGGATTGAGGGGTGTCACAACAAACCAAAACTCATCCAGATCGGTAAATTCAACAATATAATTGGCAATGGCCATGTGTCCGGCATGAACAGGATTGAAAGAACCGAAATACAGGCAAATTTCTTTTCCGGGTAATGTCCGGGCAAGTGTTTTCTTCATTGCATCTAACTTTAACAATCAGGAAATTTTCCTGTTTACTGTTGTCCCGTTTATGAAATCAATGACAAGGTCTCCAGCTTTTTTCATTGCATCCTGAATACAATCGTTCACAAGAACTGCATCGAACCGGGATTCAAAGGCCAATTCCTGCTCTGCCTTGGCAATACGCATATTAATTTTTTCCTCTGACTCAGTGGAGCGGTTTTCAAGTCGCTTTTTTAGTTCCTCCACCGATGGAGGTTTAACAAAAACAGCAAGCGCATCCTGTCCGTAAAATTGCTTGATATTTACACCTCCTTCAACATCCACATCAAAAATCACATGTTTCCCACTGTTGCGGATCCGCTCCACTTCACTTTTTAAGGTTCCGTAAAATATACCCTTATAAACCTCTTCCCATTCCAGAAAATCACCTTTACTAATTTTCTTTTTAAACTCAGCTTCAGAAATAAAATAGTAATCTTTTCCATCCATTTCACCAGGACGTGGTTGCCTGCTGGTTGCCGACACCGAAAACTCCAGACCAATACCCAACGATAGCAAATGCTTTACCAAGGTTGTTTTACCCGATCCCGAGGGCGCCGAAAATATAATAAGTTTTCCCTGCATTATATTAAGTAAATGATTCGAATTGAGCCTTCCCCTCAAGGTATGAAAACCTACAACACATTAAGCAGCTGCTCCTTTATACGTTCCAGATGATCTTTCATCTGTACAACAATTCGCTGAATATTGCTATCGTATGCTTTGGAACCAAGGGTATTTATCTCCCTGCCCATCTCCTGGGCAATAAATCCAAGCTTTTTACCATTCATGTCTTCCTGGGCGATTGTTTCCATGAAAAAGGAGAGATGATTCCCGAGCCTTACTTTTTCTTCATTCATATCCATTTTATCGAGGTAATAAATAAGCTCCTGTTCAAAGCGGTTTTCATCGGCATCGGTGTTCATATTTAATTTACCCAGGCTATCAGTCAGCCTGTTTTTGATTGTCACCATGCGTTGTTCTTCATACGGGGCTATCTGCGAAAGAAGGTCTTCAATCGATTGGGTATTTGCCATAATATCTGTTTCCAGGGCTTTACCTTCCTTATCACGAAAGGCATCAATTTCAGTTATAGCCTTTCGCAGTTGGTCCAAAATCACAAGCCATTCCTCCTCATTGAAGGTATCGTATTCAACCTTTACCACATCGGGCAACCTCAATACTGCCTGCAAAGTGCTCTGGTCGGTTTCCAGCCCTAGCGTGTCGTTTATCCTCTTCAGGTGTTGATAGTAGCTTACCAGAATGGGTTCATTTATTTTACTGTTCGATTCAAGGCCATGATTTTCAACATACAGAGTCAGATCCACTTTTCCACGTACCAGTTTTTCTGCAAGTTCCTTTCTTATTTCTATTTCTTTCTCTCTGTAAACCGAAGGAAGCCGCACATTTATATCGATTTGCTTGCTGTTTAACGACTTTAATTCAAGGGTAATTTTTTTGTTGTTCACTTCAAATTCGGCTTTTCCGAATCCTGTCATTGATTTTATCATGGATCAAATAATTTATACGAATTTAAACAAATTAAGCGATAATTCCCGAACCAATTAACTCTTCTTCAAGATACCACGCAGCAAACTGGCCTGCTGTAACGCCCCGTTGCTCATGTTCGAACAGTATGTAGGCCCCTTCTGGTTTCATATAGATTGTACCCTTTTCAAGTGGCTGCCGGTAGCGGATACGGATACTGTAAGCCTTTGCTTCACCAGCCTGCATCTGCATATCCCTTCGAATCCAGTGCATGTTTTCAACAGCAATAAAAAGTCCGGATCTGAAAAGCCCCGGATGCTCCTGCCCTTCTCCTACATATACAATGTTTCGTTGCACATCTGTTCCAAGAACAAACAGGGGCTCTTTAAAGCCTCCGATATTCAGCCCTTTTCTTTGACCAACTGTATAGAAATGAGCTCCCTGGTGCGTTCCAATTACGGTTCCGTTCCATGGTTTGAATGGATAAGAGAAACACAGCTTCCGAAAGTTTTCCTGGGTGGGTTCCAACTGCTTCTTTTTAGCCATGAACCGCGCAGCTATCTGAATCACATTTCCGGTTTTAGGTTGCAACTGCTGTTGCAGGAAAGTGGGTAAATCCACTTTCCCCACAAAACAAATCCCCTGCGAATCTTTTCGTTCCGCAGTTGGAAGATTTTGTTCACGGGCAATCTCCCTCACCTGCGGCTTTGTCAGGTTTCCAATCGGGAACAAAGCTTTTGAAAGCTGCTCCTGGTTGAGCTGGCATAAAAAATAGCTCTGATCTTTATTCGAATCCTTGCCTGCCAGCAACCTGTGAAGAATTTGACCGTTTATAACTGTTTCTTCTTTGCGGCAATAATGACCTGTTGCCACATAATCGGCATTTAGTTTTAATGCTTCATGCAGAAATGTATCAAACTTTATCTCACGGTTGCAGAGCACATCCGGGTTGGGTGTCCTTCCTGCTTCATATTCGGCAAACATATAGTCAACAACCCTGCGCTTGTATTCGCTGCTCAAATCAACGATATGAAAAGGAATTTCCAGCTTTTTTGCAACCATTTCAGCAATCAGGGCATCTTCTTCCCAGGTACAGGCACTTGTTAGGGCGCCTACCCGTTCATGCCAGTTTACCATGAACAGGGCAACCAGATCATGCCCTTCCTGCTTTAACAACCAGGCAGCAACACTGGAATCAACACCCCCTGAAAGGCCAACTACTATCCTTTTTTGTTTCATCTGCAATCTATTCAATTACCTCCTCATCCCAGATTACTAACTACATCAATTACATGGTAAATTATCAAAGACAATGGAGTTCTTTATGCACAAAATTCATTTTCAGCCTACAAAAGTAGAAAGTAAATTTTAAACCCGGATACAATTCCATTTTTTATAACTTCTCAACGGCTACATCCTGTAATATCAAGGTGCTAAAGGTGTTCTGACAACTCACAAAAAACTGCTCCGAAAAATCCTGTTTTTCGAGGTAAATCTGAACTTTTTGGTATTTTTAACCCCTAAATACATTAAACCACCTGAAGTGCCATTTGTATATGAAACTCAAAATATTTCATGTTTTTTTCCTTGTTATTTTTTCTCCCCTATCTGTTCTTTTGGCTGAGGAAAATCAATCCGAAGGAGATCCGCCGTTTCTATTACTGACTGAAGATTTTTGGATAAAGCAAACCATTGGAAGCATGACATTGGATGAGAAGATTGCCCAACTCATGATGATAACGGCATATCCCCGGCAAAGTGATACGGACAAGGCCAAAATAAACAACCTCATCCGGACATACAAACCCGGCGGTGTTTTGATTATGCAGGGCAGCCCCGTAAAAACGGCCCGGTGGATCAATGAATACCAGGAAAATTCGGCTATTCCCCTTCTAATTGCCATTGACGGTGAATGGGGGCTATCCATGCGCATCGACAGCACCATTCAATACCCCTATGCACAGGCCCTGGGCGCCGTACGTGATTCAACATACGTCATACAAATGGGGCGTGACCTGGCAAACCAAATGAAATTAATGGGAATTCATATGAATTTTGCACCAGTCGCCGATGTGAGCACCAATTCCCAGAACCCGGTCATTAACTTCCGTTCGTTTGGTGAAGACAAAATAAATGTGTCGAAAAAGGCATGGTACATTGCCCATGGAATGCAAAGTGAATGGGTTGTACCGGTGGCAAAACATTTTCCCGGTCATGGCGATACAGAAGCCGACTCTCACAAAGAGCTGCCGGTGATCAACCACCCGAAGAGCCGTATCGATGCTGTGGAAAGTTTTCCGTTCCGTTACCTGGCTGCCCAAGGCATCAGCGGAATAATGACTGCCCATCTCGATGTGCCCGCACTTGATAATTCGGGGACTCCTTCCTCCCTGTCCGAGAAAATCGTAAATGGGTACCTGCGGCAGGAAATTGGCTACAATGGATTTGTAATTACCGATGCCATGAACATGCAGGGCGTATTGGCAGGGAACCGAAACCCAGTAGTGGAAGCTCTTAAGGCGGGAAACGATATGCTGGAATTTGTTGTCGATCTTCCCAAAGCCATAGCCGCAGTAAAGCAGGCAGTAGCCGATGGCAGGATTACCGAAGAGGAAATTAATCAAAAGTGCAGCAGGGTGCTGGCCCTGAAACGCTGGTCGGGGTTGCATCTTTATCAGCCAGCTGAAACAAAAAACCTTACCTCCAGGTTGAACTCCCCCTATTTTGAAGTCACTTCACGTAAACTTATAAAGGGCTCGCTGACTGCATTACAAAACAAAAAGGTGCTTCCCGTACAGGATTTTGCCAATCTTAAATTGGCATCTGTAATGATTGGAGCCGATGAGGTAACCCCTTTTCAAAAGATGATATCCCGCTATGCCCAGGTCGATCACTTTGTGCTCGGAAAAAATGCCACCGAACGCGATGTAGCCGTTTTACGTAAAAAACTCGAAAACTACAACCTCATAATTGCAGGGATCCAGGGAATTAATCTTTATCCCTCGGGGGCCTATGGAACCAGTGCCACCCAACGGTCAGCAATTGCCGATTTTATCAGGGAAAACCGTGTGGTAACTGTTTTCTTCGGAAATGCTTATGCATTGAAGCACTTCGAAAACATTCACCAGTCGCATGCCCTGATCCTGGCCTATCAGAATAACCAGCTGACCCAGGAACTTGCCGGGCAGGCAGTATTTGGTGCCTTTGACCTGACCGGCAGGTTGCCGGTATCGGTTGATAACCGGTTCAGACTGAACAGCGGCATCGATATTAAAGGCAATCTCACCTTAGCCTATACAATCCCTGAAGAAGCCGGTATGAGTTCAGTGTTGCTTTCCTATCGCATCGATTCACTGGCTAACCTTGGATTGAAAAAAAAAGCATTCCCGGGATTGCAGGTGCTTGTTGCCCGTAACGGACAGGTGGTTTTTCATAAATGCTATGGCTACCATACTTACTTTGAGGAAGAGGAAGTTACTGCCGATGACCTGTACGATTGGGCATCACTAACTAAGGTAACAGGGCCGCTGCCCTTGATTATGAAACTGGTTGATGAAAAAAAATTAAATGTTGATGTACCTTTCGCTACCTACTGGCCCGATTTTAAGGGCACTGCCAAAGGCAACATACCCGTACGCGATTACCTTTCCCACCAGGCAAGGCTGCCCGCATGGATCCCATTCTGGCGTATGGGACTGGATAAGGACGGTAAACTCAATCGCGATGTTTTCTCAACACAACCTTCTGAACAGTTCAATGTAAGAATTTCAAGCCAGCTGTACCTGAACAACAACTTCAGGAAAATTATCTACGACACGATTCGTACCTGCCCATCTCTGCCTGCCAACAAATACGTTTATTCCGACCTGAGCTTTCATCTTTATCCTGAAATCATTTCAAATATCACGGGTGAGCCTTATGAAACGCATCTGGCAGAAAATTTCTTCAAGCCCCTGGGAGCTGCTACTGTGACATACAACCCTTATCTCCATTTTCCACTGGAGCGCATAATACCCACCGAAACCGATGATTTTTTCAGAAAAGAAAAACTCCGGGGATTTGTTCATGACGAAGGAGCTGCCATGCTAGGCGGGGTTTCGGGAAATGCGGGATTATTCGGGACGACAGGCGATCTGGCCAAAATATTCCAAATGTATCTTCAGAAAGGATACTTTGCAGGAAAGCAGTTCATTTCAGCTGAAACCATCAATGAATTTACCCGCATCCAATTCAGGGAAAACAAAAACCGGCGCGGTTTGGGTTTTGATAAACCCTACATCGACAATCATAAAAACAAACTGAAAGATGCTTTCCCGGCAGTGAGCGCAAGCAAAAACAGTTTTGGGCACACAGGCTTTACCGGAACAATGGCCTGGGCCGACCCCGATAGTGGCATCCTGTTTATATTTATGTCGAACCGGGTACATCCCACCCGCGATAATTCGCAAATTTCAAACCTTAACATCAGGCCGTCAATGCATCAGGCTATCTATGACAGCATTGTTGCTCCGGAAATCTGAAACGGGTTAAAAAAAGTTAATTATAAGCACTGTTTTTAACATCTCCCGCAAAATGTTAACAACTACTAAACTCTGTTGTTCAATATCTTACTTTATGCAAACAATTCTTAAACCGGGTAAAAAAAACGGCATTTAAAGAAACATTAAAATATACTGTCCGTTTTCAATTTGTAATTAGATTATAAATTTTAATTTTACAAGCAAACTCGTTCTTTTTAAAAATTTGTTAAAAGCTAAATAAAATTTTATCATTATGGAGCGTAAAATCACATTTAATGAGCTGCGTAAAATCAAAGACAGCTTGCCTGACGGTTCTATCAGAAAATTAGCGCATGAATTCGATGTAACAGAAGAAACCGTCAGAAATTATTTTGGAGGCGCTAATTACACAAGTGGTGCAGCAG
>OBJA01000404.1_pt1 | contig 38495 bp, 28 predicted proteins | sample 1519751 | NCBI WGS metagenome assembly OBJA01 (sample SAMEA3881238, study PRJEB22517) | soil metagenome | biome: lake sediment; feature: soda lake sediment; material: sediment, water from around vicinity | place: India | collected 2013-12-23 | depth 3 m
GTCTTAAATGTGAGATACACAAATTCCGTGTAGAAGTAAACAAATATGATTTCAAACTAAGATCAGGGTTAATGGAAATTCTGTTTTCCCATAATTTCATAAAAACGGTCTGAGCAATATTTCGGGAAGCTTCAAATTCCCGGATGTATTCGTCGGCAAAGTTTACGATCGGTTCAAAAAAGGACTTAAAAATAATCTCAAAGGCATATTCGTCTCCATTTCTCAATCGTACAACGAGTTCTGTATTTATCTCTTTTGACATTAAAGGTTAGAAACTTGGTTAGACGCAAATTTAAGTCTTTTTTGAACGTTTATGCAAAAAACTCTTTCCGGCTCGTTTGAAACAGTTTCAATTGTATCCTTTTCTTCTATTCTGAATTTTTCCTTGGTTTGCCATGTTTTGCTTCAGGTTTCCGCTGGAAGCAGTAAATTTCAGGTTCATGAACTCTTTCGACATTTCCTGCTTTAGCTGGTATTTTTGTTCAAGCTCTTTGACAAACTTTTGCATTTTGTCTTTTTCGTAGCCGTCCCTGACCTTCTTGCCGGTAGTTCTATCAATACGGGTGGAAACGACATGGAAATGGACACGGTCCAAATCCTGGTGTTTGTAAACAAAGTAGGGTTGATGCCTTTGATCGTACAAAAACGGATTGACCGATAACGTATTGGCACAATGGAAATAACAGGCCACACCTTCCTTGACTTTTGTTTCGTTGGATAGAAAAGCGTTCCGGATATCGTTTGACTGGTGGATCACGATGATCCTTATCAATACATTTTTAGGTTTGAGAAGCGCCGTCTTCAATCTTGTCCATGTATTGCTGCAGGACGAAAAAGCATGAATTCAACCCAACGTATCCTACAAATACGATTTTTGTTCGTTGTGAAGTTGGGGCGCTTGATAACTACTGAAAAAATCTTCTAGCTTTGTAACCGGTGAAAAGACATTCTTTCCTGTAAAAAACATGGAAAAAAACCTGGATTCGGAAATATGGCGGCGATTTAAGAATGGCAATGAAAAGGCTTTTTCCTATATTTTCGACACCTGTCATCTTCAGTTATTTGAGTACGGGCGACGGTTTACTTCAGATGAAAATCTTGTCCGAGACAGCATTCAGGATTTGTTTTTTGAATTGGCAAGCAAAAGGGAAAAACTTTCTCCTACCGATAATATTTTATTCTACCTGCTAAAATCATTACGGTTAAAGATTCTTAATAATCTTCGGAAGATAAAAAACATTGACTCATATACTCAGGCCGATCAAGTGGATGAATTTCTTTTAAATTATTCAACAGAAGTTGATTCCGAAGAAAAAGAACTGAAACTTGATCGGCTGGCCAACGCAATTAACCAGCTCCCCCCTCGCCAGAAAGAAACCATTTATCTGAAATTTTACAAAAACCTCTCGAATGCCGAAGTTGCCGAGGTGATGCAGGTAAATTACCAGTCGGTGGGCAACAGCATACAAAAAGCCATTCAAAAATTGAAAGCTATCCTTGATTCGGAATCTATTATTCTGTTCTTCCAAACTTGCATCCGATAAGTTAAAGCGTTTTTAACATACTTAATGGAAGCCAGGGATTTCCGTCAGGGATGTTATACAACATGATTTTCATTGGGGTATATTTTCCTGTCATTCGCTTTTTTATGGAAAGAGATGATGAAAAATGGGGAAAGAAATATATAATCAATTGTTTCATAAAGCGTTCAAAGACGGAATTAACCGCCAATCCATTGAAAACTACAGGGAAATAGAGGAGCGCGATTCAGAATCGGCATTGGCAACATTGATTGCCTATGTTTTGAAATTCAAAAGAAAAGATATTCCTGGCTTTGAAACTGAAACACCTGATTTTTCAGAAATGAAAATAAAGTCGCTGGATACATTTCGCCGGCATACCGTTGAGAAACATTCAACCATTCGTTATTACCGTCTTGCCGCCGCTGCTTCGATTGTAATCCTGGTTGCAATTGGCGGATATTGGCTTGGACAGAACCATGTTTTGACAGAGTCGGGGCTCCACGCCGAGATAATTGAGTTTAATACGCCCAGGGGACAGCAGTCGGAACTGACCCTGCCTGATGGTACATTCGTCGCAATGAATTACGACTCGAAGTTGAAATACCGCATCTCCCAGAATAAAAAATTGCAGGAAGTGGAACTCGATGGCGAAGCGTTTTTTAAAGTTACCAAAAACCGGTCGAGGACCTTCCGGGTCATTACCCGTAACATGAACGTGAATGTGCTGGGTACTGAGTTTAATGTAAAGGCTTATACAACCGATCAAAGGGTAGAAACGACACTGCTGGAAGGAAGTATTGAAATAAAAGATATACCCAGTCAGGAAAATTCTGTACTGCTAAATCCGGGGCAAAAGTGGAGTTTCGACAAAGCGGAAAAACTTCAAACGATTTCCGTAATCGATTCCCGTCTCTCAACCCTTTGGCGAAACGGCGAATTCTATTTTGAAAAAGTTTCATTCGGAGAGCTTGCAAAAACGTTGGAGCGAATGTATAAGGTGAACATTTATTTTCAGGATTCCAGTCTGGAAAAGGAAGTTTATTCGGGAAGCATCTATCAGGATGATCAAATTAATGAACTGTTCGGGATTATCAATCTCACCGTACCAATCACTGTTAAAAAAGAGAACAATGAAATATGGATAAATAAAAAATAAAAAACCGGGAGATGTTCCAGCATCGCCCGGGATGATAATCAATTAACGAATAGTTTGTGCTATTCTAATTTATTAATCAAGCTAAAACAAATGTATGAAAAAAAAGGTGAAATCTTATGCCTACCCTGAAGGGGGCATAATTAAGTTATGGCGAATTATGCGTTTAACATTTTTACTCATCGTGGTCGGGTTACTGGAAGTTTCGGCCAGCGTTTATTCTCAGCAAACCAAACTGAGTATAAACCTAAACAACGTGACTCTGGAAGATGCCTTCCGAAAAATCGAAGACAACTCGAACTTCGTATTCTTCTACAATGCTGATCAGGTTCAGTTAGACCAGCGTGTAAGCCTGAGTGTCGAAAACAAAAGCGTCGACGAAATTCTATCTTATCTTTTAAAAGACAAAGCAATTTCTTTTAAAGTGACCGACCGCAGGATTGTGCTTTATCCTGTGAATGGAACAAATCTGCTTATCTCACAACAGTTGCTGGAGGCGACAGGTAAAGTCACCGACTCATCCGGTGCCCCGCTCCCGGGAGTAACGGTGGTAGTAAAAGGCACAGTGCAGGGAACTATAACAGATATGGATGGAAGATATTCACTGGCGAATGTTCCGGGAGACGGGGTATTGGTGTTTTCGTTTGTCGGGATGAAAACACGTGAGATATCAGTTGATAACAGGAATAATTTCCATATTGTGCTCGATGAAGAAACGATAGGTGTGGGAGAGGTGGTTGTCACCGCCTTAGGGTTACGCCGGGAAGAAAAATCGTTGGGTTATGCTGTACAAAATGTTTCCGGAACGTCATTACAAACTGTCAAAGGTATTGATATGTCTGCTTCACTAACAGGGAAAGTTGCGGGTCTTACAATTAAGAATTCAACGGAGTTCAATGGACAGGCAAGTATAGAAATGCGCGGAGAAACACCACTTTTGGTAATTAACAATGTACCTTACGGGAACATTAGTTTACGCGATATACCGGCAGACGAAATTGAAGAGATCACAACGCTCAAAGGAGCAACCGCCGCTGCGTTATATGGTGCTCGGGGATCAGCTGGAGCCATCATGATCACGACGAAACGCGGAAAAGAGAAGGGAATTGCTATTGAAGTTAACAGTAACACAATGTTCAGAGCCGGATGGATTGCAATACCCAAGGCACAAACCTCTTACGGACACGGACTTAATGGAGAGATTGCAGATGACTATGTGTGGGGACCGAAGTTGGATATTGGAAATACAGCTCTTCAGTGGAATCCTGTTACTAAGCAAGAGGAAGTAATGCCTCTTGTTTCAAGTGGAAAAAATAATTTTCGAAATTTTCTCGAGTCTGGTTTGATAACCAATAATAGCATTAGTGTAACCCAAACAGGTGAGAATGGTTTTTTCAGAACTAACCTTAATCACGTGTATAATAAAGGACAATATCCCAACCAAGAGTTAAATATCATCAACTATACACTGAGTGGAGAGATGAGATTGGGCGATAAATTTTCAGTGGAAAGTCAAATGGGATATATGCGTTCCACTGCTCCTCAGATTTGGGGCGGCGGATACGGTAATCAAGGTTATATCTATCAGTTATTGATGTGGACCGGCCCTGACTACGATATCCGCCAATACCGTGATTATTGGATAACTCCCCATCAAAAACAAAACTGGTTATATTCAGCATGGTATGATAATCCTTACCTAATCGCGAATGAAAAATTATTGGGTTTGGAAGAGAATAAATTAAATGCAAGCCTCACCATGAATTATAACATTCTGAAAAATTTAAAACTCGTTTTCAGAAATGGTTATGATTTTTATAAAAATGAAGACGAACTGAAAAACCCGGCCGGAGTTTATTCAACAAGAGGCCCTTCTATCAGTGGAGTAAATTGGGGTTGGAGCGGTAAAGGCATGTATGGAATAAATCAAAGATGGGGACATAGTATCAACAGCGACCTCATGCTTTCTTACAATAAAACAATTGATAAATTTGATGTCGACCTGTTAGTGGGAGGCAGCATCTATTATTATCAGGACAGAAATCAGGGATCGAGAACCGTGAATGGACTGGCCGTCCCTGGATGGTACTCGTTAGCGAATGCTATTCCTTCAACTGCAGTCGGTGTAAATTCTATAGAAACGATATACCAAACACTTGCAAGACAAGTAAACAGTATGTACGGGAAATTATCTATGGGATGGAACAATGCGATATACGTTGATATTACCGGACGAAATGACTGGAGTTCAACACAACCGAGTGAGGAACGTTCCTATTTTTATCCTTCTGTTGCAGGAAGCGTTGTATTATCCGAATTTTTTAATGCTCCCTCATGGCTTGAAATGTGGAAAGTAAGAGGAGCCTGGACAATCGCTAAATCACCGCTGGGAGTTTACGACAATAACCTCCCATACAACATCTCAAACTCATGGGGATATCTCAGCGCATCCTTCCCATCTAATTTGATGGGCGCTAATTTATTGCCGTCAGAAACCCGTACATGGGAAATAGGCTCTGCCGCGTTCTTTTTCAGTAAAAGATTGTATCTCGATTTCGCGTATTTCGATAAACTATATCATAATCGACAGATTAAACAGGATATAGCTCCTTCCTCCGGTTTTGGAACCACCTTAATTAATACCGCCGAAACATATGCCCGCCGGGGGGTTGAACTTACAGTATCGGGCGATATTATTCGCAATAAGACAATCAAATGGAGTTCTATGGTAAACTATTCGTATCAGCACCGTTACTATGTAGACATTGATCCAATATATTCCAAAAAAGACCAGTGGACCCAGCCAGGGAAACGACTAGATTATTATGCGCAAACAGAAAAGGCGCTCAGAGATCCTCAAGGTAATATCATCCATTCGGCGGACGGTAACGTTTGGTTAAGCGAGTATAATCAACTTTACGGATACAGAGATCCCAATTTTACCTTTGGAGTTGTGAATAATCTCAGCTACCACAATTGGACTTTGAATATCAGTGTCGATGGACGTGTAGGGGGATTAATGGACAATTATATCTATGGAAAAATGTTCGATACCGGATCTGCCCCTGAAACCGACACGCAATACCGATACGACGAAGTAGTGAACAATGCAAAATATATCGGCAAGGGAGTAAAAGTAATAAGTGGATCGGCTTCTTATGATACTGACGGCAATATAATAGAAGACACCCGTCAATATGCTCCTAACGATATTCCTGTAAGTTATCAGGAATACATGCGGCTTTGGGGAAACTCTTGGGAAGGTCGTATTCACGACCAGACGTTTGTGAAGTTGAGAGAATTATCAATTACCTACAATTTTCCTACGAGGTTGATTCACAAAAAAGTTATAAAAAATGCTTCCGTGTCGCTGACCGGACAGAATTTATTTTTGTGGACAAAAGATTTCAAATATTCTGATCCCGATGTTGGTTCGGAGGATATGAATGCCCCGTCTCAGCGTATGATCGGTATTAACATTAAACTCGGATTTTAATCAACTATTAAAATGTGAAATTATGAGTTACAAATTATTCTACATTATCATAGCTTTACTTGTCGTTCTCAGCACCGGTTGCGACAATTTTGATGAAATCAATACCAATCCGGATAAACCCTCACAAGCAACGGCACCGTGGCTTGCCACTACTATGATAAGGGAAATAACATCGACGGCCACTGAATCGACGAAAGGCTTTACCGTTCCTTATCAACATTCAAAATATTTACTTTTTACGGAGCGAAAAGAAGGTTCCCAATACAACAACCTGGGAAGAGCAAGTTTCTCTAATTACCTCACTGTTTTAAAGAATGTCGATCCCATGATTGAGTATGCAAATACCTTGGGCTCCGAGCTCGCAAATTCATATCGTGCGTTAGGACATTTTGTTAGGGCATGGCAGTTTTTTCAACTTTCCATGAGTGTAGGAGACATTCCCTATTCCGAAGCAATTCAAGGTAATGACGGAATTATAAAACCTAAATACGACATGCAAAAGGACGTATTCAAAGGCATATTAGACGAATTGGATCAGGCAAATGATTTATTTTCAAAAGGAGCCAATATATCAGGCGATTTTATTTATGGCGGAGATATCACTAAATGGCGCAGACTAGTGAATAGCTTTGAGTTATACGTGTTAATGAACCTATACAAAAAAACCTCTGATAACGATCTGAATGTTATTAATAAATTCAAAGAAGTGTCTCAACGACCATTGATGAGAGATTATACTGACAATTTTGCAATTACCTATAATGGCTCCAAAGGTTACTGTTATCCCTGGAGCAATACAGCTGCAGATTTGAATTCGTTTACTCAATACACGATGCTGTCTACAACTTATATTGATTTACTGAAGGAAAATCAGGACAGGCGTTTATTTTATGTCGCCGAACCTGCCGAATCATTATTGGCCGAAGGAAAAAGCAAAACAGATTTTGACGCCTATATTGGAGTGGAACCATCGGATGAATACAGTAGCACTATCGATAAAAAAAGCAGAAAAGAATATAGCGATGTGAACAAACGTTATGTGGAATTGGCCACAGCCGAACCCGTTGGTTTGTTTTGTCATTGGGATGTAGAATTTCTTTTAGCGGAAGCAGCAGTGAGAGAATGGATCAATGACGATGCTCAAACGCACTATTCCAATGGGATCAAAAGCTCTATGAATTTTTATGCCAATTATGTGACAGCGAACTATGCACATGGAGTAGTGATAGACAACGCTTATATTAACTCATATCTTAATTCAGTAGCACTCAATGGAACTTTTGAGAACAAGGTAAAACAGATCATTTGTCAGAAATATTTGGCGGGATTTTTTCACAACAGGTATTTGGCTTGGTTTGAATTCAGACGCACTGGGTATCCTGAATTTTTACTAAATCCCAACTCAAATATGAATCCCACGGATAACACCAAATTCCCGACAAGATGGCAATATCCGCAAAATGAAATTAACTACAATACGGAAAATCTGAATGAAGCCGTTCAGCGTCAATATAACGGACGTGATGATTTTAACGGAATCATGTGGATATTAAAAGATTAAAAACGAAGTCATGAGAGGTAGAAAATGGATCATTCTTTTACTGTTCACCATAATAGCTCTTGGACTGCACGCGCAGAAACTATCTTTTAAAAAGAACGGCACATTCAAGATCGTGCAGTTTACCGATATGCATTATATACATGGGAATCAGAAATCCGACACGACCTTGTTGCTCATTTCTAGGATGCTGGATACCGAAAAGCCCGATTTGGTTGTCTTCACTGGTGATATTGTAACCGGAAAATCGGTAAGGGAAGGTTGGGATGTCGTAACAAAATTCGTTGTTGATCGCCAAATACCCTTTGCCGTTACATTGGGCAATCACGACCATGAGCAAGGTGTGACACGGGAAGAGATCGCTGAAATTGTCACCGCCTATCCGTATAATCTCAATACGCCCTCATTACCTGGTGTTTCCGGTGTGATGAACGATGCAATTCCCATTTACGGAAGTGAAAAACATTTGAACGTGAAGGCACTCGTTTATTGTTTCGATTCGGGAGCCTACTCCTCTATTGACGGTGTAAAAGGCTACGGATGGATAACTGCTGACCAGATACAATGGTACAGGGAGCAAAGTCTCCGTTACACGATAAGAAACAATTTCCAGCCATTGCCGGCTTTGGCTTATTTTCATATCCCGTTGCCCGAGTACAGACTCGCATTTAATGACGAGAAGAACGTGCATTATGGAGATCGAAAGGAAGACGAATGTGCTCCGGGAATCAATTCGGGCATATTTTTATCCATGAGGGAGATGGGCGATATCATGGGCACATTTGTGGGTCATGATCACGTGAATGACTATATTGTGAATTATCACAGCATCGCTCTTGCTTACGGACATTTCAGTGGTTGGAAAACCACTTACTCCCCAAAAATCAACGGCGTACGCGTGGTGGTAATTGCTGAAGGGGAACGGAAATTCGAAACCTGGCTGCATCAGTTGGACGGAACTATCCGGGATAAAGTTTCCTATCCGGCAGCTTTCTGAATATTGATCAATAATTAAAAAGTTTCTAACAAAGAAATATTTATTCGGTGACGGAAAATGCATTCGTCACCGAATAATTACATTCCACAACATCAGTTCCCTGGCACTGTTTCAGATTATTTTTGTAAGAAGGGAAAAATTGCTGCAGAAAAAATCAGCCTAAACGCTCGTCCCATTCAACTCAATGTAACGGACAAGGCGTCCATTGCTGCCGCGTCCGAAACCATTCGGACGGCATATAGCTGTCTCGACCTCCTGGTAAACAATGCGCAATATTGCTTGCAGGAAAGCCGGGCAGAACACTTGAAAAGATGCTAAAAGAGGGTCGCGCAAGCATTGCCTCACTCGATGAAGTACGGATGATATTTGAAACGAACGTGTTTGATGTTATTGCAGCACTTTCCGCCACTAGCAATTTTTTTTCAATAATTTGTATCGGTCTTAAATTTTATCATACATTTCCCAGACCAAACGGTCAGTTTATGAATTCAACAAAAGAGCATATTTTAAAGATAGCTTTGATTCTTTTCCTGCAAAAAAGTTTTAAAGAGGTGACTATGAAAGAAATTGTTCAGAAGACGGGACTTTCCAAAGGAGCCTTTTATCACTATTTTTCCAGTAAAGAAGAACTCTTTAACGAAATCATCCACACGTTTTATTTAAAAATGATGGCGGTTGAATTTGAAAAATTCGACCAGAAATCATTTACCACGACTATGTTGACCATGTTATGAGTGAGTTTATGGGCCTAAAAAGTTTGTTAAACGACACGAACGATGAAGATGATATAAACTATTTTATATTGGTGTTTGATGCCATAAATATATTTCCCGATTACAACGAACTTAAGAATGGAAAAATTAGGTTGCATAATAAACGCTATTGAATCTTTACTGTTTATTCGAAAACAAATCAGGGTGCCATTTGATACTTCAGCAACAATGATTCCCGGGGGTTGGTCAATGTAAGTTTTAGCCCATTGGACAATTCACTTCCTGTTTTCACGAAGCTTTCTTTGGTATCATAATTTTCCACCACATAATTTTCGTTTGAAAGAAGGCCCGAAAGCTTCACTGTTATTGAATCATCTTCAGAATTTTCGCGGCGAAAAGCAACAATGAAACCACTGTGGTCCGAAGGGCGAAGTAACTGGTAAGCCACCCAAATTTCATTTGATGTCATGTCTTCGACAGTCGCCAAAGGATAATAGTCTTCATAAAAGTATGGCCGCACCTCTTCAAACTCTTCCTGGCAACGCTGCATTTCGGTAAAAGACGAAGCCCCGTCTGTAATTTTCCAGTTATAAATAACAGAAGTGCCAAGGCTTGAGCGAAATGTAAACCGATCGCTTTTCTCAACACCGGTACCTGTAAGCGGAAGATAATAATTCAATCCATACGTATGGGATTGATAACCGACGGGTTCCCCATAGCTATAGTCAGTCCTCCATAATGGAGCACTTCTTTTTATTGATTCAAAATCAATACGCCTACCACCGCTGGCACAATTATCGACAATGGTTTCGGGGAAACGTTTCAGTAAGTAGTCCCAAAACGCATACAATCCTTCTATGTGGCGTATCTCGTGAATTCCCCTGCGTCCCGGTTCGTCATTCTCTCCCCAAAAATTATCGACTCTCATGTTAAAATCCTGACGATAATAATCGATGCCGTTTTCTTCCATCATATCGCCAATAAACTTGCACAACCAGTCGCGTGCTTCTTTATTTCCCAAATCGAAAAGATAAGAATCTGTTCCCCCCGCATCCAGCATCCATTTACGCAGGTTTACACCCCAATTTGATTCTTTTATAACACGTTCGGGCTCGAACCAAACCATAAATTTAGCCCCGGCTTCGTTTACGGCATCCGAAATAGGTTTCAATCCTCCGGGGAAACGCTCCACGTCAACTTCCCAGTTTCCCACAGTATTTGCCCAGTTCTTGTTATGGGCAACATCGTTTGATTTAATATACCATCCCGCATCAAGCCAAAAGACTTCGGGTACCAGTTTAAACCGCTTATATCTGTTAATCAAAGCAAGGGCATAGTCGGTAGTCATACAAGTATATTCGTTACAAGGACTAGGATCCCCATAATTAAAACTAGTAGAAACCGGGTATTTTGTAGGTACTCCATTAATCTTGTGAGTTTGGTGTTCCAGCACAAAACGACGGAATTTGTTATGCCCAATCATTCTGTCTTCACCATTCCAAAACAACAGGCAAATACTTGGCGTACGAATAGCCTCATGACTGTGCAGGAAAGTATCAAGCCACTTCATTCCAGATGTTAATGAAACACTGCCGCTACTGGTCTTTTTAAAATCGGCAAACCAGGTCCCCGACCATCCTACAGCCACCATAGCTCCCTGAGATGAAGGAGATTCGATATTAAAAAAGGGAAATGCAGTATCCGATGAACGGCCACTTTGAGGTGAAAAGCTCATGGTTTCACCCGGGAGCAACACTTTTGTACGCGGGTGAAAATCAGCCTTTGACACGTGAGTGCCATCAGCATAATGGAGTGTTATATCTCCTTCCGAAGGATACCGAAAATCCAGATCAATCACTTTAACGTCTTTTAATACCGGTGAATCCACGCCGGATGTGTTGGTAAACCGAAGCACCCATTCAAGCGCATTAAAATCAGGATATCCCTTTACTTCACACACTACTTTCAGGCCTGATTTCTTGTCAGTCCATGAAAATGAACACGCTACTCCCCTTTCAGCATCTTTTATTTTTTCCGAAAAGAAGTCCCATTTGCGAAGCAGGTCTTTCGATGGTGTATTTCCATAAACAAATGAGAAAGGTGGATTTTTTCCCTTTTTAAAATTGCCGTCAATCCACCCGGTAATGTCTACCGGCCTTTGGTCAAATTTATAAGTAATCTGTCCATTACCAGACATTGATATAGAACAAAAGGCAATAATCATAAATGTCAAATATCTTGTTTTCATGATCTTCATTTTTTATTCATAATGCAGAAGCAATGCTCCCCGCTGGTGTTCAATTGTCAATACCAATCCCGACATCAGCTCTTTTCCTGTTTTTTTGAGCACAGCTTCATTATCGAAATTGCTGAGAGAATATGTTTTCTCCGGATTTAGTGCTGACAACTGCACAACAATTGAATTATCAGATGATTTTGGACGACGAAAAGCCAAGATTATACCGCTATCATCCGAAGGACGGTTCATTTGGTAAGCCAACCAGATGTCGTCGCGCGTAAGATCTTCAGTCTCCGATAAAGGGTAATAATCCTCATAATAATAAGGCCTTATTTCAGCATACTCTTTCAGGCAGTTCTGCATCTCAGTAATTGACCAATCTTTATTGGTAATTTTCCAATTGTATATTAAAGCGCTGCTGACACTTGACCGAAAAGAATATTTATCTGTTTGCAATATCCCTGTACCATGCAATGGAAGGAAATAATTTAGCCCGTAAGTGTGGCATTGATACCCGTCAGGGTCGTCGGTAAGTGTGGCATTGATACCCGTCAGGGTCGTCGTAATGGTAATAATCGCTGCGCCAAAGCGGAGCACTGCGCGATATGGTTTCCAGATCGAGACGGCGGCCTCCACTGGCACAATTGTCAATCAGCAAATCGGGAAATTCTTCCAGCAAATAGTCCCAAAATGCATACAAGCCCTCAATATGCCTTATTTCCTTCATCCCCGTTCGTCCGGCCTCATCATTTGCTTTCCAATAAATATCCGGCTGCATATTGAAATCCTGGCGATAATAATCGATTCCGTTTTCACTTATCATTTGAGCGATATATTCACTCATCCAAATCCGGGCATTTTCGTTCCCCAGATCGAATAAAAGGTAGGTATCTTCGTTGCTGTTTGGAATATCAAGCATCCACTCAGGGTGCTCTTCGGCCCATTGTGTTCCGCGAATCACGCGTTCGGGTTCGAACCAAACCATAAATTTAGCCCCTACTTTGTGGGCTTCATCGGATATTGGCTTCAATCCTTCAGGAAAACGTTCCTTATCAATTGTCCAGTTACCAACAGTATTGGCCCATGTTTTTCCATGCTCAAAATCGGATGCACCTGTGTACCAGCCTGCATCGAGCCAATAAACTTCCGGGATTAGTCCGAATTGGGTGTAGCGACGTATCATTGCTATCGCATAATCCGCGGTAAGGCACGAATATTCGGTACAAGGAGCAGGGTCGTGGTAATTAAATCCGCTGGAAAGTGGATATTCTGCAAACTTCCCGTTTATTTTTCGGCTTTGATGTGCCAGCACAAAACGGCGGAATTTATTATGTCCTTCCATCCGGTCTTTGTCCTTCCAGAAAAGGAGGGCCACGCTTGGTGTACGTATTGATTCGCCTGCTTTCAAATAACTCTCAAAGTACTTCATACCCGATTTTACAGAAACTGTAAAATCATTTTTCTTTACAAAATCGGCAAGCCATGTACCTGACCAACCTACTGCAAAAACAACCCCCTCATTGGCTGGCGACTCAATATTAAAAAACGGGAAAGTTTCTTCGGATGATCGTCCGCCGGTTGGGGCAAATTGAAAATCTTCTCCGGGTTCCAATATTTTTGTCCACGGATGAAAATCTCTTTTCGATATATGATTTCCCTCGATAGAATGTAATTTGAAATCTCCTGCTGTTTTGTATTGAAAATCAGCATCAATAGCCTTTATCTCTTTGAGTATTTTCGAGTTTTCAGCTCCTGTATTTGTGAAATTCAATACCCATTTTACAGCATCGAAATCGGTATATCCATCCACATCACACTCAACCTTTAACCCGGCTTTTCCGCTTTCATAAACAAAACGGTATTTTATTACATTGGGCTCATTACTTTCAAGCCTTTGGCTAGAATAATTCCATGTTCGGATAAAATCATCAGAGTGTTCTTCATTGTATATAAATGAAAAAGGAGGCATCTTTCCTTTCGCAAAATTGGTGTCTATCCACTTCGCGATATTTAAAGGATTCGATTTTGTTTCTGACTGTGATCCGGCAACCACAGCCCAACCAACGAATATGACTAACAACAAAAAAGAAAGTTTTAATTTGTGCAGTAGTCTGTTCATAACAATCTGTTTATCTGTTTTCCTAATTTCTTAATACTCCTATTTTATTAACCCGGGCTATCAGATATATCATATAAAGCCAAACAATGGCGATAAGAACAATTGCAGCAACCTGGGTTCCGAAAGAATCTGATGCAAGACCGAGAAGCGGTGTTACGATAGCTCCTCCGGAAACGCCCATGATCAAAAGCGCTGAAACCTCGTTTGCTTTATCGGGAACTCTTTTTAGCGATAAGGAGAAGATGATAGCGAAAAGATTGGCATAACCTAGTCCGAAAACAGCGACACAAACAAGTATGATCCACAGATTATTGGAAAGAAGCATTGCAATGAGCCCTGCCATAGCCAGAAATACACTGTATCTGAAGAATTTAACTTCAGGGTATTTTAGCAAAAATATTCCCCCTCCTAAAGCCCCAAGAGTTCGGGCAAAAAAATAGACGCTATTCCCTAACCCGGCTTCGCTTAGCAGCAAGTTACATTTTTCCATGAGCAGCTTTGGAAAGGTGGCATTCATTCCCACATCTACTCCAACAAGAACTAATATTCCAATAAAAAAAGCAACAATATGCCGGTCTTTAAATAATCGAAGTGTAACGCCTAACGATACAGTAGCTCCTTTTTCGGATTCTTCGATCGGAGTAACCCACAACCAAATAAACGCGATTAAAGAAGTTATGGCATAAATCGGGAATATCAGTTTCCAGCCAAAGGACATGCCTACTGCCCAACTGGCAATAATCGGCCCCAAAAATGAACATACTGCTTTAACAAACTGGCCAAGCGTTAATGTTCCTGTTAGTTTTTCCCTGGCAACCACATCGGTTACCAAAGGATTTAATGACACCTGCAACAACGTGTTCCCTATCCCTAAGAAAGCAAAAGCAATCATTACAGAAGTAAAGTCGTAAGCAAATACAGGGATACAAAGCGCAATAACATGCAGAATAAAACTCAGGAGTACCGTTTTTTTACGGCCTATTTTATTCATCAGCATCCCGGTTGGTATTGACAAGACCAAAAACCAAAAGAAACATGACGTGGCCAGCATATTAGCAAGCGTATCGTTCAGAAAAACAAAATCTTGCTTGACATAGCTTATTGCAATGCCAATAATATCAACAAATCCCATAATAAAAAAACCAAACATTACGGGTAGTATCTTTATTCCTACTGCTTTTTTATCCATAATTCTACAGATTGTCGTGGTTTTTATTTCTGACGGCAAAGAACAACAGACTGTGGTCTTAAGTCAATACAGGTTTTTCGATCTTTCACAGTGACTTTTTCGCGGGAAGAAATCATACTGTCATCTTCGGGGAGCATGTTTTCTTCATATCGGTAAATATCGAAACTACCTTCTGCCCGTGGGTTATTAACCGCTAAAGGAATTACAGAGCCTGTTGCGTTTGCAAAAACATAGACCCATTTCCCATCATTGTTCCTGAACGCAGCACCAATGGCAAAATCATTCTCCAAATCAATCGGGAAGATTTCGGCTCCTGGTTTGAGAAACGGGAAGATTTCGGCTCCTGGTTTGAGAAACCGTGTCAACAATGAATATGAATAATATTGGGGACGGACTTCATAGTCTTTCTCAATTTTGTTGTAAGTAGTATCGGTACGATAAGCCTCCTTTACATACTTCCACAGACCAAGCTGCTGCATTTGCTGATAGTCGGCATCTTTCCCGTAATACTGGTCTATCAGGCTCCAGTAGCTCACACCAGCAGCGCCGGCATTGAGAAAATTAAGCACCAGACGTGTCATTAGCACACCCCGTTCATAAAGGTCAATATCGGTTTGCCGCGTAGCCCCCACACATTGATTCGAGCCAAATTCGCCGACAAGGTGCTTTTTAGCTGCGCGGGCTGCTATCTCCACGTTGGTTTTCTCCCAGTTAAAAATGGAGTCATTCGGCACATCGTATCCAAAAATATAGGTATGCGAATTAAAAATATCGGCTACATCCGACAGATTTTCAGCACAATCAACCAAATAAAAGGTTCTGGTGTCGGTATTATCAGAGAGATTAAATCTTACCCATTCCCTGATACTGTCTTTTTTGAACCGGGCATCCAGGACCTTGGCCATTTTAATATATTCGGGCGACGTTAGCAGCGGACCGCCATCCGGCTCATTCATTGGGGTAATCTCGTTTACACATGCATATCCTTTTGTTTCGATAAGATACTTAACCAAAGTCGAGAAGTTTTCTGCCCACTCGTCATAATCTACCGGTCCTGTTATCCATACGCCTTCTTTGGCAGGATCAGCCATAAAACAAGTCTTTACATGCGAGTACTTTGGATCCAGCATTGATACACCAACCGGGCATCCCCAAACAACAATACAAACATCCATGTTCTGCTCCTGTGCCAAATCGAGGACTTTATATAACGACTGCATTTCAGGCGAATCAAATGTAAACTTTTTCAGATCTGTTTCTTCCGGATTGCTGTTATCGTTAACCGGCTCATACCACTGAGGCAAGACCTTAACCGGCTCATACCACTGAGGCAAGACCATTACCCGCAATTTTTGCAGTTCCATCGCTTTTACTCTATTTACTACATATTGCCAATCTGATTCTTTCGAGCCGTCGTCTCGGGTAAGATTTTGAGAAAAGAAGTGCGGATCGAGCTCTGCACCTATAGCTTCGAGCTTCGTTCCGGTTGGTTCACCAACAAATACATCTTTATACTCGTTGTTTTCGCTGCATGAAATCATTAAGCTGAATAAAAAAAGGCCAAACAAATATGAGGGAATGCTATTCTTCATCAGGTTTTGTTTTTTTGTTATCAGCGTTTAGTTTTGCTTCAACGGTTTGGATTAGAATGTGAATTATTTTGATGTGGATTTCCTGAATACGGTCAGAATATTCGGAAGCGGGACTCGCCAGTACAATATCAGCCAAATCGGACAACTCGTTCTTTCCGGATTTTGTAAGTGCAATGACACTCATTCCTTGACTTTTCGCACTTTTAACGGCCTTTACTACATTCAAAGAGTTTCCGCTGGTACTGATGGCCAATAACACGTCGCCGAGTTTACCCATTGCTTCCACATAACGGGAAAATACTTCTTCAAATGAATAATCGTTCCCGACACAGGTCAGGTAGGCAGGATCGTTAATTGCAACAGCCGGATAAGGTTTTCGGTCTTTCCGGTAACGTCCGGTAAGTTCTTCGGCAAAATGTGTTGCATCACACAAAGATCCGCCGTTCCCGCAGCTTATCACCTTTCCGCCCTGCCTTAGTGTTTGAGCAATTGTTCCGGCAGCTTTATCTATCAGTTCTGAAGCATTTGAGTTAATAAACCCTTTCAAAATATCCTGGGCTTCCTCCAGGCTTTTATTAATTATATTTTGCATCCTGTCAGTTTTTAGTCAATAAATTTTCAGCAACAGAAAGAGCTGAATAATCACCTATTTGCTCGTTTAGCTCGGAAACCACAATCTCACACACCCGACTGGAATTAGGCAAAGCTTCTTTCTTAATAATTTCCAGCATCCGGGATTCCATCAAATCCTTACACCGGGTATAAATACCGCCTATTACAATTAACTCCGGATTAAGAATATCGATAACCACAGATAAACCTTTCCCCAGTTTTATGGCTGAAATATCAAAGATCTGAAGAGCAAGTTCATCACCTTTTAAAGCTTCCTCTGCTACTTTTTGTGCAGTTACCAGTTCTGGCTTTTCAGGATCATACCAATCAACAGAAATTCCCATCTGCATTTTTTCAGCCAGTAACATGGCGGCAATCTGCGCAATACCTCCACCACTGCAAAAACCTTCGAATGAGCCGGCTTTTCCGTAGCCAACGGGACCAAAATCGGAGAGGCGGATATGTCCCAGTTCCCCGGCATTGTTATTTGTTCCGGTATATAGTTCGCCATTGAGCACCAGCCCGGCTCCAAGCCCGGTTCCAAACGTCATAAAAACCATATTCCGGGTTCCCCTGCCAGCTCCGTATTTCCACTCGGCCAAGGCACAGGCGTCGGCATCATTCTGCAACGCGGTTTTTATTCCAAACCGTTTCTGAATGATTTCTACAATGGGAATATTGTCCCAACCCGGAAGATTAGGTGGTGACATAACCACCCCTTTTTCACTATCCAACGGGCCGCCACAGCTTATACCGATGGCTTGAATATTTTCAGCGAGCAATGTGTGTTTTTCCAATATCTCCTCAACCGAAGCAATAATACGTTCGATGGTTTCATTTACGGTTGTAGTCGGAAATTTATCTTTATCAATCAGACTTATTCCCGCGTTTTCCTTCCCGCCAAGAATGACAGCACACTTTGTCCCTCCAACATCAATTCCAAGAATGTATCCTTTCATTTTCAATTATTTAATTGCATATATTTTTGTTTTTTTCAGTAACTCTCTGTATTGATTGAGTCGAAATGGAGGGCTGCCATACAGGTAATGGTTGGCATAATTCTTCCCATCAATTTTATACCTGATAAGTATTATACCTTGCCCATCCCTTTGCGGCAGAGATGCTATCAGCGCTTTGCCATTCGCGTCAACAGAAAAATCACCGTTATATAAAAGTTTACCTGTTGCCACATCTGTAACCTCCACGTTTCCGTTCGAAGGTTTCCGGGTATCGTTTACCGCTACCAGCGGGTATTTGCCATCTTTTGCATCATTGATAAACACACACACATCTTGTTGAACATTTTTCAGAAAAAAGAAAGCCAGTTTTTTTGAATTGTAATAATCAGTAACAGCATCTGAGAGCACGGGCCATCCGTCTCGGATATTCCACCAGATAATACCTGATCTTTCCGGCCTATCACCTCTCCACATCTCTACAAAATACTTCATAGCTTCAGCCTGAACAGCTTGAGATGCCATAATGAAGTCATCCAGGTTTTCAGGAACCGAACCAAATAAAATGTTGATTTGATTTGTCATCAAATCGTTTCGTCCACCCTGTTTGGGAGCATGCGGAAAAATCCTTACGGCTTTTGTCATCCACTCATCGTTCCATAGCCCAACTTTTCTGTCAAGCCAGGGATTTAAGCATTCTTTGGAAAACATTTTTTCAAGACTGCTCCTGTTGGGACAACCGTGATAACCAATTTCGCTTACAAAACGAGCTTGAGCCTTCGTGTAAAAACGGTCTTTATAATACCCCCGCGGGCCCCATAAGTGATTCTCCGGAAGTAAATCATCGTGGCTGCCTTTTTCATAAACCGTCTGGCTGTAGTATGGCGAGCTTGGCAAGAATGTCCTTGTAGGATCCATTTCATAAATTACCTGCGGTAACACCTTACGGCTTATAACATCCTTGTTTGGATTAATATTGAAGTTAACAAGGGTCCAGCGAAGGGCGATGTCGTTTTCATTGTTTCCAGACCACAAGGACAGGGAAGGATGGTTACGCAATTTCGTGACCACAGCGATCGCCTCTTCTTCTATCGCTTTGGCAAAATCGTCCCTTTGCGGGTAAAAGGTACATCCCATAGCGAAATCCTGCCATACCATTATTCCATTTTCATCACACAAATCAAAAAAACGATGGTCTTCATACACATTCCCGCCCCAGCATCTCACCATGTTACAATTGATTTCGACCATCAGTTGCACAGCATCATCAAGTAATGAAGCATCTCTGCTATGAAGTGCGTCGAGAGGCACCCAGTTTGTGCCTTTAATAAACACCGGTTCTCCGTTCACTACAAAACAGAAACGTCCGGGATTGTCCGGCATATCATGGATGTCGGTCCGGTTCAATTGCACTGTGCGCACTCCAACACGACAAAAATTTTCAGAAAGCAATTTGCCTTCTTCCGATACCAGTTTCACAACAGCATCATACAAGGCAGGCTCGCCGTAACCGCGCGGCCACCAAAAATCGACCTGATCAAGACCAATTGCGTAACGAAAAGCATGAGACGTTATTAACACAGTACCTTCGTGCACCACCTTGTCTTTCCGCTTAAGAGTTATTTTCGCATAAGTTTTGTCCAGCATTTCGAAGGGAACAGCCAGTTGTACATCGACAAAAAGCTGAGCAGTTTCGTTCTCTGTATCAATTTTTGAGGTCATCCAATGAGCATCAACGATATGCGCATTGTTTAATACCCTTAATTCAACGCCACGCCACAAGCCGGCACTAACCAAACGCGGCATAATATCCCACCCGTACATATGTGGCGCTTTGCGGATGTAAACAGACTCGGGTGCAGCAAAATTTCCGATACTGAAAGTGCCTAACGTATACTTTTGAGCCTCTATTACTGCTGAACGAATAATAACCTGCAAGGTATTTTCGCCATCTTTCTTTAATCGCCCTGTGACATCAAAAGTATATTCGATAAGCATATTACTGACAGAACCGATGTGTGTTCCATTTAGCCATATTTCGGCCAAACAATCGATGCCGCCAAAAAAAAGCTGCACTTGTTCATCGTCACGAACTTCGGGTGAATTAAACTTTTTTGTGTAGTACCATTGGTATCCTTCGTACTTGCGCAAAGTATAGATGTTGCTTCCAACCATAGGATTTGTAATTAACCCGGCTTTTAGCAAATCCAGTTCAACATTTCCTGGTACCGTGGCTTCTATTTGTTGAACATCTACATTCTCCAATTCTTTCGGACAGGTTACCGCATTTTTAGGTTGTGGAAAGAATTTTAAATCCCAGCTTCCGTTAAGCGAAATGTTACCTCCAAATCCCCAACAGGGAATCAACCCAAAAAGGAGTAAAAGCAGTTTTTGTTTTATGCGAGTTCTCATATTATTCATCTTTGCTCATTTTACATCTGAATGAATGAAAATCTCTTCGCGGGGTTCATACAAGTCCCGGCTAGAGATTCAGATCCATCATTTCGACATACGTTCGTTTACCTTAATAATTTCCTGAAGCATGTATTCTCTCGGGCCATTATCGGGAGATACATTAATCCCGTTCTCAAGATCGTGCGGAGGATAATCGAAAACCCACATAGCAGACAGAGGAACCTGATTATTTTCAATAGCGTTTAATATTTCCATAAATCTGGCACGGGTTTGTTCACCGTATTCGGCCTCCTGAGCTCCCCATTCTCCTACAAACAGCGGTTTATGAAACTTGCCGGATGCATCGGCACTTGCCCTTATTAAAGCATCGAAATCGATTTCCCCGCCGGAGAAATACCCTTCGGAAAGAGCTTCCGGATAGGTATGAATGCAAAGAATATCCATCGGGTCAGGATTTTGTACTCCCAGCACGGTGATGTATTGTTCCCGTGAATCGCGCGTCCATTGTTTGTTATGCAGCAAATTCCATGCTGAAGAGCGCGGAATGGCATTTCCCGTAATTATAATTCGGGTACCATCATACTTGCGAATTTCTTTCGCAAAGGAGGTCATCATAACAATTAAATCTGAAGTGGAAAGTTTGTCTTCTTTTGATCGGGAGGCCGGGGTTCCCAATGATGGAACAATTGGAGGAAGGTTACTATCGTCGCCAGGCAGGTCAACCAGGAGGTTGACTTCATTTCCTTGTTCCCATCCCCACACCGCAGGAGAATCGCGATACCTTATAACAACTTCACGGATAAACTTTCGCATGAGCTGGTGTGTGCGGCTATTTGTAATCCCCCATCGATTGATAGGCTCCCCTACTAAATCGGGTAAGGTAGGTGTGTGCCAAAAAAACGAGGGAATAAGGCCAATTCCCGATTCTTCAGCGACTTCAACAAAAGAATCCAAACTTTGAAAGTATTTTTCTTTCTGATTTAAATAAAGATCCCAGTTTTTGGGCCAAAAACCGGTTAATGAAAAGCGAACGAAGGGGATATTTCGCTCTTTTAGATATGCAAAACCCCTTTTGTACGAATCATCGTCAAGAGAACCGCCCTCCAGCGTGCGCGTAAAACCATTGAAATAATTTACACCTATACCCCGATAAGGTTTGCCATTGAGCAAAAGCCCACCGGAAGCTGACACAGAAAGGCCGGGATAATCATCTTTCATTGGCGGGACTTCTGTTTCTAATTCAGGTTTTTCAGTCTTTTCATCTTTACGACATGAAAAGCTGATGCAAAAAAATAAGCCGAATAAAAAAGCTACAATTAATTTTCTCATATCGTATTTACATCGTCCACTGAGTTGTTATATGAATAAAATCAGGATATTCATCCGCTCACTTTGATGGTTTGGAACCTTTAATCAAACCATCAGCGCTCACTGATCACCCAAACATTGTCTGACTATGATGAGTGACCAGCGAACACTGACGTCAGAGGTATCAATATCCCGGATTCTCTACCAATTTATGATTGGCGGCAATGCGTCCCTGACCAATCGGGAAATAATAATTTTTCTCCGGGAAAGTTGGTGTCTTGGCTCTACCGTCTATGTCGTCGATAAAGTCTAGCCGATATTTTCCTGAGGCAGCGTCATAAATGTAGCGCAAGCCTGAATAAGTGCGCGTCAACGCTGTGACGGCTGTTCTCCAGCGTCTCAGGTCCCAATAACGATGGTTTTCGAAAACCAGTTCGACCTTTCTTTCGTGCCTTACTTTTTCACGATCGATAGCCGTTAGTCTGGCGATGCCCGCACGTTCACGAATTTGATTGACCGCGTCCAGGGCGTCACCTGTTTTGCCCAGCTCAAAAGCAGCTTCTGCATAATTCAGTAAAATTTCGCCATAACGAAAGATCAGATAATCGGTTGTCGATTCACTGAACCAGTTCATATTATTGGCTGTAGGATCAAGATATTTCATCACACCAAAACCGGTATTTGGAGTATTACCTTCCTTGAAACGAACCAACTGGTCGCCCACGGCAGAAATTCCTTCGTATGAATCGTAACGGCCGTCAATTAAATTACCCTCTCTCGACATAATTCCGTTGTGCATATCGATTGTGTTACTGCCAAGTACCCCACCAACAGCGCCGGGCCATGATGTGCCATTTGTCCATACTGATGCGAAAAAGCGCGGATCACGATCGCCCCATAATTCTTCCATTGTCCATAACCTGCTTTTCGCCGACTCACGGTCAATTACACCAGAGGAACCATCTTTCAACTCAAACTCTTCAACCATATCCAGGTACGGACCGTGATAATTTCCTACGCCCCACACATTGGGACGCGGGCATTCAACCATGTCCCAAGACCATCTGTTGGAACCACCGTCCATAAAACCAGCACCAGAATGTTGTTTTACCATAATGGCCTCTACATTGCCCTTCTTTAAAAATATATTCTTAAAGTTCTGCACTTTGTCCGCATCTGCGTTATAAAGACGATAGGGTCCCTCTGTAATAATCTTCTGACATGCATCGTAACATATTTGATAATACCTGGAATCATCTCCTGCCGGAAAGCCTAACAATCCATTCAATTGCTGCGTACCAAATTGCGCGATACTCCCGGCATATAGGGCAGCCCTGCTACGGAGAGCCAGAGCAGCCCATTTGTTTGCGCGTCCGGCCTCATTTGACGAGGGTAATATCCGGGAGACTTCGTCTGTTTCCTCCAGGATAAAATCATATACTTCTTTTTCGGTATTTCTTTTGGGATATAATACTGTTGAATCAGCGTTCAGGCTTTGCACTTCGGTAATCAAAGGTACACCTCCATAACGTTTGACCATTGCAAAATAGCAGAAGGCCCGTAAAAACCGAGCTTCACCAATCCGTTCTTCAACATTTGAAATTGTGGAATTACCCGCTCCCTCTATGAAATTATTCAGGTTCCGAATGGTATAATAAGCATTTCCCCACCATTGTAATTCGGTTCCGTTCGCTTGTATCCCGTTCTCCTTCATTCCCAACAAATGGGCCTGCGCACCAAAGTTATATTTGGCTTCATCGGTAATTTCAATTGTGCGGACCGTTCCTTCCATCTGTTCACTAAATCCCATAATAGCACCCCAACTATTGTCATCGCGGTTCATGGGGGCGCCATTCCATGTATTCATCAAACAAATTGCATCTTGAACCATTACGGGGGTACAAGCATATAGTTCAGCCAAGTGTGCGTTCAACAGGTAAGGGTCATTCCAAACAACAGCATCCGTATATCTATCAGTAGGAATTTGATCCAGTACATCATTGCACGAGGTTAGCATTATTGTAGCCAAAGCCACTATCGTTAATTTGATTTTCATATCCATGTCTTATCGATTTAAAATGTAAGATTACAGCCAATGCTCATTGTATATTGTTGGGGGTAATAAACTCCGGCTCCGTATCCTTCCGGCATTTCGGGGTCAACGCCATATTTATTGAGTGTACTTAAAGTAAAAAGGTTAGTACCCGCTACATATATCCGGAATTTGCTAACTCCCAATTTTGACAACAGCAATGAGGGAATTTGGTACCCCAAAGACATATTTTTCAAACGCATGTAAGCGGTGTCGTGGTTTCTGTAGTCTGAATAGAAATCATTGGTTGATGAACCAGCGGGCCTTGGAAGCAATGCATCAGCCCGGTTATTCGTCTTTTCATTCCAGTTATTTCTAAAATTAAGCGTTGTAGCAGCCCCAGCCAGATTTACGTTCGTTGTGTAATCAAATGCGCCCTGAAAGAGTGCAGAAAAATCAAAATTTCTGTATTTGAGAAGAATGTTAAGGCCAAAAGTCCAGTGAGGTTCAGCCCCTTTTCCTATCTCTTTCTGGTCGCGCCAGTTGATGACTTTATCTCCGTTTATATCTTTATACTTTACATCGCCAGGTCTGAGAGAAGAATTGTCGTTGTTTAATACATCAAACGTATAGGGCCACTCATCAATTTCTTCCTGGCTTGTAAACAAACCATCAAAAACGTATCCGTAACGCCGGTCAGTATATTGGCCACTATTCCGGTACATCCTTATTTCATCGGGATCGGTATATATTGGTTCATCAATATCCACCCATTTTGATCTTGAGTATGCAATATTTCCGGAAATGTCATAATCGACAGCCCTGAGCTTTCCTGAGGTACCCAGCCTCAGCTCAAATCCCGAAGTACTTTGACTATTCAAATTTTCCTGAGGAAGTTCTGCTCCAAAGGTAGAAGGTAACGAATTGATTCGGCTACCCGGAATTCCTGACCGTTTTCGATAAAAGAATTCGGATTCGCCATAAAGTTGGCGATTCCATAAAGAGAAATCAAAACCTGCGTTGTAAATTTTCATCTCTTCCCATGTCAAATTGATATTGGCCAAACCCGCAGGAACCAAGGCTGAAATTAAATTACCGCCAAGCGTGTAAGTAGCATCAAACTTATAACCAGTCAGATAAGCAAAATTAGCAACCGCATCGTAGCCGGACGATCCATAGCTCAGGCGCACCTTCAAATTATCGAAGGCATCCAACTGCTTCAGAAAATTCTCCTGTGCAACATTCCACCCGAATGACACACTTGGGAAATAGCCCCAACGGTGTCCTTTTGCAAAGCGTGAAGATGCGTCTGCCCTCAAAATTGTTTCAACCATATAACGGTCCATGTAACTGTAATTCATTCTGCCGATCCAAGATGTACGCCCGTTCGTATAGCTAGATGAATTATTGGCTGCAGTTGTCGGATCACCGGCAAACAATTCTTCAAGTGCCATTGATTGGTAACCACCCCGTGATGCATTAAAAGCTTGCCCCTTTTCTTTTTGATATTCATACAAAAGCATCCCCGAGATGTGGTGAATATCGAGAAATATTTTACTATAGTTCAATGAATATTGTTGAACCAACTTCATATCATTACTGTTGGCCAGACTTACATATTGAGGGTCTTGAGAGCTGCGCACATAAGTGTACTGTTCTGTCTCAGCGCTATAGGTATAAAATTCCTCTTGTTTTTTTACAACTTTTTGATCATACGAGTTATTCCGGTATATGACCACTGCTTTCGCATTTAAGCCAGGAGCAGACTTAAAATTATATGTTATATTACCTTTAAACTGGGTAATATTATTACGTTTATCTTGGTAACCTGACATGTCGGAATTGGTAGCAAACAGCGGATTACCATAAGTAATGCCCGCATAGGCCAACTTTGCCGGATCAGGCAATGTTAATGGGAAAGAAGGATCGGCTGCATAGATCAAATCTCTCCAGAAGTTATTATTGGTTCCTACGCCATCGGCACCGGAAGGATAAAAACGTTGCTCATTAAAATATTGCATATCCATTCCGACAGAAACTTGCTCGGTTACTTTTGCGTCCACATTTGTTTGAAAATTATACCGATCGTAATTTCCGCCATTTTTCTTTAAAATTGTTTGTTGCGTATTGTACCCAAAGTAGCCGTAATATTTTACGATATCGTTGCCGCCTGAGAGTGAAACATTATGGTTCTGCTGAGGTGCGTATTTCCGAATGGATGCATCAAACCAATCCGTATTCAGGTACCTTGGATCGGAGCCATCTTCAAATTTTCGGATTTCTTCTTCTGTAAATGGGACCTGATCCGCAGGTTTGCCTGAATTGAGCCATTTGTCAACTTCAAATTGTGCTCTTTCTGCCGAACTTGCCGCTTTAATAACTTTGGTCGAACCTTGTAAAGTATATGAACTGTTAAACATTATTGTTGGCTTAGACTGTGAACCGCGCTTCGTAGTGACCAGGATAACACCATGCCCTGCACGTGCCCCATAGATAGAAGCCGCTCCATCTTTCAGAATAGAAATAGATTCTATTTGTGCAGGATCCAAAGTATTCAGATTAGTCTCCACGCCATCGACAATAATCAAGGGGCTTCCAAAACCGCGAATATTCAAGCTGGCATCATCGGCGCCGGGGATACCAGAAGTTTGTTTTGAAATCAAGCCGGGAAGCTGACCGGCCAATAGGAGCGTAACATTGGCTTGTGGCGCAACTGTAATTTTTTCAGTTTTGATCTGAGAAACGGCTCCGGTCACGGTGGCTACTCGCTGTAATCCATACCCTACCACTACAACTTCGTCCAAACCAACTTTATCTTCTTGTAGGGTGATATCAATTACCGAATGGTCAACCGGCACCTCCTGCGATTTCATGCCAATAAAAGAAAAAGACAATATGGCGTTGTTGGGGAGATTGCTGATACTATAATAACCCCGAGCGTCAGTAATTGTACCTGTAGCAGTACCCCTTACAATCACAGTAACACCGGGCAGTGGGGTACCCGACGCATCGGTAACATTGCCAGAAACAGCTTGTGGTTGCCGCATGACTCGTTGATTAACCGAATCGGCTGGCTTAATGATGACATTTCTTCCTACAACCTCATACGTTATTGGAAGTGCCTCCTTTAAATGATTTAATGCTTCTTCGACAGTCAAACGATTAAATTCAATATCAACTTTCTGGTTCTCATCAATTTGAGATTTGTCGTAAAAAAAATAAACGTCTGATTGTTCTTCAATAGCATCCAAGACTTTTGCCAACGACACATCTTTCATTTTTAAATCCAAACGTGTCTTCTGTCCAGAAACCTGACCTGCCGATACTTGCAAGACAGCCACAAGTATCAGGAAGAAATTCAATTTCATAATTAGCGTAAGTTTTTTGAGCGCCGGCATAGCTCCGCCGCTCTCGTACAATTTTTTTTTCATAAATTTGAAATGTTAATCGTTTAAAAAATGATTTTCTTTTTTTACAACAGGGATAGTTCCCAGCTATGCCTGTTGTTTTTTCAAGATTTACTTAGAATATCCGGCAATTCATCTGTTTTTATTTTTAGTTTGTTATTAGTTACCTGTAAATCATTCCAACCAGATATCGCGTCCATCCATCCGGTATTTCAGAGAAGTTATCTTTTCAATGGTTTCCAAAGCGTCAAACACGTTCTGCTCCTTATACTCGAACACACCTCTGAATTTATTATCTTCCAATGATTTATCTTTTAAATGAATACGAATATCGTACAGCTTTTCAAGACGCCTGATAATGGTTTCCAGGTCTGCATCCTTAAAAACATACTTTCCGTCCCGCCAGGCGGTAAATAAATAGGTGTCGGCCTTTTCAACCTGTAGCTTTTTGCCGGTTATCTGAAAAGATGCGCATTCGCCTTGTTTTAATTTTACAGGAACCTGGACTGGTGAATTTTTAAATCCCAGTTCAACGCTACCTTCCTCAAGAACCGCTGTTGCCTGATCCTCATCAGGATATGCCCTTACATTAAAGGATGTACCCAATACGGTTACTTGCAGTTCTTTTGTATTGACAATAAATGGCCGGTCCTTTATTTTTACAACTTTAAAATAAGCTTCTCCCTCCAGGTTAACCACTCTTCTCTTTCCGGTCAAAGCCGGATCAAAGCGAATGGTCGTCCCCGAATTTAGCCACACATGGGTACCGTCGGCCAGAACGCATTCTGCAGTCTGCCCCACAGGAGCGGTAACTGTAGAGACCACCTCTCCGGTAAAAGGTAAAAAATGGTTTCCCCAATACCATCCGGCAACAATCAAAAAAGGAACAGCTATCGCTGCGGCTATCCTGTAGAGCATCCGGATATAACCATTTCGTTTGACAACATTTGAAAGTTCCCTGACAATTTTTTCTTTGACTTTCTCCCTGTCAGAGTTAATTTCGGCAGATGTAAAAGGATAACGGGCATTGGCCCACACGCGTTGACTTTCATCGTAAATTTTTTGATTTTTCGGATCAAGAGATATGAAGTAGCCAAGCTCAGTCTCTTCTTCTTTGGTGGCGTTGCCACTCAGCTTTTTCGAAATAAGAAGTTCTATATGTTCATTTTCAAATTCCATCTGTCTTTCTATTGTCAGCCTAAAAACTAGACCTGAGACAACTTCGTCTTAAAATTCCCTGTAAAGCAGTTCACTTTTTTTTGATAATACAAGAGCAAATAATTGAATCATTTGACAATCAGATAGTTTATTGCGGATTTTTTTTAACGCAATACTAATCTGCATTTCTACTGTTTTTACGGAGATATTTAATCGTTCGGCGATCTCGGAATATTTCAATTCCTCAAAACGGCACAGCGTAAAAATTTCCCTGCATTTTGGCGGTAACTCTTGAATAGCTGAATTGATCTTATCACTAAGTTCAGCCTCTTCAATTGAACTTTGAAACGAAAATGGTTCATCCTCTTTTTTCTGTTCAGCAATAAATTTGGACTCCACTTTTTTGTGTTTCAGAACATTCAGTGTTTTATTTTTTACCGCCCTGAATAAAAAGGCCTTCAATGAAAAATGGATATCCAAAGTTTCACGGTTTACCCAAACATCTACAAAAACATCTTGCACAATAGAACGGCACAAATCAAAATCATGAACCATCTGATCCGCAAAAAAACACAAACGGGAGTAGTAGAGATTGAACACCTCATTGAACGCATCTTCCTCCCCTTGCTTGATTTTCGAATATAAAAGTTGATCCTGTGTCATAACAACAGTTCGCTAAATTTAAGCTCTTCTTCATCAAACACGCATTTGAATACTTTAAGCGGGACTACGTCTGTAAGCCTGCTACATACTTGTACAATCTTTTCACAAGTACTGTAAGTTGTTTGCAATTATTTTTTAAATGCAAATTCATAATTTCCGCCACCTATTTCGATTTCCTTATCGGTGTAAACTGTCGCAGTTGTATTGACAGGAATAGTCACCGAAAGTTTGATCATGTCACCGTCTCTGACCCATCCTGATTTGATCAGTCCTTTAACCGATTTGTATTCACCTTTTACCCATGAAAGGTCATCGATATAGTTTGGCTTTATGATTATTTTTTTAAAACCTCTAGTGCCGTTATCGTAATTTATTCCGGCAAGAGTATTAACCATCCATGCACTGATGTCACTCAGAAATACATGGTTAACTGAAGCATCACGAAACTCGGGAGATAAAACCCATGTTTCAGCCAGTGTTGTAAAGCCTTGCTGTATCCAGTTTCCCCATGACGGAGCTGTTTTTTGAGTTGCCATTTTGTAAGCCGTTTCGACATATCCGTATTTCGACAACATTTTTGGAACATATTTGCTGCCCAATACACCAAAATCCAGGTGATAATTATTGCCGGCAACAGCCTTGTTAAGATTTTCTGCCACTTTTGCTTCATATTCCTCGGGAACAATGCCTAAAGCCAGTGCTACTGCCAAGGCAGTTTGAGAGCCATTGGCATATAGGCAGGTTGCTGCATTAAAATATTTCTTGTTTATAAGTTCTCGCAGGGCCGCAGCCTTTTCATTGTACGGACTGCTATCATTTCCAGTAATTTCTGCAAAATGCGCCATCAATACATTGTCCCAATAGTAAAAGCAAGTTGTTGTAAATTCAGTTGGAGTTTGTGTTTTATAATATACCCAATCGCCAATTCCATAGGTAACCGTACCTTCTTCATTTTCCCGGTTTCTCAGGTAATCGAGATATCTTTCGCATGTTGAGTATAATTTTTCAATCGTTTTTGTATCTCCGTAATATCTCTCAAGTACATCGGGAATAATGAACAAAGCTGCATCCCACACTGGACCAATCCAGTCGTCGTATCCCCATCCTGAACTCGGAATTATACCAGAGATATTACCTTCTTTTTTTTGGTTATCGATAAAATCGTCCATCCATTTTTCATAGAACTTTATGCCATCGAAATTTAGTAAGCCTAAATCTATCGCTATATGGGCATCAGCAGTCCAGCCGTTTTTTTCACGTTGAGGGCAATCAGTGGGAATACTATGTAAATTGCACAAATAAGATTGATTACTGGCTTTCCATATTTTATTCAACAACTCATTGGAACAACTAAAATTGCCGACTCTTTGAAGGTCGGTGTGCATAAAAAGCGCTTTCAGGTCTTCTTTTTTCAAAGTGATGGGATGGTCTGCCCTTACTTCAACATAACGAAACCCATGGTAGGTAAATTCAGGAGAAAACGATTCTTGCTCCCTTCCTCTCGTGATATAAGTATCGGTCTGAAATTCAATCCCGGCAATTGGGTTATAGTAAATATCCAGATTTCTCATTTCTAGGCGACCATTTTCTTTTAATAATTCGCCATGAGTTAAAGTGACTTTTGTTCCCCTGTTTCCCCAAAGTCTCAGGTCGCAAACGCCGGTCAGATTTATTCCAAAATCGAAAACAAAAACAGTATCACCCCATGATTGTATCGAAACCGCAGGGTATTCTTGGGTCACCCTTACCGGTTGCATGGTTTGCGATACTAATAATGGCGAGGGAGCTTTGGACAGAAGGGCATTGCTCCATAACGTATCGTCGAAACCGGCTTGGTTCCAACCGGGATTTTCTTTACGTGCATCATAAATTTCACCGCTGTATATGTTGTTATATATATGAGGCCCAAACGATGTTTTCCAAGTATCGTCGGAGGGTATTACCAATGTACTTCCATCAGCATACGCCACGCGTATTTCCATAATCATTTTCGCACGATCGCGCCAACGAGCTTTCTCAAAGTCCCAGGTTGCAACAGGAGCCGCTTCGTTGTAAAAACCATTTCCCAAAACTGTTGCCACAACATTCTCTCCATTTTTTAGGAATTTTGTTACATCATACGTCGTGTACAAATTCCTCTTATCGTAATGGGTATATCCGGGATCAAGCTTTATCTCGTCGGGAATCACTCCGTTTAGATATAGTTTGTAATAAGCAACTGCACTCACATATAATTTTGCCGATACTATATTTTTATCTATCGTAAAAGTTTTCCGAAACATTGGGGCGGGGCCAAATTCTTTATTGTTATGATCGGTGATCCATTTACCGATCCATTCAGAAGCTAGCATTTTGGCTGTTTCAAAACTATCTGTTTCAGAGACGAACACTTTGTTATTATCGCACCAGGAAGTTACTTTCCAATAATACTTCGTATGAGACTTTAAAGGTTCTTTTCCATGGTAAACGGCCCTACTGACGTTTTCTTCTACCTTGCCTGAGGTCCAAAAAACATTCCCTTGTTTCAGCCCTTCCTTGGAGGTACCGATATCTAGTTGCCAAGCTTTTTGAACCACATTTCTTTCACTAGATAGGTATGTCCATGTGAAACGGGGATTTTGTGCATCAATATTGACGGGAGATTTCAAATATTCGCACCTCATGTCTGAAATCGATGCATCACCACTTGTACATGAACTGAAGATAAAAAAGTTGGCGATTATACTAATTATGAGTTTTTTCATGATTAATTTGATTACTTTATCGGTTAAGTGATTGCAAAAAACAATTTCATCTAAATAAAGAACGATGAGCAACTTGAACGGTTAAGTTTTGATCAGATTAAAATATGTATTATAGGTATCTCTAATTTGCTTAAATGGCTAAAATAAAAATCAGCTTCGAAATTCCAGAGAACAGGAAAGTACGATATGTTTTGTTTCGACAATCCGTTTTCTGTTCTTACGATTTTGTTTAGCGGCATCAATTTGTTCTTTCAATAAACCAATGGCATTTTTACCGATAGCCTCTATTGGCATTCGGGCCGTATTTATACGTGGCGCTAAAATTTTAAAAACGGGGGCTTCATGAATACACGCAAATTCAAAGTCCGGTTTTATCCCTTTGTCATTAAAATACTGAAAAGCTTCCAAAGCTAAAATATGGGTAGTAAAGAAGAAGCCATCAATATCGGGTACATTTTTAAATATTTCATCCAACACCTGATAGATATTTTTCTCATAGTGAACAAAATTAACTTCACCATACAAATCGGGATTAACCATGACTCCTGATTCCTTCAGGGCATCTTCAAAACCTTCTCTCCGTTGGTTCATTGTTGTAAGATGCGGATTGGTCGTAAGGATTACAATGTTTTTACATCCTTTATTCACCAGATGCCTGGTAAGCATATAACTGCTATCCCGGTTGTTTATGATGATATAACTCGCATTCAATTCAGGAAAATATCTGTCTATGGTAACCAGTGGATAAGACTCATTTATCAGATGTTGAATCTCCTCTTTGGAACGTTTGGTTGGAGCTATAATAATACCATCTACCCTTTTTGACTTATAAACCCTTATTATGTCATCTTCGCGGTTGATATCCGATTCGGAGCTGCTTATCATCAGCGAATAACCGCTTTCACGAGCTTCTGCTTCAATCTCTCGTGCAACCTCAGAATAAAAACTATCTGAAATAGACGGAAGTATCAAACCAATTGTTTTTGTTTCACCTGTATTGAGGCTTCTGGCGATGAGGTTAGGCTGGTAATTAAGCTTTGCTGCGTACTCCATTACCTTATTTGTCGTTGTTTCACTGATTCCCTTTTGTTGTGCTTGTCCTGAGAGTACCCATGAAACAGTTGTTTTGGACAGGCTTAACTCTTTAGCTATGTCTTTTAGTGAGGCTCGCATATTAATAACTTAACCGATTAAGTGCAATATTAAAAAATAGCAAATTAAAAAGCAAAAACAAAATCGTTTTAAACACTTTACATGTCGAAGAGATGGAGAAAAATATTCAACATACCATCACCACTAAACTAAAGAATATGATACTCATTCTCGCAATAGAAATATCGCCAAGACTCCTTTGTGATCAGATGGCCATCCTGAGTCACTATTCGAAATAAAAACATCTTCAGTATTCTCTTCTATTCGTCCCGCCCGGACAATTGAGCCGGAAGGACCGGCGATTCTTACCTTTTCTAAAACCAAATTATTTTGCGGGTAATAATAGATAAAATCGATTCTCTCGCGCTCATCTGCCTTGGGAGCCCATGTTAGTTGATTCACATCAACACTTTTATTGTCTGCAGGAAAAGTAAACCCCGGATATTTTACTGCATCCGGATATTTTTCCCGATAAGCATCTTTGAAACCATTGTTGTACAATAATCTTGATACATCCCATTCTACTATACATCCACGATGATCCCTTATATCTTTTGTGTCCTTTTGCCAATCCAGATGCGAAGGTTCATTAAAATCACCAGCAAAAAAGACCAGTGCCCCTTTCCCTATTTCTTCATTTGCATCAGAGATAAAGGCTTGGGTCGATTCAACCCGTCCAGACTGCCGGTTTACCGACAATATTTTATTCACATCCGTTACCGGTGTAGGTAATTCATTCCAATTTTCGTGTCCATCATTGTATCCGCGCGGGTAATAACAGGCATAATAACGGTACTCACTATGAGTGGGATACATAGCGACCCGTTTTCCATGCACATCCAATACCGCTTTAAACATCCACTCGTTGATCCGTTTCTTTTCGATGATCGGGTATTTCGAGATGACCGCCCGTCCATCGATCTGCGCTTCAAAGTAGTGTTGTCCTTTTGCAGCCAGCCCCCTGATCAACTGAGGAATAAGCGGATTATCCCCTTCACCTTTATACAACTCGCAAAACGTTGCTACATCGGGTTGAAGATATGCAATCTGCTCTGTCAGAAATTGAGGCGCATCTTCAACCTTGGTACATTCACCCCAAAGATTTAATTGCAGAATTGTAAGCTCAATGTCTCCCGGTTCTTCTGCCTTTTCATTCGATTGCGACATACAGGATGAAAATAAAAAAATAAGCTGGGCCATGCACAAAATCAATCTTTTACTCATAAAACGTCTAAAATCAAAAATAAGAATCAGAATATGATTATTTACTTAACCGTTTAAGTGGACGCAAATATATCTTTTTGACCCTCAGCTTCCAATTTATTCAGGCTATTTTTCGCAGAAGTTTTAGCTCTTAATCATAATTCTTGGTCTCCAATAAATTTTCGGGAAAGCCACCATGCTCTTTATAAGCCTTGATGTACTGCTTCATAAATTGATAGTACAGATCACCATGCCCCCCTTTCATCGGTTCAATATCTCGGCTTGCCTCCCGGGTATAATTGTCAACAAAACGCGTATTACCATTTTCGTCAACAAACCGTTGCGCCATCCATTCATTCCACCATGTTATTGTCACGACTTTGGGCCTGACAGTAAAAGCCTTTCTCCACTGAGCCTGGAAAGTTTTGCCTTTGTTCCGGGTGGTTGCTGTCGGATATGATATATATGTTTCCTGATGGGCAACTGAAACGGATATTTGTTCAGCCCGGCTTCCGTTCATGGTGATGTTTTGAGGTTCGTCCTGAAGGAACGACCATTCCCTGGAAGCCAATGTACTTTGTAATCCCCACATTTTCCTGTATGTAAAGTGATTTAAAAGCTTCTTGTCTCCTGAATCAGCAGGGTCATTCGTTGTAATCAAAAAAGGTTTGCCGGACCAGTAAACAAACAATTCATCGTATTTGGATGATTTATAAAAAAGGTCATAAATCTTTAATCCATTAGAAGACCTGTCGGATTCACTGTTCTGACACCAAAATACAATACCGGGGATCTCTTCCCCTGCCTTTTTCAGCTCAAGGGCAGTATTACAGAGAACCTCGGTGTCTTCTAAAAGCATTTCGGCCAGACCATTTGTAAAATCCAGGATAATAAAATCGACCTTTGCTTCCTGAAGCTGTCGCAAATGAGTTTTGATAACTTCTGTGTTGTCCGAATTATAATAGCCCAAAGCCGGTTCGGCCCAATAATGAAAAGCAGTAACCGGTCCCCATTTCGGATTATCCGGATTTGTTGCCAAAATTTCGGTATTATTATAAAAGGCAGGACGGTAAGTATTGTTAAACCACACGCTGTAACAAATACTTACGATATCACCTTTATCTGTGATATCCAGACCGGCAACCTTTACCTCGTCCGGCTCCGTTGAGTTGTCAGCAGAATCATCCGCAACGGAATTGGAACAACCTAAAAATAATAGAACAGAAAACAAGAATACCACACTTGTTTGAATTGGTATTGAAAGATATCTTTTCATAAAAATCAGGATTTATAAAACCTACATTAAAGCACATTATTTTTCCCTGCTCAATCAATTATTACCTTCACTGATTTAGGCGCATCAAAGGTTGTTTTCACTTTCCCGTCGGCTTGTTTCCGGTGCTCAATTGTTACAACTCCATACGGTGTCGGGAAGGTTCCTTTTACCCATTCCAGGTCTCCCAGATGTGGTTCAACCCTGATTTTTCTGCAGGCCGGTTCCATTACATTTAGGCCCAAAACATATTGGGTCAACCAGCTTGTGGGGCCCGATGCCCACCCGTGGCAAAAGCTGTGACGGTATTGTTCGTAACAATAACCGCCGTAAGTTTTATGAACATCAACTTTACCTTCAGGAACCAGTTCATCGATACGCGCAGCATTTTTGGTCCAATCAATATCAAAATCCTCCCAGAAAGTAGTAGCGCCCAAATCGAGCATGGCGCCCCAATATTCACGGATGTTATCCATGGCACCCTGGTAATCACCGCCCATGGCACGTGCTTTAAGCATGTAGTATCCATAGAAAGTGGACATTTTATGAACACCATCTTTTGCCAAAACTTCGGTGTTTGCTTTTTGGGGAGAAACCAGGCCCGACATGGCCAACAGAGCGGCAGCCTGTTTCGATCCGGCTATTTCGGGAACGTGTTTTTTGAGTTTTTCAACGGATGTTTTGCAGAGTTTTGCTGTTTTTTTGTCTCCCAAAATTTCACACAAATCGGCCCCCGCATCAAAACTCATGACCATCATTGATTGCAGACCGGCATGGACCGCTTCCTGATTTTCGCTGGACGGCCAGTCGAGGAACCGGTTTCCATCGAGCATCTCTTTGCCATTCTCATCTATCTTTTCAGATAAAAGGTTCAACAAGCCGATGATGTAATCTTTCTGCTCTTTCAGGTATTGCAGGTCACCATGATAATAATACCAGTCACGCTGGATTAACAGCCACCACATCGAATAAGAACTGATCCCGTTCATCCAGTTGGGCAATGGAGTCAGATCACGCGCCAAATCGAGGCTTTTCGGAACCACTTCATTGTTTCCAAAAACCGAGTTGATGGTCATTACTTCGGGGTGCATATCGCCCACCCAGACCAGCCGGTCGCGTTTTACACCATCCCAGAGGTAGTCCTGCATATTCAGGTGAACGGTGTAGGCGCCGGTCATCCATATTTTATTCAGCCGTTCGTCGTTACATGCAAAAGAGCCAAGGTAAGGGATATCGCGGTACCTCAACACTGCGCTGATCTCTTTCAGTTCAATTTTGGCATCCGGATCAAGCAGATCAATCCTTGCAAACCGAAAGCCCGATTCGCCAACCAGCAGCCGCCCCAGCCAAGGAAGCTGCACGGTAAAATCGCGCATGGCGTGGTCGTTTGTTGCGCCGTCGGTACCTGCCTCGCTCATGGTTTCGCTCACCGATTCGCCCAAACGGATACGAACATGCCCCACCGGGTTTTGATTGTTAATGGTTGTGACAATCTCGATCCCGCCCTGAATTTCACATCCAAAATCCAAGATTAAACCTGCTTTTGATTCTTTATCATTGATCAAAGTCAGGTATTGCCCATTATTCAGATCAGCTTGCCCGATACCCGGATTCAAAATATTCTCAGCATTTACCACTTTCGTTCCTGTTTCATCTGATTTCCAGACAACCCGAACCGGACTGAGAAGCTTTTGCGTTAAGGCGGTTGACCGGATAGACTGGTTGGCCGATGCGACCATCGAAGGCAACTGTGCAGATACGCAAACGGAGATACTTATAAAAAGTAAAATTAATAAAACCTTGTTGTTCATATCACATAATTTGCTGATATTCAAATTAAAACATTCTTATTGATGCCAAATCATCCGGTAGTTGAAACGCCTGTTGGGGGCGGCATCGCCGTGTGTGCAAAACGAAATGGGATCTGTCAGTCCATTGGGATTGTCAGCCCATTTAAAATCGAACGAAAACCGGGTGCCGGTCAGTCCTAAAAGCCCGCGGGCGACCGATAGTTCAAGCTGATTTCCTGAAACATTGTACTCCAGCTCAGCAACTTCTTTCCACCTGCCTTCATCCGGCTGGGATTCGTAACGCATTAAAGTGGTTGTTTTTTCGTCTTTCACTTTTTTATTAATCAGAAAATCATACCCATACCAACCTGTTTGGGGATCCTGATCGGCATCAATCAAAAGCAACATCCAGTTGTCGTTGTCCGGGGAACTTAATTTTTCACCGGTTTCAACATAAAATGAGATATTCTGCTTGTCCACAGCCACTTTTGATGTAATGATGTCGTTTCTACCGGAATTATTCACGTAATGAATGCCGGCATATCCCATTGCATCGCGGTGGAAGGTATCGTGCCGGGTATCGCGAAATTCATTTTCGATCTTGTCCCAATCAGAAAACCTTCCGTCAATTTTGATAGAAGTAAAGCCGGCCTGTTCCGGTATCGGGCGCACCCCCTTGTACCTGCGGATATTTTGCGCCATTTGCATGTAGTAGTTATCGGTGTAGCCTCCCTTCATCGGACTGACTGTGCGGTTAAACTCAGAATTGTACTGATCGACAAAAAAGAAAGAATTATCGCGTCCCAGCCACGGCGTTGTTTCGGCACCTTCGGGCTGGTATTTCCCGGCGGTCCATTCGTTCCAATCGTTGATGTACAAAAACTGCGGATCGGCTTTCAGGGCATCTTCCCAACGTTCCTGAAAGTAAATTCCATATCCGACTGGGTCTTTCACCATTTTTCCAAGCCAGGGAACATACGCAGAATCAGGTAAGTCGTATTCATTCAGCCTTGGTTCACCGTCTTTCAGCGACCACGATTTGCCGACGCCCATGTTCTCGCTGGTCATGGTAACCGGGTGCTGCGCCGGGGTTACCGCGGCTTCTTCCAATTGCCCCTGGTGTGTAGAAACCAGTTCGCGGGGCGACAAAGCCTGAATTTTTTTATCGGCCATGCTGTAACCAAAACTCCAGTTGTCTTCGGT
>OBJA01000405.1_pt1 | contig 38479 bp, 43 predicted proteins | sample 1519751 | NCBI WGS metagenome assembly OBJA01 (sample SAMEA3881238, study PRJEB22517) | soil metagenome | biome: lake sediment; feature: soda lake sediment; material: sediment, water from around vicinity | place: India | collected 2013-12-23 | depth 3 m
TACAATGATTTATAACCGTCTGTTTTTTGCCGAACTGTTCCTCTACTATGCAAGCAATCACAAGGGCGATGTCGCGCTTGACATCTTGACTGACGACAGTCTTGCGGAAAGACTCATCGTACCGAAGTACATCAAGGAGGGCTTAGAATGGCTTTTGAAATAACCTCCGGTGATATTTTTTCTGCCGAACAACTCGCAAAGCACTCCAAGATTTATGCCGGACCCGGAGCAGGTAAAACGCACTTTTTGACGGAGAATGTAAAGAACATAGTCGCAAGTCACCCGCTTGTGGCTCAAAGCCACGCGCGGAAAGTGTTGTGTATTACGTATACGAACGCGGCGGTGGACGAAATCACCCGCCGCTTGGACAGATATGCGGACTCTGTGGAAACCTATACGATTCATAGCTTTATAATCAAACACATAATAAAGCCATTTCAGCAGGACTTGAAAGAAATTATAAGCGAGGAATTTGGTATAACGGTTGGTGGCAAGGGCAAAATCACATCGCAGGTTGAAGGCTTGGGAATTCTGCACGGCGTAGATAAAACTGAGATGTTCAAGTACATCGCCGACATAACCTCTGAAAGCACCGAACTAAGCTACAGCAAGAAGGTTATGGGCGACGTACAAGTGAAAATTTCTGACTATATTCAAGACTCCGCTTCGTTCGCTATAAAGTCGGCAGATAAAAAGCTATTTGCTTCATCCAAAATCAGCGCTACGCACATATTGCCGATAAAGGAATATGTCTGGTCGATCGTGAAAAAGCTGACGCACGATGAAATTCTCTACTTTGGATATCGCATCCTCGAACGGAATCACACCGCGCTATACACTACGCGCGTACGCTTTCCGTTCATCTTCGTGGACGAGTTTCAGGATACGAACCCACTCCAGACAAAGCTGATAAAAATCATCGGCGAGAAATCAACGGTGATAGGCATAATCGGAGACTTGGCGCAGTCGATATACAGTTTTCAAGGCGCTAAGCCGTCCCAGTTTGCTGATTTCACTATGGATGGCGAACGTGAACTTATCGAATACGTCATTAATGGCAACAGACGCTCTACCGCCAACATCGTAAGCTTCTGCAACTACCTGCGGCAATCAGATGTGAATGTAATACAGAGCAGCATAAAGTCATATCCTGATGACACAATAAAACAGGTAACGGAAGCCAATAAGGTTCACTTCGTAATAGGAGACAACGATACTGCCAAAGCTCATATAGCCGAAATCATTGCCAACGGAGGCGTCGTCCTAACGCGAACTTGGGCGGCAGCCTTTGCGTATATTCGTGGTATAACGCCGGAACAGGTCGTTTGCCTGAATAAGATTTACAACAGCTATTACACCACTCCGATTGACATTCGCCGCGACATAGAGGAACATAGCTTTGTAACTTGGGTGAGAGCGTTCAAATTCATCTTCGGTCTATGGAACGGATATAGGACAGGTGCGTTTGTAGACGTGTTAAAGGCATTCTCGTTCTATGCGGAGATTGAAGTAAAGAAGATAAAGCCGAAACTCATTTCACAGATAAAGAAACTCTCTGAAAGCCTGTTTCAAGTTTTGGACGAGAACACCACTGATAAAACCACGGTCAGTATTATCGATGATTTCAACGCGAAAATTTCCGAGCCACTATATGCGGAAATTGCCGCACTTCTCGGCTCTGATTTTAAGGTTGCCGTATTCGATGACGCAGATAGGGATGAGTTAAAAAACAACGTCCTTTGCCTGAACTGGCAGACTTCGTATAAATTATTCACTGAAGTGTTTTCGGCAGGAAGTAAGTATATGACGGTACACCAGGCGAAAGGTCTTGAATGGGATAAAGTGGTCGTTAGTTTGAGCCCGAATTCTCGCAGGGACAGAGACAATATCACGCTTGATTCAATGTTCCTTGATCCTCAGTTGCTGGCAGAAGAATCGGCACAGGAGTTTACCCGTATGTACTATGTCGCTTGTAGCCGAGCTAAGGAAAATTTGTATATTCATTTACCAGATGGATTTAGTACAATTATTGGTGATGCATTAGTAGCTTATATCCAGAAAAGCGGCAAGCCGATCGACTATGAGTTCCTTTAGTAAACTTATTTTTAATAATGACATATATAACATATCTTGATAGCAGTTTGATATGGAGATGGTATTGATATGCATCCTGTAATCGAATAGTTTAAGTTTCCCGCGTATATCAATACATGACGATATTTGATCCAAACAACAACAACCCAAAATAACTATACAATATGTGCAGCATTTTTCAAGAATCCGTACATATCGTTAGCACACGCCGGAAAGCAAAAGGCACCTGATTTTTCGGCTGTGCCATCCGTATTGTACAGCATAATAAAGTGGCCTAGAAAGTCAAATGACGATGTGTTTCAAATAAGGCAGCATTGTCATTCTACTTGCACCGATAAATCAGCAGAAAGTACTTTAAATTTGTGTGAGAAATGCTTGACAAGATAATAGATGCAATATATCATAGGCGTACATACGTTCGATACATGAGCGTATCAAAACTGAATAGAGGGTAAATAAAGTACGTTACCTTGCGACCCGAAAGGGATAGCGACGTAAGCGGCTGCGCCACGAAATACCTTTTAGGTATGAGCGATAAAAGCTGGCTTGGAAATGTTGACGGGGGTCGATATATCGCCATGACATGCAAGGGAAAATGAAAAGATACTTCCGCATGACGCGGCCTGCCGGGAGGCGGGGTATCTCACTGGGGTTTGGAATGACAGAGCCTCACAGGGATATATGGAGTGCCAACCACACTCGCTTTATTTACTGGAAAGACGGAACTGATCAAATAACCAAGCTATGAATAACCTACCCTGCCAAAAGCGCAGGGGTAAGATAATAAAACTTAACCAGCGGTAGGAGTATGCCCATTCGAGGTATACGCTTTCCGCTGGTTTTATTATTGACCTTTGACGGTGTGATTCGATTGAATCGCGTCGTCATTTTTTTATCTACCTAATTCCAAAAACAGCCCTAAATATGAACAATATATGAACATCCATCAAAGAGGGGGCGGATTTGCCCTCTCCCACTGCTTATAAGTGAAGGGGTTTTTTATATCAATGACGATGACGGTTTTCATATACCCCCCCTTTGTCAAAAGAGACAGTCACTAATAATTGAAAGGAAACGAGAAATGAACAACAATGCGAACGTACCGGAGAGCTTCCGGAAAATCCAAACCGATCAATACGAGCTACCTCGGTTCATCGTGTCACAGATGCTGCCCACAGGGGTACATCTGTTTGCGGGCAGCCCGAAGATCGGCAAGTCGTGGCTGGCGCTGTGGTTGTGTGACAAGGTCTCTAAGGGCGAAAAGGTGTGGGAGTTTGATACCCAGCAGTGCACCGTGTTATATATCGCACTTGAGGATACCAAAAGCACACTGCACTTCCGCATCGAGAATATCACGGAAACGGCGAGCGACTCTGCGTATGCTATCACGTCATGCAGCAGCTTGTCTGAAGGACTGCTGAACGAGATCGACAGCTTTGTCTCCATGCATCTTGATACAGGCTTGGTGGTTATCGATACCTTGCAGCTTGTCCGAGACCGAAAAGAGAAACACTCATATGCCGGTGATTATAATGAACTTCACAAGTTTGTGGAGTACGCGCAGGAAAAGGATATCGCTATCCTTTTGGTTCATCACTTGCGCAAAATGCCGGACAACGATCCAATCAACATGGTCAGCGGTTCGACCGGTTTGCTGGGTGCGGTAGATAGCATATTGGTACTGGAAAAAGAAACACGCACCGAGAATAAAGCAAGGCTTTATATCACCGGCAGACGTATACGGGATCAGGCACTTAGGCTTGAGTTTGAGAAAAACACAAACGTCTGGCGGTTTGTGGAATACGTGACAAATACGCAGTCTCCGCTAAACAAGCTTATCAAGGGCGTTCAGCATATCTTACACGCTGAAAAAAGATTCAAGGGAACGCCCACCGAGCTGGTTGAGCGTATCAGGGCGTTTGACGCCGATTTTGATATACCCGTCAACGCCATGTCGCGACTGCTTAATGAGAACAGCATATCGCTCCGGAAAAGCTATGGCATTTACTACAACCGTGAACGAAGTGCCGCCCAGCGGTATATTGTCCTATCGCAATTGAAGGAGAAGCTGTATGACGATGTGCGCTGAAAAGGGTATCACCATATCAACTGTCATCGTCATAGCCGCGATCGGACATCTTTTTTTTCAGCATGTGAGGAGAGAACGAAGGTGTATCGCAAAAACTGCGTTTTTGCAGTTGCAAGCATGGCACTTTGATAGCCAAAGCGCCTTCTTGCAAGGGAACTCACGTTCCCTTGAACCCTCTAAAATGCGCCTGACGGCGTAAACCATAAAAATTTAGAAAGGATGACAGCTATGAGAAATCGGACAATTCAAATACCGCTCCGGCTAAACGAGAAAGAATATGCCCACCTGCAAATGCAGGTGAATAATAGCTGCCTGGATCGGGAGAAATATCTACGCGCGTTAATCATGGGTAACAGGGTGCATCCGCAGCCTTGTGACGCCTACATTGAAGTACAGCGACTGCTGTCTTCTGTATCGAATAACATCAATCAGATCGCCCGAATCGCCAACCAGACGGGCTGTATCTCGGAAAAGGATACGTACTACATCAAGGCTATGGCGGAAAAGCTCTGGAAAATGTTTAAAGAACTTGATTAGGAGGGTGGGTGTATATGAGCAAAAAAGAGTTGTCGGTGAAGGAAGAAAACCGTTATATCCTTGGAGGCCGCCTGATGGCGTCGGAGGTGAAGTTGGGCCGGACGGTGTTTGATGTGACCAGCAGAATGGGCAATGAGACCAACAGCTTCAAGGACATCGTAGAGAAGGCCGCAGAGCGGGAATTACGCCGTTTGGATAAGAACACCGGATAAGTCGGACTGTACTTTGCACAGATTATGGAGTATAATTTTAACAGGCTAAACTACTTCATAATCTGTGCCTGTTCCGAATTTGAAAGGAGCAAGATAGTGGATTATAAAGTAGGATTGTATTTGAGGCTGTCGCGGGACGATAAGAACTCCGACAGCGAGAGTATGAGCATATCCAATCAGAGAACCATGCTCATGGATTTTACGACGGAAAGAGGGTGGCATGTAGAGGATATCTATATTGACGACGGAATATCTGGCACAACGTTTGAGCGTCCAAGCTTTATGCGTATGGTAGGGGACATCGAGAAGAAGCGCATCAACATGGTGATCGTCAAAGATCTATCCCGTCTGGGCAGAAACTACGTCAAGGTCGGTGAGTACACGGATTTCTTCTTCCCACAGCATGACGTTCGGTTCATCGCAGTAGCAGAAAACATTGATTCTGATAACGAAAATGATGTTTCGGGTTTCCTCAATGTCGTAAATGAACACTATGCGAAAGATATATCCAGAAAGATCAGGGCTTCACAAAAGTCGCTGATGAAGAAAGGCTTTTTTCTGGGTAGTCAACCGCCGCTGGGATATGTGAAATCGCCGGATGACAAGCACAAGCTGATCGTTGACGAAGACGGAGCGGCGATTGTCAGAAGGCTGTTCCATATGTACGCCATCGGGTACACCGCAAGGCATATCGCCGATACGTTCAATCAGGAAGGCGTGCTGTCGCCCAGAGAGTATTACTTCAAAATGATCGGGCAACCCAATCCGTACACGAATGAAACCACGATGTGGGGCAGCGCGACGGTGATGCGGATACTGCGCAATCAGGTGTACATAGGCCACATGTGCAGCGGCAAACGCCGGAATCGGTCGTTCAAGCTGAAACAGCGCGACTTGGTGCCGGAAGACGAATGGATTGTGGTTGAGAATACACACGAACCGATTATTGACGAGGTGACGTGGGCGAGGGTACAGGAGCTGCTGCTCCAGAACAAAAGCAACAGCAAAGCCAAGACAATCAAGCGCGAGGACAACAAACTGCCTGCGCTGTTTGCCGGGAAGCTGAGGTGCGCCGACTGTAAAGCGGTCATGCACTATACGTCGTCTCGGAGCGGCCAGTACAAGACGTATTACAAGTACCGCTGCAGCACGTACACCAATCAGGGCAAGACGGCTTGCAGCTTTCACTCCATCCGCGAGGATGAGTTGACAGCGCTTGTGCTCAACGACATTCGCCGCTTGTCAGAAATCATCCGGATCAACAGTGATGAGATGCTTCAGGTGTTACTGGAGCTGAACAGCCGGACAAAGCTGAACAGCAACGCTAAGCTGGATAAGGAGATTCGTAGAGTACAGGCTGATTTGAAGGATGTGTCCAACCGGATTGACCTGTTGCTGGACGAGCGCATGAGCGGTAATGTGTCGGACGCGATGTTCAAGCAACTGATGGCGAAGTGCGAGGAGCAACAGAACGAGCTGGCTTCCAACCTGTCCGAGCTGAAAGTGGAGCAGTCTGTCATCAAGGATGATACGGAGAACATTAAACACCTGATCGAGCGCTTTGAAAAGTGCACCTACATCGAGGAACTGGACAGGGATACTGTATGCGAGCTGATAGACTTCATATGGGTATTCAAAAAGGAGAAGGCCGGGAAAGGCTACAGGCAGAAGATCGGCATACACTACAACTTTGTCGGTGAGCTGAATGGCTGCGATATCATGGCGTATTTCGATCACATTACAAAACACCAGAATGCAAAAGACCAGACTGCGGTATAGTCTGGTCTCCACACACACACTTAAGTGCTGAGATCATATGGCGGAGAGAGAGGGATTCGAACCCTCGTTACGGTTCCCCGTAAACACGATTTCCAGTCGTGCGCCTTCGACCAGCTCAGCCATCTCTCCACGTTACGCGAAGCCTATTTTACCACACGATTTGCGAAATAACAACCGATAAATTCATCGAGGAAATTTGATAGACAGGCTGCAAAATGATGGTGTATGATAAAATAATAATAGTATAAGCGTAACAACAATTATGTGAAAGTGATACGGATGAGCAAGAACAATAAATACATAAAATCTCAAATCGGCAACATGCTCTACGTCATGCCCGCTGAGCGCTTACGCCCATTTGTGGCGCATTATACACTCGCGCTATTCGGCAATCCGCCCAAAACAGATACGCTTGAGCTGATCCCCGATGCAGGAGGCTGTCTGATATATACAAAATACGATGACGGCAGCGATGAAGTGAAAATATGGGGCCCAACCACAAAGAAAGTCACTGTACCCAACAACAATCACACATTTCCCGTCAGAGTGTTCATCGAGTTTCATCCGACAGGGTTGTATAAGCTGGGCGCGTTCAATATCATAGCACTTAAGAACACTGTTGCTGATTTAAGCATGCTTGATGCAGTGCTGTGCCGCGATCTTTTGGACTGCTTCAGGCTATCAGCGGATACGGACAAAATGATTGCTGCGCTTGACGAACGGCTCTGGCAAGCGTTTGAAAAGCATCGTATAGACGATATCTGCTTTATGCTGATCGACAAGGTAATGAACGGCGCCCAAAAGGTCAGCCAAATCGCGCAAGAACTTTTTATCAGTGAGCGGCAGCTTAACCGTATATGCAATAAATACATAGGCCTTAGCGTGAAAAACTTTTGCGAAGTTGTGCGCATCAACGGTGTAATCGAATATATCAAAGAAAACGGCACGGTCAATTGCGCTCAGCAGTTTGAATTTTTTGACCATGCGCATTATAACAAGCTGTTCAAATCAGTGTGCGGTATATCGCCAAGCAGCTATCTGAAATCCAAGCCACATTATTATAACGAACCATATAAATACGGATGATGTCCTATTTTTACAATACGGTTTCTATGAGAACATATAGTCTATATTCAATCTTATTCTCAAGAAAGGATTAATGACATGAAATTTGAAGCATCACTGATTGCAGTCAAAGACATAGAGGCTGCGCGCACATTCTACGAAAATATACTCAATCAAACGGTTGCTTTAGATCTTGGATGGAATCTTAGCTTTGAGGGCGGGTTCGCGCTGCAAATGAATTTTGATCAGCTGGTGGGTGAGGATGGATTTGCTGTTTCCTATCATGCCAACGATCACGAACTCTACTTTGAGGAAGAAGATCTGGATGCTTTCATCACACATTTAGAGCAGCATGAAATCAAATATGTGCATAAAGCCAAGGAGTACCCATGGGGGCAAAGGGTTATCCGGTTTTATGACTTGGATGGTCATGTGATCGAGGTGGGAGAGAGTATGGCTAGCGTGTTCAAACGCTTTCACGATCAGGGCATGAGCGTTGAAGCCATCGCTGAAAAAACGATGCACCCAGTTGACTTTGTAAACAAGCATATAAATTAAGTGAGGATAATATCATGAAAATGGAAATCGGAAGCACACCCACGCAACTAAAGGAAGCCTGGCCGGGTCAGTACAAAATTTTCTCGTTCCTCGAATACGTATGCAGCATACCGCATATTGTCTTCGCAATCACAACGCTCAAGGATAACGGCAAACCCAACATCAATCCGCACGCGTGGAGCTGTTTTCAGGGGGATGAGGGCGGTTTTTTCGCCGTGATGCCCGGCATCTGTCAGCATACGCACACATATCGCAACATACAGCGTACTGGCGAGTTTTGTGTCAACTTTCTTTCGTCGCAATATTTTGATGCACTGATGAAAGCCATACAGGAAAACGGAGATGATGCAGACGAGTTTAAGGAAGCTGGCTTAAGCTATGAAAACGCAGTCACCATCGCTGCACCGCGTATCAAAGAAAGCTTTTTGACACTTGAGTGCAAGGCTGTCAGCACGCAGGATATATCGGGCGCAGGCATAACAGCCATGACAATCGGCAGAGTGCTGCATGTGGCCGCTGAAGAGGGCTATGCGGATGGCTTTGACAAAAGATATGCAGATGAAGGCTTTATATACAACATCCATGCGCCGATAAACAAAAATACAGAGGAAGAAAGCAAAAGCGCTTTGGCAACGCTGAAGATTCAAAGATATTTTTAGTGTGAGTATGAAAAAAGTCAGGGCGGTGAAGGCTCGCCCTTGACTTCATATAACAAATATGAATCGCAAAAAGCGGCGGCAAGCTGACAATCGCATCACCAATAGCCAGATTCATCATTCTCTTGAGGCCATGGCCACGGCTGATTTTCTTGCGGGGCATCTGGCGCAAATATCTCGTCGCCCGGTTCAAAGCCCTCTCCGTTATACAATAGCGGCGATACATGGCGCTCCCAATAGGGTTGTGATCTAAACGGAGATGGTTGTATGCCATTCTGGCAAAAATCATTTTGCCAAGCAGGAGCGCGTCTGGCTTGCGCCGCAAACAACGGGAATTCATGCTTGCAGGGCTTTATTCCAGGATAGACCTTGCACGGATGAAACGAAGGACAAAAAGTCATTGGTGAAGGTGAAAAGCGCCTTCTCAAACAGCAAACCGGACAGCAACGCTGTGCGCAAAAGCTGTTTGTTCGAGGTGTATTTCGAAAACAGCCTCCATATGGTGCACGAAGCCTCGCAAAGAGTGGATTGTAAATCACGTTGAGATCTCCTTTCATAAAAATATGTAAAAAAGCAGAAAAGAAAATAATAACCGCTGATAATACAGTCTATGTGTGGATTCACAGATTGTTATTTATTTTGCGGCTGTATCGGCTTGACACGGTTAACAGCGAGCGATATCATTATCTGAGCATTGTGAGTGATGCATGCCAAATAAAGCGAGGTTTTCATGAAAAGGTTTCATTTGATTATAGCCACTCTGTTCTTAATGCTATTCGCTGCTTGCGGCCAGAAGCAGGACGATAGCACAAACAATTTCACACCATCGCCCGACCCGATGCCAACGCCGATGCAGACGCCATCGCCAACACCCGTTCCCGATTTTTCGGAAACGGACATGACCGGCGTGTGGACTGTGACCGGTATAATCAGCACAGACGGTATTTTGCTTGATGAATCTGATTTTACGAAGCAAGATACAGATTTTACATTGGAGTTGTCAAGAAAAGGTGTCTATTTCGTTTACGATGCAAAAGGAAAAATCAAAGGTCAGGGATCATACAGCGTGAATCTAAACCGGCTGACACTCAGCGCGGCTGATATGGAAATGGTGTATATCATCATTGATGAGAACACACTGCATTGCAGGGCGCTGGATGACAGCATCACGGTGATGACACGCAGCGCCGATGAACAAGATGATAGGGACGATGAAACACAAACGGACGTGCCCGATACGGACACGCCCGAAGAGTGATTGACATATTATCAGAAGATTCTGAAGCCGCAGATAAAGTTGTTCTCAAACCAGCTTGAGTTATACTTGCGCTTGACCACCTTGCCGTTACTTGCGGACGCATCAATGATATAGCCGTTGCCTGCCACGATGGCCACATGCCCTTTGAGAACCATGATGTCACCGCGTTTCAAATCGCCCATACGTGTGATTTTCGTGTATTTGGAGCTTGAAGCCCATCCGGCAGATGTCAGGTAACCCTGCTTCACGCCCACTTGATTCAAGCACCAGTAGACAAACCCCGAGCAGTCAAAGCTGCTTGGTCCTTTGGCACCGCGCACATATCTTGAGCCGATTTTAGACTCAGCGGTTTTTATAAACGAGCTAATGATTGAACCATCATTATTATCAGAATCACTGTCGGCATTGTTGTTGGACGGCTGTGATTTACGCGGCGCTTTCTTGGCACTGGGAGAACTCAAGGCATCAATCGTCTTTCTACCCGCTTTACCATCTACAGTCAGGCCGTTAGTGCGTTGGAAGCTGCGCACAGCGGCATCGGTAGAGGAGCCAAAATAGCCTGTGACTGTCGACATATAACCAAGCGATTTGAGCTTTTGCTGCAAAGAGGTGACAAGATCGCCCTTTGAGCCAATTGATAACGCCAAGCCTTGCGCATTAGCAGAGAGCAGAGCCTCTTTTGTCAGCGGCCCAATATGGCCATCCGCGATCAGTCCGTTGGCTTCCTGAAAGCTTTTAACGGCAGTTCGGGTATCCGAGCCAAAAGCACCATCCGGTTCACTCATCAAAAAACCAAGCGTCTTGAGTCTTTTCTGATATTTAAGTATTTCCGGACTGTTTTCACCGTAGGAGACAACATTGGCTACCGCGTTTTCAGAATAAAGCATTTCACGCGTTTTTCTGCCCACCTTGCCGTCAACGGTTAAGTTGTTTCGCTGCTGGAACTTCTTGACGGCTTCTTCTGTCTTTTCACCAAAGGCACCGTCTACCTTTTCGATATAATCAAGCTCGCGCAGGCGCTGCTGAAGCTCGGTCACATCTGTGTTTTTCGCACCGATGGTGATGGTATAATACTGTGCCTGTGATGAGAACAGAAGATCAAGCATTTCCTGATCCGCAACGCCGTCCACGGCAAGCTCGTGTTGTTCTTTGAATAAATTGACGGCCTCCTCGGTGACTTTGCCAAATATGCCGTCGGCTTCGTCATTGTCCATGTACTCAAGTTCCATCAGGCGAATCTGCATATCGGCAACAACCGAGGTTCTCATGCCCGAAGAGAGTGACAAAGACGTATAAACCGGCTCGACGACTGTGGCTCTTATAACATTCGGAACAGGCGTCGGTGAAGTTGCGATGCCTATTTGATCGGGAGGGTCAGGCAAGCCGTTTTGCGCGGAAGCAATTTGTGCCGTCTCTCCTGATGCGCTGGCGATGATGATAACAGCCAGCACCACAACGGCAGCAAGTCCGGTGCCGAAAATCAACATGCGCTTTTTGTCTTTGATACGAATAATAAACTTGCGGCGATGATTTTTCTTCGCAAAGGCCGGGGAATGGCCAGCTTTTTTGAACTGGAACACGCTGATAATGCGTGCTAGAAGGCTTGTGAGTTGTCGTTTATGCCGTTTCCTATACTGTTGTCTCATATGACCCCCCTTAATTGCATTGCGGCTGTATGGCCAATTGAAAGTGGCTTGCTTGTCCTTATTATATAGAAGAGGGAACAGCATCGCAACACTTTCGTAATAATTTCTTAAAATAAAATGAGGAAAAATACCCCATTTATACAATTCAGTTTACTTTACGATGCAGCTTGCTGTATTGTTTTGGAGAAAAGCCAGTGTGCCGCTTGAACAATTTCGAGAAATAAAAAGGATCTTCAAAGCCCACTGAATACGCTGTCTCACTGACGCTTAATGACGAATTCAATAGCAGCAGCGTCGCTTGCTCGATACGGAATTGTGTCAGATAAGCCGCTGGAGAGATATTCAGATGCTGCATGAATAATCTGTACAGCCAGCTTCTGCTGACGCCCGCAAAATGAGCCATATCGGCAACGCCAATCGGGCGTGAATAGTTATCTGAAACAAATTCGGCTGCTATGCGTACATAGTGAAGCGATTTCTCTGGCGGCTTGGACTCTGGAGCCAGTGCCATCAAATGCGACAAAAAGATGTACAGACAGCCCGTCATTCGCGCAGACTCGAAAGCTCTGTTGCCGTGGCAGTGGTAGATGTCGAGCAAAAGCTTTTTAAGCTGGCCGCAATTGCCTTCCGATATCACGGGATTGGTGTGAGAAAATGGCGTCTGCTCCAGCAGGAAACGCGCGTCGCTGCCGTTAAAGCCAACCCAGCAGTACTCCCAAGGGTCAAGCTTATCAGCGCTGTAAGCAATCATCGAGCCCGGATAGGCGATAAACGTATCTCCGGCACATAAGCGGTGCGTCTTGCCGGACATGGTATATGCACCGGTGCCCGATACCACATGATGAATCAGAAAATGGTCTCTCACACCCGGCCCCCAGCCATATGCACCCTCGCATTTTTGGCAGCCTGCATTCAAAACAAACAACGAGGTAAAGCGCCGCTGCGTTTTATATGAGTGCTTATAGAATGAGGAATTGTCCATACATCAAATATATTGCATCACAAGCGTAAAAGCAACATAATGACATGTTTTTTAATCAATAATCGATTGCATAGCGCTGACATCTGTTTTATGATGTAAACAAAAATGGGGGTAGGCACTATGAAATTGCCAGCCTTGTGGCGTGATCAAATCGTCAAAAACGCATATAGCGATATTTTTAACAGATTGTATGCCAAAGATGTGCAAACTCAAAGTGAGCGTTATCTGAATGCACTGAGCAGTTTTGAACAGATTTTCGGCAGTGACAGAGCAGTCTGTTTTGTCAGCGCACCAGGGCGTACCGAGCTTATTGGCAACCATACCGATCATCAGCACGGCCGCGTAATGGCTGCGGCCGTTACGCTCGATAAAATTGCTGTTGCCGCCAAACGTGAGGACGGCATCGTCAGTATTTACTCACAGGGCTACCCGCCAGACTGTATTGATACAAATGATCTGGAAATCAAAGAGAATGAAGTCAACACCTCATCAGCGCTGCTGCGCGGTGTGGTTGCAGGCTTTAAAAATAGGGGATTTCACATAGGCGGATTCGATGCTTTTGTGATCTCCGGCGTACCCAATGCCGCAGGCCTATCGTCGTCAGCGTCATATGAGGTGCTGCTGGGCACATTGGTCAACCACCTGTATAACGATGGGCGTGTGGATGCCGTACAGATTGCGCAGATCGGGCAATACGCCGAAAATACATACTATCAGAAACCTTGCGGGTTGATGGATCAAACGGCTTCGTCTGTGGGCGGCATTGTCGCGATCGACTTTAAAAATCCGGCTCAGCCAAAGGTAGAGGAAATCGCTTTCTCGTTTGCCGCTTGCGGGTACACCCTGATGATCGTCGATGCGGGGGGCAGCCATGCCGATTTGAGCGATGAATACGCAGCCATTCCACAGGAGATGGCGCATGTTTCGGCACTGTTTGGCAAAAGCGTGCTGCGCGATGTGGATAGCGCTGAGTTCTATGACAGCATCCATACGCTGCGAAAAAAAGTATCCGACCGTGCCTTGCTGCGCGCGATACATTATTTTGAAGAGGACGCGCGTGTGCAGCAGCAGATAGCGGCCCTGAAAAACGGTGACATTGACGCATTTAAAAATACGATGATCAGCTCGGGCAAATCGTCCGCGCTGAATTTGCAAAATACCTATCCCTCAAACAGTATCAGTGAGCGCAGCGTTGCGCTGGCCCTAGCAATCAGTGAACGTGAGCTTGAAGGGCTGGGCGCGTGGCGCGTGCATGGCGGCGGTTTTGCCGGAACGATACTCGCACTTGTGCCGGATGGGCGCATCAGTGACTACACGCAGGCGATGGAGCGCGCATTTGGAGAGGGCTGCTGCCAAACGTTGTACATAAGGCCAGTCGGCGGCTATGTATTGGAGGATATCAATGGCTGAGCTGCGATGGAACGCCATGCTGAAAGATTGGGTGATGGTGGCAAGCCATCGCCAGCAGCGTCCGCAAATGCCAAAGAACTGGTGCCCATTTTGCCCGGGCAGCGGCAAGGTACCGGAGCAGTTCGCGGTATACCGTTATCCTAACGATTTTCCGGCATTGAGTATCAATCCGCCGGAGCCCGACGCGGTGGATACCGATGCTCTGTTTGGTGTGATGCCCGCTTACGGCGTTTGTGAGGTGCTGCTCTATTCTTCGGATCATAACGCCACGATGTCATCGCTCGATGATGCGCATGTGCATCAGCTTGCGCGGATGTGGCGCGAGGTTTATCAGGACATTGGCGCGGACCCGCAAATCGAATATGTCTTTATATTCGAGAACAGGGGGGCGCCTGTGGGTGTGACAATGCCGCATCCGCACGGACAGGTATACGGCTACCCGTTTATCCCCAAACGTGTGGAGCAAAAGCTGACGGCGATGAGCGAGCACATGGACTTAAACGGCACTTGTCTGATTTGCGATTTGCTTGAGGCGGAGCAGGCTGACGGCAGACGCATCATTTTTGAGAATGATTATTTTGCTGTTTATGTGCCGTTTGCTTCGCAAATGGTGTACAGCACGCATGTTGTGGCAAAAAGGCATTTATCGGATATCGCCAAGATGGATGAGAAGATGCTCTGCGCATTGGGTGAGACGGTGCGTGACGCGGCCGGAATGTATGATTGCCTTTTCGATGTGGAGCTGCCGTACATGATGTGTATGTACAACGCGCCTATGGGTGCCCAGCCGGACAGATCGTTCCATTTTCATATCGAGTTTTTGCCGCCGATGCGCAACGGCTCGGTGCAGCAGTTTTTTGCGTCATCGGAAACGGGCGCAGGCGCGTGGTGCAATCCCGCCTGTCCGGAGGAGAAAGCGGAAGAATTAAGACGCGCGTATCATCAATACAAGGCGCGATAAGGAGGCTTATGCATGAAAACGATACTGGTGGCCGGCGGGGCCGGCTATATCGGCAGTCACATGGCAGCGGCGCTTATCAGAGCGGGCTATGATGTGGTCGTTGCGGATGATATCAGCACAGGACACAAGGATGCGGCCTTATTCGGCAGGCTTTATATTGGGGATGTGCGTGACAGTGATTTTCTTGATAACATATTCGAAAGCGAGAATATAGACGGCGTGATTGATTTTGCCGCCTGTTCACTTGTCGGTGAGAGCTGCATAAAACCGCTGAAATATTACATGAACAATTTGAACGGCGCGCAGGCAATGCTGGACGCGATGCGCCGACACGGCGTTCAGAAAATCGTTTTTTCTTCCACTGCGGCTGTGTACGGGGAGCCCGAAAAGCAGCCGATAGAGGAAGCCGATAAAACAGAGCCCACAAACCCGTATGGCGAATCCAAGCTCGCGATCGAAAAGCTGCTCAAATGGTGCGACGCAGCCTATGGTATCAAATATGCGGCGCTGCGCTATTTCAATGCCGCGGGAGCTGATAACGAAGCGGACATCGGAGAGGATCACAGGCCCGAAACGCATCTGATACCGCTTGTGCTGCAAACGGCACTCGGAAAAAGAGCTCATATCGGCATTTTCGGAGATGACTACCCAACGCCGGATGGCACCTGTGTGCGCGATTATATCGATGTGCGCGATCTTGCGCATGCGCATCTGCTGGCTTATCGGCATCTGAGCGATAAAGCGCTAAGCGGCATATTTAACCTTGGCAACGGCAGCGGCTTCTCGGTCAAGCAGATCATCGACGCCGCGAAAGAGGTGACAGGACGGCGAATAGAGGTGCGCATCGAGCCGCGCCGCGCTGGCGATCCCTCCACGCTGGTTGCGTCCAACGCAAAGGCGGCGGATGTGCTGGGGTGGCGGCCGCGCTATTCGGATGTCGCGGACATTATACAAAGTGCGTGGAACTGGCATCAAAATCATCCGAACGGATACGAGAAATGAAAGAGAGGGAGTGCCGATATACGGCTCTCTGCTTGTCGAAAAACCCTTATTATGAAGGCGCTGACTACATGTGACATGTAGGGTACAAACCTCCGTTCAAGGGGCCCATTAAGAATCCTATCGTGGCGAATGCCTTTATAAAGGCATTCTCTCGAAAATAGGATTTCAAAGGAACTGGTTCCTTTGGCGGGAGCACGAGGGCGGCGCCCTCGTGAGAGACCATTTTTAACAGTCTGGGAGCGCCGATATGCGGCGTTCTTTTTTATAGGCGGTTATGTCAAACTGTACGGCTGAACCAGCAGGATTTTCTCTTTTCAGAATAGAATTGAATTATGGATGGTTCGTGTGATGCCATTAAAAAAGGGGGGACAATGGGAAAACGCTATATAATGGGTATAGACCAGGGCACCACGGGTACACGTGTCGCGCTGTTTGACAGGAACGGACATGTGCACGCATCAGCTTATCAAGAGATTCGGCAGATATACAGGCAGCCGGGATGGGTGGAGCACGATGCCAACGAATACTGGCAGACGACGATGGACTGCGCAGCAAAGGCGCTGCAAACGGGAAGCGTAAGCGCATCTGATATTGCCGCCATCGGCATCACCTGCCAGCGTGAAACCACGGTGCTGTGGGACAGCCAAACAGGTGAGCCGCTGTGCGATGCTATCGTCTGGCAATCTCGACAATCAGCCGCCATCTGCGAAGAGCTCAAGGCCAAGGGCTATGAGGATTATATCAAAAGCCGCACAGGGCTTGTGATTGATGCGTATTTCTCCGCATCGAAAATTCGATGGATGATGGACAACGTTTCAGGCGTGAAGGAGAAGATGGACGCAGGGCGGGTTATGTTCGGCAATGTGGACGCATGGCTGATTTACAAGCTTTCGGGCGGCATGGCGCATGTGGAAGACTACTCCAACGCATCACGCACGATGCTGCTTGATATTCATACACATAAATGGGACAAAAAGATATTAGATGCGCTGCAAATACCCGAATCTATTCTGCCTGTGCTTGTGCCCTCAAGCGGCGTGATGGCGCACACCCGCAAAGACGTCTTTTTCGGCTGTGAAGTGCCTATCGCGGGTGATGCGGGAGATCAGCACGCGGCCACGTTCGGTCAGGCGTGTTTTGCACAGGGTATGGCCAAAAACACATACGGCACAGCGCTCGCGATGATGATGAACACCGGCAGCGAAGTCAAGATGAGCCAAAATGGACTGACGACCGATATCGCGTGGGTAACGGAGGGCAAAACAGAATACGCGCTGGAAGGCTTGGTTTACAGCGGCGGTGCGACTGTGCAATGGCTGCGTGACGGATTGAAGATCATCAAAACGGCAGCCGAGTCGGGTGAGCTGGCGGCGCGTGTTCCCGATACGGGCGGCGTATACCTTGTGCCCGCCTTCACCGGCCTTTGCGCGCCATATTGGGATATGTACGCGCGGGGCACGATTGTTGGCCTCACGCGCGGCAGCACCGATGCGCATATAGCGCGTGCCGCGCTGGAATCCATTGCATATCAAACGCGCGATTTGCTCGAATGCATGCAGAAGGATGCGGCGTGCAAAACGGATGCGCTGCGTGTTGACGGCGGCGCGACGGCCAACGATTTTCTGATGCAATTTCAAGCGGATATCCTCGGCATCCCGCTGCAAAAGCCGTCTATCACAGAAATGACGGTGCTGGGCGCGGCGTATCTTGCCGGACTGGGTGTGGGCTTCTGGAAAAGCCGCGAAGAGATTGCGGCGCAGTGGCAGGTTGCACGTGTTTTCGAGCCCAACATGGGCGAAGACCAGCGTGAAACGCTGTACGCGGGATGGAAGCGTGCCGTCAAGCGCTCGCTTGGATGGGCTGAGGGAGGACACGCATGAGAGAAAAAGATCAATTTACGATGCGGCAGAGCATCGCGCGCTGTATCGACCACACGCTTCTCAATGCTGATGCAACAGGGGAACAGGTGCGTACGCTTTGTGATCAGGCGCTGGCACATCGCTTCGCGGCCGTCTGCGTGAATCCATGCCATATCGGTCTTGTCGCCAAATGCCTTGAAGGCAGCGATGTGCAGCCATGCACCGTGACCGGCTTTCCGTTGGGTGCACTTACGCCAAAAATGAAAGCGATGCAGGCGGCGGCTTGTGTGGCGCTGGGTGCGAAGGAGATCGATATGGTTGCCAATATCGGTGCTGTCAAAGCGGGTGACTGGACGCTCGCGTTTGACGATATCGCAGCCGTTGTCAACGCGGCGCAGCCAAAAGCAATCGTGAAGGTCATCATCGAAACCTGTTTGCTCACGGACGAAGAAAAAAGCAGAATATGCATGGCTGCCAAAGAAGCGGGTGCGCACTTTGTCAAAACATCCACCGGCTTTTCCACTGGTGGCGCAACGGTGCACGACGTGAAGTTGATGCGTGCGGCTGTGGGCGCACACATGGGCGTCAAAGCATCGGGCGGTATTAAGACGTACGCGGATGCTGTGGCCATGATCAACGCGGGTGCGACGCGCATCGGCACCAGCGCAGGTGTGCTGATCGTGAAGGAACAGGCGCGTTTAGCGCGTGTGGTATCCCTCCAAAATGACTGATGGCGCAAAGCGTTGTAAAAAAGCGTTGTTCGCCAGCGCTGCACAAATGTCGCAAACGAGTCGTAAAAGCTTCTCGATTTCTATTCAGGGCTCACATGCACCATGCAGTGCTTGACTTTCTCAAAATATGATTCAATCGAATCATGTACACGATGTGCAATTTCATGGGTTAATGACAATGAGTCTTCGCCATTGGCGCGTATCTCTACATCCACATATATTCTATCACCAAACAGTCTGGTCTTTATCTGGTCAACTCCGACAACACCTTCTTGTGCCAATACAATACGTTTCATTTCCTCAACTGTGGTTTCATCACATGATTGATCCGTCATCTTTCCGACAGCATCCATGAAAATGGATACAGCCGCTTTGACAATTAACACGCATATTAAGACGCTTGCTATAGGGTCCATGAATGGGAACCCCAGTCTTGCGCCAATAATGCCCGCAAAGCTGCCCACAGAAGACAAGGCATCTGAACGATGATGCCATGCATCCGCCATCAGTGCCCCGGAGTTAATCCTTTTGGCGGCCACTTTTGTATACCAGTACATCGTTTCTTTCACTGCTATTGATACAATAGCCGCAATCAAGGCGAGCGTACCGGGTACAGTGATCTCGCCATAGTCTGCCAATATAACTTTTTGAATTCCGGAATAACCGATGCCTATTCCAGTCAAGCAAAGAATAACTGCCAGTATAATCGCGGCTACGCATTCAAAGCGTTCATGCCCATACGGATGCTTCTTATCTGCTTCCTTACCCGACATTTTCACGCCGATCATCACGATAAATGTGCTGAATACATCTGAAATAGAGTGAACGGCATCCGAAACCATGGCTGCCGAATGCGCAAAAATGCCGGCAAAGAGCTTAAATGCGCTGAGCACTATGTTGCTGATGATGCTGACCCATGAAACCTTCATGGCAATCTGTTGATTCGTTGTGTTCTTCATAATGCTTACCTCCAAATTTAAGGGTAGCTTTATGCACAAACCAATAGCTCCATAGATGCAAAAAAGCACACCTATGGAACGTACTACTGTCCCACAGATGTGCTTCGCAAGCACTCTTCTGCTGCCGCTGTAACGCGGCCCGGCTCCATAAACCATGTAGGGCTTATGGCCTGCTCAGTTTGTACTGTTGATTATGCGCTCCAACCAATTTGAGCGTTAATGCAGTGCAAAAAGACTTATGTAACTATATCATATGCAGGGCAGCATGTAAAGGTTAATCGCTATACGGCTATACATTGACGGGAGGTGTTTTTTATTTGTGTATTGTCTGTGATAAACACAGCACGTCCTTCATACACATTAACCATGGAACAAAAGATTGAATGGACAGGCGCGCTGCAAAAGTATATGCCGACTCACCTGTTTAGCGCTCTGTCCGCGATGAAAAGAGAAGTATCTGTGCGCGTTGAAGAGATACGGCTGCGCGCGCAGCGTCCGCTGATGATTTACACTGCCGAGCGCGGCTACTGCGTGGGTGAGTATGGCAGGCTGTCCGCCACAGAGGGCATTATCGTGACGGAAGACGACACGGAAAAGACGCTTCACGCCTTAACCGGACGATCACCCTACGCGTATGAGGATGAGATCAGCCAGGGCTTTCTGACGCTGGAGAGCGGTATACGCGCTGGGCTGTCCGGAAATGCGCTGATGGCGAGCGGCAGTGTGCGCACATTCAAAACAGTGGGCGGCATCAACTTTCGCATACCGCGTGCGGCTACGGGCATTGCGCGCCGACTGCTGCCCTATATATCGGATGGGTGTAAGCTTTTCAGTACATTGATCATATCCGCACCGAGGCTTGGCAAAACCACGCTTGCGCGCGATATTGCGCGGTGCGCGGGCAGCGGTATTGGCGTCGCGCCGGTACGCGTATCGCTGATAGACGAGCGCTCTGAACTGGCCGCGGGTGTATACGGCAGGCCGTTGTTTGATGTGGGGCGTGAAACGGACGTAATATCCAACATACCCAAGCATATCGGCGTTTTTATGGCATTACGTGCGCTTTCGCCGGATGTGATCATCACGGACGAAATCGGCAGAAGTGATGATTTGGAGGCTTTGAAGGAAGCGGCCAACGGCGGCGTGATAATGATCGCTACGGCACACGCACCCGATTTTGAAAGCTTAAAAAGCCGCTTATTCTTTCAAAAGCTGTGCGGCGAGTCGCTGTTCGATTCGTATGTGGTGCTCTCGGCGGCAATGGGGCGCATCACAATCGAACAGATACATGACAGCGCGGGGCGTGCGCGGCTCCAAAGCCCGATGCTGCTCAAATGCGCGGAGGCCGTATGAAGCTGATATTGTGCCTTGCCATCGTGGCGATCAGCGCGGCGCTTGGGCGGCAGTTTTCAAACAGAGCGGTGCAGCGCGTGTGCTTCTTTCGCGATTATCAGACAGCGGTCACGTATCTGTCGGACAAGGTTGTGGGCATGAATATTGAGCTGTGCAAGGCGCTGCAAGCGTGCCAAAGCGAAAGCATTCGTCCGTTGTTCGACGCGTGTGCGCAGGCACTGCGAGATAATCCGGCGCTTAGCCTTGAATGCATCTGGCGGCAAAAACTCGCAAGTATGCAGCCGCAGCTTGGGCTGCTGTCCAAAGAGGACAGGCGGCTATTCTGCGAGGGCGGCGCAGCGATAGACGCGCTGTGTGCCAACCCCAGCGAGCGCCAGGCCGCGCTGTATTTAAAAAGGCTGGGTCAGCATTTGGATTCGCTGGAGGCTGAAAAAACGAAGAAATGCAGGCTGTACAACATGGCCGGGCTGCTCGGCGGCCTGCTGATTGCGCTGCTGCTCATATAAGGAGGGATACAGCTTGGACATAGATCTGATTTTCCGTATTGCCGCAATCGGCATTCTCGTAGCGGTGCTCAATCAGCTGCTTACACGCGCAGGGCGCGAGGAGATGGCGACGATGGCCACAATAGCGGGCCTGATCATCGTGCTGCTGATGGTTGTTGACCTTGTCAGCAATCTGTTTGAAAGCGTTAAGCGGATATTCAATCTTTACTAGTATGGAAATCATTCGAATCGCGTTTATTGGTGTGATAGCGGGCGTGCTGGTGGCGGCAGTGCGCCAAAAACAGCCCGAGCTTGGTATGCAGATTGGCATTGTCGCAGGTCTGATCATATTCATCTATGTGCTTGATTACATCGTCACGGCGGTTGATTACGTCAGAGATATCGTCAGCAGCTATGCGATACCCACAGACGCCATCATGGTGGTGCTCAAGATCGTCGGCATTGCATATATATGCGAATTTGCCGTGCATGTGCTCAAAGATATGGGCGAAAATGCACTGGCAAACAAGGTGGAGATCGCAGGGCGCGTGTTTATCGTCGTGCTGTCGCTGCCGGTGCTGAGTGCGTTTTTGAATTTGGTGATAGGAATGCTGGGCTAAGCAAATGAAAAAAAGATGGATTTTAATGCTGGCAGTGGTTACGCTGCTTCTGCCGCGCACAGCATCTGCGGAAGATGTGATAGAGGAAGCGCTGACACAAGCCATTGAGGACGAGGTGTCGGCCAATATCAGCCGCGCTCTGTCGGAAGCGGATCTGCATGAAATCGAATCGTACTATGATGCGTATGCGCAGTCTCTTGAGCCTTTAACCGGCGGTGCCGATTTCAATTCGTTTCTGGAAATGCTGGCGATGGGCGGCGGCGGTTTTGATATTGCCAATGTGTTTTCTCTGGTCATCAATGCGCTGTTTATGGGTGTGCGGCAAAGCATGCCCGCAGTGATACAGATCATCGTGGTTGCGCTGATGTTTTCGGTCATCACGCATTTTTCGCCTTCGTTTGGCAGCACAGGCGTTTCAAAGGCGGCTTCAACGGCGCAGTATGTGATCGTGGGAACGATGACGATCGGCATACTCGTTTCGGCTTTTTCGATCGGTACGGATACGATAGCGGGCATGACGGCATTTACCACGGATTTTTTTCCCTTGCTGATGATGCTGCTCACCGCGCTTGGCGGCATCACAACATCGGCGATTTTAAGCCCCGCCACCGTGCTGCTGACAACGGGCATATCGCTTTTCTATAAGTGCTTCGTGCTGCCGGTGGTCATCGTGCTATCGGTACTCACCATTATCAGCCACTTCTCACAAACCATCAAGCTCAGCGGTTTTTGCACGCTGCTCAAAAGCATCGTCAAATGGGCGATCGGCATCAGCTCGACGATATTCATCGGTATCATCATGATACAAGGGCTTTTGGGCTCGACGGTGGACGGCATATCGATTAAGACAGCCAAATACACCATCGATAAGTTTGTGCCCATAGTCGGCGGTATGATATCCGATTCGGCGGATGTGCTGATATCCTGCACGCTGCTTGTTAAAAACGCGGTGGGCATCGCAGGTATTATCATCATGATCGGCGTGATACTCTCGCCGCTGTTTTCGCTGCTGGCACACAGCTTTGTTTTTAAGCTCGCGGGCGCGGTTCTAGAACCCATTGCCGGGGGCAGCATCAGCAAATTCGCACAGGATGCGGCGGGCGTGCTTCTGCTGCTTTTTGCCGCTGTGGCGGCTGCGGCCATTATGTTTTTCGTCACGACGGCCGTCATACTCGGCGCTGGCGGCAGCAACGTCATGCTCAGGTAGGTGGATATGGAACAGTTTATTTTATCATGGGCCGTTTCGGTAACGGTAGCAATACTGCTCGGCACCATCGTTGCGATGCTGCTGCCCGAAAGCGGCATCAAGAAGTATGTGGCCGTGGTGATTGGTGTGGTGGCCACAATCATCATATTGGCGCCGGTGGTTGAGCTTTTTTCCGGAAGCGACGCACAAACAGAAATGGAAGACGCACTCGAAAGCATTAAGAGCAAAGAGGTATTTGACTATGATGGTGCGCAATACAAGGAATACATTTACAGATTGTATGAGGTATATATAGGGGATGACCCAAATAAATATGAGTAGTGAAAGGGACTGGCGCTATGGCTGATTCGCGTGTGGAAAAGAAGAAAGTGAAGGAAACGATTTCGCGTTTCACAAAGCTTGATGTCAAAAAAAAGATTCAGTATCTGGCAATACTGCTGATTGTGATTGTGATACTTGCCATCTATTTTGCGTCCGTTGGCAAGCCGCAGACGCAGAATCAGAACGATACTGTCACATCAGCGCCTCTTAGCGCAAGCATGGACAGCGTTGAAGAGCGGCTTAAAGCCATACTCTCACGCATTGAGGGCGCGGGAGAGGTTGAAGTGATGATCACTTACGAATCGAGCGCCGAGATCGTACCGGCCATCAGCGTGGATACACAGGTAACCACCAAAACGGATACGCGCGATAACGGCACAAGCACCACCAACAGCGAAAACACACAAAGCGAGGTGGTCACTGTTGGTGGCAGCGGCGGCAACGCGGCATTGGTGCTCAAGGAAAACAGCCCGCCGGTAAAGGGTGTGATCGTTGTCGCGCAGGGCGCAGATGACATCACCGTTAAGCTGAATCTCTTAAAAGCCGTTCAAACGATTTTAAACGTCGAACCGCATCAGGTTGACGTATATAAAATGAGAAAATGAAAAGGGAAGTGAAAAGTATAATGAATAAGGGGAGTGGTATAATGAAAGACAAAAAGGCAGGCAGATATTTGCTGCTGGCAGGGCTTATTATCGTGCTTGCGGGTGTGGGCTATCTCAATTTCGCATTGGGCAGTGCCCCGGAAGATAAAGCAGCGCTTAAACCTGATCCGTCTGGTCTCGAAGGCGCGATGAGTGCTGACGATCTCGCTGTGATGTCGTCCAAGAATTATTTCTACGACTACAAGGCCAACAGAGAGAATGTACGCGAGACAGAGGTGGCGGTACTTGACAGCATCATCACAAACGATATGAGCGATGAAGAAACAGTCAAGGATGCGCAGAGCCAAAAGATCGAAATCGTGCGGCGCATGGAGGCAGAGCTGACAATTGAAGGGCTGCTGATGGCCAGTGGCTTTGACGACGCCATCGTTACGGTGCAGACGGGCTCGGTGAATGTGGTGCTGAAAAAGGAGCAGATCACCAAGGAAGAAGCGGCTAAAGTGCTTGAAATCGTTCGAAAGGAGACGGGTGAGCCGGCGCAGAATATTAAGGTGATATTGCAGGGATGATAAGAAAATGGATTTCGTATGAAGTTTTGTTTTCAGCAGATTGTAATCAGATGCCCTCTCTGTTATAATTTAAGCATCAATTATTGAGGTGAGTTGCTTTGAGCACGAACGAAATGAATACGCGCGAAGAACAAAACGGCAGCATCTCCTTCGCGAATGATGTGGTGGCAACGATTGCAGGTCTTGCAACGATCGAAATCGAAGGCGTGGCCGGCATGAGCGGCGGTCTGTCGGGCGGGCTTGCTGAACTGCTTGGCAGAAAGAACTTAACGAAGGGTGTCAAGGTTGAGGTCGGCAAAGAGGAATGCGCGATCGATCTTTATATTGTGGTCGATTATGGCGTTGAGATTCCTGTCATATCGGGCAAGATTCAGGCGAATGTCAAAAAGGCTGTTGAAACAATGACAGGGCTTCGCGTTGTGGAAACCAATATTCATATTCAAGGTGTGCGTATCGTCAAAGAGTCAACCGACGATGGCAAACGCGTACACTGATAAATAAAGATGAGGGGATACAAAAGATAATGCGTCTTTTCTTAAGAGTTTTGCTCACGCTGTATATCTTGTTTGTGCTGTTTGTGATTGGCATCATATTGGCATGCGCGTGGGGGCTTATCGATCAGATACACCCGCATTACTGGGTGCGGATGCTGTATGAAGACGGCACAGTATTCTGGTCTGTCACGCTTGGCGGCATCGCCGTAGCGCTGCTGAGCATTGCGCTGATGTTCTCAGGCGTTCGCAAACGCAAACCAAGAACGGCCTCAGTCTGTGTGACGGAGATCGGCACGATATCGATCAGCTTAACGGCACTTGAAGAAATGGCAACACGGTATATAACGGCCGATGCGGCAATACGCAGCGTCAGGGCAACAGCAAGCGTACACGATGGCAAGCTCAAGCTATCCGCCGTCATGTCTATCGCAGATGGAACGAACTTACCCGAAGTGTTAAGCGCACTCCAGACAGGCTTAAAATCACACATCGAGGTGCTGGCCGGTATCGAAGTTGAGAGAATAAAGCTGCTGGTCGAGAAAACGGCACAGATGGTAAAGGCGCGGGTAGAATAGTGGATTTCTTTGCGTTTGTAAAACAAAAGAGAGGCGTTATAACCGGCATCGCCATTGGATTGTTAACGGGCGTGCTGATTCTGAGCATCGGTTTTTTTAGAACGTTGTTTCTGGCGATTTGTATTGGAATTGGTGCTTTTTTCGGGACGCACAACAGATTCCGCAAAAAGCTTTTTGAATTTTTGGACAAGATATTACCTGACGTATTCAAGTAGACGGAGGTTGGTTTGAGCAGAAGATCGGCAAGGGACACGGCATTTCGTCTTTACTATGAATATGCGATAACAGGAGAGTTCAACGAACAAACGATGGTCGTGATGCGCGATTGCTTTGACAAAGGCATGAACGACAAGGCTTGGGCCTATGTGCTGCGGATGATCGAGATTTTCAAGGAACGCGCTGATGACGTGGACGCGGTCATCAGGACGCATTCGAAGAAATGGAGCATCGGGCATATGGCCAAGGTTGAGCTGTCAATCTTAAGGCTGGGCATATCCGAAATGCTATACTGTGACGATATCCATCACAGCATCACCATCAACGAATGTGTGGAGCTTGCCAAAAAGTATGCTTCCGAGAGGTCATCGCGTTTCGTAAACGGCATACTCGCTGCTGTTGTGGAAGCAGAGCAGATCGTCAATGAACCCGTCTGATGTTTATGTTGGTGTGGATACAAGCGCTTATACCACGTCCGTTGCCTCGTACGCAAACGGGCGTGTGCTGTTTGATGGGCGAAAAATACTTGAAGTGGCAAAGGGTGAGAGAGGTCTTCGGCAATCCGATGCCGTTTTTACGCATGTGAAGAATCTGCATGTGCTCTTTCGCAGCGATGACTTTTTGCAGCATAATGGTATTGCGGTTGCCTACAGTGCTGCACCATGCCCGGTTGAAGGCTCGTACATGCCTGTTTTCTGCGTGGGTCAGTCGCACGCGGCGGCTTATGCAGCAGCAAACAATGCGCCGCTTTATGCATTGACGCACCAGCATGGGCATCTTTACGCAGCTTTTTTGGGACAAGACGTACCGGACGGCACATATGGCGCATTTCATGTTTCGGGTGGTACGCTCGATTGTCTGCGTGTCGGCATAACGGAGGGCATAATCGACGTCATCACGCCATTGGGCGGCACGCTCGATATCACCTGCGGTCAGATGATCGACCGTATCGGCGTGAAAGCAGGGCTCGCATTTCCTTCGGGCGCAAAAATGGAGCGTATGTATAAGCCGGATGCCAAGCCGCTTTCGGTGCATGTGCAGGGCATGACGGCCAATCTCTCCGGCGCCGAAACACAGGCGATGCGCCGCCTTGAAGCAGGTGAAGACGTGATAAGCGTGTGTAGCGCCGTGATCGACTGTGTGGCGCAAACGCTGGGCTGTCTTTTGTGCAACACTGCTGCGCAGACAGGTCTTACGCGCTTTTTGTTCACGGGCGGCGTGATGAAAAATGATGTGATCAGACAATATCTATCCGAAACCTGTGCGCAGCATGGCTTAGATGCCATCCATGTGCAGAAACAATATTGCAGCGATAATGCGTGCGGCCTCGCGCTGGCGGCGCAGCGGCTGTATCAAAAAGGAGCGATGATATGATAATCGACGGTAAGGCGATAGCTGCACAGCTGCGTGAAAAGCTCAAAAGCGATGTTGCGGAGCTGAAAAGCAAAGGCATCACGCCCGGGCTTGCGGTTGTGCTGGTGGGTGACGATCCTGCCTCGGCGGTTTATGTGCGCAATAAGGAGCGCGGCTGTGATGAGGTGGGCATACACTCTCTCGTGCATCGCCTCAGTGCGCAGACCACGCAGGAACAATTGGTATCACTGATTAAAAGCCTCAATCAAGATAAAGCGCTGCATGGCATACTCATACAGCTGCCGCTGCCGGATCATCTTGACGAGTTGGCGGTGCTGCGCGAGGTCGATCCTGATAAGGATGTGGACGGTCTGCATGTGGTGACGGCCGGAAGGCTGCTGGTCGGCGAAAAAGGCTTTGTGCCCTGTACGCCTAAGGGCATCATCCATCTGATTCAAAGCACTGGTACCGATATCAGCGGCAAAAGCGCTGTTGTGGTGGGGCGCAGCAACATGGTCGGTAAGCCGGTTTCGCTGCTGCTGATGGCGCACAACGCAACGGTGACGATGTGCCATTCGCGCACACAAAATCTGGCCGACGTTTGCGCCGGAGCTGATATACTCGTGGCGGCAATCGGACGCCCAGAGATGATCACGGGCGCATACATCAAGCCTGGTGCCATCGTCATTGATGTGGGCACCACCAAGGTGGACGGCAAGCTCAAGGGCGATGTGCTGTTCGAGCAGGCCGAGAAGAAGGCGGCATTCATCACGCCTGTGCCGGGCGGCGTTGGGCCGATGACGATCACGATGCTGCTGGAGAACACCGTTGAGGCCGCGCGGCTGTATGGCTGATATCGTTTTGTCCGTATCGCAGGTCAATGAATATATCAGCCGAAAGATGTTCAGCGATCCGTTTTTGAGCCGTATCAAAGTCGTCGGTGAAGTGACGAATTTGTCACTCTCTTCGGTTGGACATGCTTTTTTCTCTCTCAAGGATGAAAACGCGATGATCGGCTGCATCATGTACGAATATGCACAGCATCCCGATAAGGATGCGCTGCAGGACGGCGCAAAAATTGAGGTGGGGGGCCGTGTCTCGTTTTACCGAAAAAGCGCGTCGGTGCAGCTTGTGGCGGAAACGGCGGCACCGCATGGCATTGGTGAGTTGTTCGCGCGTTTTGAGCGCACACGCCAGAAGCTCTCATTGGAAGGCTTGTTTGACGAAGCACACAAAAAGGCTTTACCCTATATGGCGCTTCAAATCGGCGTGGTGACATCGCCGGCAGGTGCCGTGCTGCATGACATCATCAACGTGGCCACACGCCGTTTTGACGGTGTGCAGATTACAGTTTATCCGGTTCAGGTACAAGGGCAAGAGGCTGCGGCGGATATCTGCCAAGCCATCGCTTATTTCAACGAAGAGCAACACGTGCAGGTGATCATCGTGGCACGAGGCGGCGGATCGTTCGAGGATCTGTCAGCGTTCAACGAGGAAAGTGTCGTGAGAGCCGTTTATGGCTCGCGTATACCTGTGGTATCGGCAGTGGGTCATGAAACGGACTACACGCTTTGTGATATGGCGGCTGATTTACGCGCACCCACGCCGTCCGCCGCGGCAGAGCTGGTCGTGCGCGAGAAGAGCGCCGTGTCACAGATGCTTGAACACTATAAACAGGGTTTTGCTAATACGCTCGCGGATGTCGTCACAAGCCATCAGCAGCGGTTGAATACGATGCGAAGCGGAATCAGCGCGTATACGCTTATGCTGAAGCTCTCGCAGGCAGAAACGCGCATCAAAGCCGATATGGCACGGATGATAAGCAGCATGGAGTCGATACTCAAAACCAGCGCATTAAGCCTTGATAACTGCCGCGGCCTGCTGGCGAGTCTGAATCCGCGAGACGTGCTGCAGCGTGGCTATGCCATCGTTTACGACAGCGGCGGCCGTGTTGTCAAATCCGCAAAATCGGCTGTGGGCAAACTTGAAATCGAATTTGGAGACGGACGCGCGTCCGTTACCGGAAAGGGCTGATGATGGGAGACTTCGAGAAGGAAATGGAGAAGCTTTCGGATATCGCGCAGCGGCTTTCATCCGGCAGCGAAGGCATTGAAAAAAGCATGGAGATATATCAGCAGGGCATCAGCCTCGCGGACAAGCTGCAAAAAAAGCTGGATGCTTACAAAACGCAGGTGGAGATACTCAAAATCCAAGAGGAAACCGATGAGCAGCTTTGAGGCGTATGGCGAGAGGGTGAACACACGGCTTAAGTCGCTGATGTCAAAGCTTTGTGAGACAGGCACGCTTCGTGATGCCATGAGTTATAGCCTGCTCAGCGGCGGAAAAAGGCTGCGGCCCGTGCTGTGCCTGATGGCGGCGAATCTTTTTGGCGAGGCTGACAAAGCGCTTGATTTCGCGTGCGCTATAGAGATGATACACACCTACTCGCTGATACACGATGATCTGCCCGCGATGGATAACGATGTGCTGCGGCGCGGCAAGCCGTGCAATCATGTTGTGTTCGGCGAAGGCATGGCGCTGCTCGCGGGAGACGGGCTGCTGAACGGTGCGTTCGAGGTGATGCTGCGCGGTGCGCTTTTGGACAAGCCGTTTGCCTACAGGCATATCAAAGCGATGCACATCGTGGCAGACGCTGCGGGCGTATCCGGCATGATCGCAGGACAGGCGGCCGACATGGCTTTTGAGGGCAAGGATCTTGATATCGACGCACTCCACTATATACATGAGAGAAAGACGGCAGGGCTTATACGCGCATCGGTGGTGTCCGGCGCGGCGCTGATGGGCGCTTCAGATGAAGAATCCAATGCGCTTCGGACATACGGCAGCAGTATCGGTTTCGTTTTTCAGATCATTGATGACATACTCGATGTGATGGGAGAGGCCCAAAAGCTTGGCAAAACGATTGGCAAAGACGAGCAAGCCGGAAAGCTGACGTTTGTGCGCGCAATGGGCATTGAGGCATCACGGCAGGTAGCGAAGGACAAAACGCAGCAGGCAAAGCTAGCGCTGAATTGTTTTGGTCAGCGGGCGCAGCCGCTTTGTGAGCTGGCCGACCGTCTTCTTGCGAGAGATAAATAAAAAAATACTTTTTCTGATCTGTCTTAATCACTAAAAATACATTCAACCAAGCCGCGTTAGTTGACAACGCGGCTGCGTATCAGGGCGTGTGGATACATTGACACACACGCCTTATTTTGGCGCTCTTTGCACCCGTATAAAAGCATTTTGGCATGGCAAAGCTAGTCGTATCAAAGCCACCGAGGAGATATGACATGCTGATAAACAAGGTTGAGATCTGCGGCGTCGACACGTCAAAACTGCCCGTGATGAAGCACAAACAAATGACAGAAATGATGCTTAAGATTAAAGCCGGAGACCAAGCCGCGCGTGAAGAGTTCATCAAAGGCAACCTGCGTCTTGTGCTCAGTGTGATTCAGCGTTTTACCGGACGCAGAGAAAACATGGACGATCTTTTTCAGGTGGGCTGTATCGGTCTGATTAAAGCGATTGATAACTTCAACGTGGAGCTGGGCGTGCGTTTTTCCACCTATGCCGTGCCGATGATCACAGGAGAGCTGCGCCGCTATCTGCGCGACAACAACAGCATTCGCGTTTCGCGTTCGCTGCGCGATATTGCGTACAAGGCTTTGCAGATACGCAACTCGCTTTCGAAAAAGCACAGCAGCGAACCTAGCATCGAAACCATCGCGAAGGAAATGGGTGTCAATGTCGAGGACGTCGTTTTCGCGCTGGACGCGATACAAGATCCGGTGTCGCTGTATGAGCCTGTCTATCACGATGGTACGGATGCCATTTTTGTGATGGATCAGCTGCAGGATAAAAGCTGTGCGGACGAGAACTGGCTGGAGGGCCTCGCGCTCAAGGAAGCCATGGATAAACTCAGCGAGCGCGAAAAAAACATCATCGACATGCGCTTCTATCAGGGCAAAACGCAGATGGAGGTGGCCGAGGAGATTGGCATCAGCCAGGCACAGGTCTCGCGGCTCGAGAAAAACGCGCTCAAGGCCATGAAAAGGACGATATAGCAATTTGCATAAAGCTTAATCTTATATTAAGTTGAAGGACGCTGTAATTGTATATTTCAATTACTAATTTTGTTGTATCGAGATATAATTCTAATAATTGGAGTTCACTTCGACACTCAAATGAAACTCAACGAAAATATCATAATGCATTGCAATCATAAAGAAGCGCTGTAAATAATATTTATCTTCATAGTAAAAAACAGATATAAATACTTCGGTAAAATTAACACCTAAATAGTTGAATAATATTATATATTATTATATATTAATCTTAATAAAGAAATGGTGTGTATTTATTATGCAGAATGTTGTAAAGTTTTTATTTGAATTCGCTCCTGTTATTCTAAGTGCAGCAGCTATTTTTGGAGTAATCACATATTTTCGCACAGCGAAAAATAATAAAGCTACAGCCGCTATGGAGTTAGTTTGCTATTATGTTGACAATCTTATTCCTTCCATGTCCTTTATTACCAATTGCGCAGATAAGGAAATTTATAATCGTATTTGTGAGAAGATAGATAATATTAAACCATTATTCTTTTTGAGAGATGAAATGAATACGATATTTAAATATACAACGTTACCAAAAGAATATGATATAATATTTGACAGCATAACATTAGAAAGAGTAGAGGAAAATTATCATAAGTTGCAATTTGGACTAAAGTTTTTTGATGATTTCTACGTTAATATAATAAAAAAAGCATTGGATAATGGGAGTGATGCTCAAAAGGAAATTGCCAGAAAAAAGTTTATTGAATATATGAAGTGTTTAGTAAGATGTACAGTCAATTATCTTGAGTATTTCGCTATGGGCTTTCAAACTATTGGTGATCAAAGGATAGTATACTCATCGATCCATCAGACATATTTGAAATATGCAAAATTCTTTTATATTCATATATGTAATTGCAATCATTCATATCGTGATTATTTCTTTAGCAACATACAAAAGCTGTATAACAAGTGGAATAATAACCAAAATAAATATGAAAAACGCGACACGAGAAATCGAGAGAGTTTATATAGAAAATATAGAATTAATTAAAAAATCCCCGTATTTTTTTAACGGAGATTTCTAATAAATTATACTTCATGCATATTATCAACCCTTTCCCGCTAATACAATCACCTCTATAAGAAGTATATTTAATACTAATATAAAAGTGCATATTACTAAGGCGTTGGTTTTCGTTCATAATTAGTATATGTTGAACACTTTTATAATAAACAAAAATCCAACTTTCAAACGCTCAAATAATACTAATTTTTTATTGCAAGTTTATTATAATGCTTGTAACATTAATGTCAATAGAAACTATGTTCTATAGATTTATAAAAAAGGTATATGCGCTCACAGGTCTCGCGGCTCGAGAAAAATGCGCTCAAGGCCATGAAAAGGACGATATAGCATAGCTGATATATCGGCTGCGGTGCAAATATGCACACCGCGGTCTTTTTTTTATGCGCCGCATAATATGATGGAATGAGGTGATAAATATGACGCGGTTCTCGAAGCTTAAGCAAAAAGAGGTGGTCAATGTGCACGACGGTGCCCGCCTTGGCTATGTCTGCGATTTAATGATCGATATGAGCACCGGCAAGGTGTGCGCCATCGTTGTGCCGGGCCCGTCGCGGCTGTCGTTTTTGTTTCGGGGAGAGCGCGACAGTGTGATACCGTGGAGCAATATACGCAAAATCGGAGAAGATGTGATACTTGTCGAGATGGACGTCAACTGCGTGCCGGGATATCAGATATAACACGAAGCATATGTTGGTAATCTGCCGGACGGTGTGCTATAATACCCCTAATAAATTCGTTGGGGGCCGAAATATGAAGTGCATTTACTGCGGGCATCTTGAAAGCAAGGTCGTCGATTCTCGGCCGACTGATGAGGGCAGCTCCATCAGACGGCGCAGAGAATGTCTTTCCTGCAAGAAGCGTTTTACCACCTACGAAAAAATAGACAGTCTGCCGCTGCTGGTCATCAAGAAAAATGGGGACCGCGTCTCGTTTGATGCCGACAAAATCAAAATGGGCATCATCAAGGCGTGCGAGAAGCGTCCTGTGCCGATGCACGATATCGAAACGCTTGTCGCCGGTATTGAGAAAGCGATATTCAATTCGCTGCGGCAGGAGATCACCACGCGGGAAATCGGCGGGCTTGTGATGCGCGGCTTAAAAGATCTTGATGATGTGGCTTATGTGCGCTTCGCGTCGGTCTACAAGGAATTCAAAGACGTGGATACATTCATGAAAGAACTGCAAAGGCTGCTGGAAGAAAAGTAGACATGATCAGAAACGGTTTTTCACTGTGCAAGGATCACGATGTCTGGCATCTGAAGGTGCCGTCATTTGAACAGGCGGGCGGTATTTGCTGTGCGTTTTCCACACGTATCGGCGGTGTGAGCGCCCCGCCTTTCAACACGCTTAATTTCAGCCGCAAACGTGAGCAGAATGAAGAAAATTTTCAGCAGAATTTGAGGCTGCTTGGAAAATCGGCGGGCTTTGATTGTAAAAATGCTGTTTGCGTTAACTATGAGCACGACGCGGCGCTATACCATGTGCGCAAAGAAGACGCAGGCTGCGGCATACAGCGCGAGCATCTGCCAAGGCATTGCGACGGGCTTTATACTGACACAATCGGCCTCACGTTGATCTCGTTCCATGCGGATTGCACGCCTTTGTTTTTTTACGATCCCATCAGGCGTGCGGCGGCCGTGTGCCATGCGGGCTGGCGTGGCGTAGCGGCGCACATCACCCGCGAAGCCGTTGGCGCACTGATTGGCATCGGTTGCAGGCCTCAAAACATTCTCGCGGCTATCGGCCCCTGCATCAGCGTACGTCACTTTGAGGTGGGTGCGGATGTGCGCGACATTTTCATACGTGAGTTTGGCAGCGGATCCATACAGCAGCACGGCGAGCGCTGTTATGTGGATTTGAATAAAGCCTGCATATCGGACATGCTATCCGCAGGCCTTTATCCCTGCAACATCACCGATGCCGCACTTTGCACATACGGTGATCCAGCGCTTTTTTTCTCGCACAGGCGCGATAAGGGCCAAACGGGCGCGATGGCGGCTGTGATTGCGCTTCGCTGACACGGAGCGAATCAAAGAGCGTTAAATGCGGACATTCATCAATTTATGTTGCCGCAATCAACACTTTTATTGTTGCACATTTTTGTTGTATGTGATATATTTACGGCGTTGGCATTTCTTTTTTTACCGGAGAGTGGGAAGGACCCACTCTTTTCAATTGCAGGTTCTATTGCCAATAGGTGCGGAGGTAACTTTTGACGAAAGCGGAAATAGCCGTTGAGATGCTGGTTAAGCCCATCGTTTCGGAATGCGGCTATGAATATGTGGGCACAGAGATTAAAAAAATGAGCAGCGGTACGGAGCTGATTATCTATGCGGATAAGCCTGGCGGTATGATGCTTGAGGACTGCGAGAAAATCAGCAAGCTGATCGATCCTGTCATCGAAGCGCATGATCCGATTGAAGATTCGTATTATCTTTGCGTTTCGTCCCCAGGGCTTGATATGCCGCTAAAACAGCCGCGGGATTTTAAACGCAGCATCGGTAAAAAAGTAGATGTGAAGCTGTACCGTGCTGTTGACGGAAAAAAGGAATTCACCGGTGTGCTCAGCGGATACGACGATAACGGTTTTACGCTTGATGACGCAGCGGCATTTGCATATAAAGATGTGGCGATCGTCAGGCTGCATGTGGATATATAAAAACGGAGGTTTTTGATGAGCTCAGAGTTTTTAAACGCTCTTTCCGCGCTGGAGAGAGAAAAAGGCATCGACAAAAGCGTACTGATCGATGCGGTGGAAAATGCGCTTGTTTCCGCCTACAAAAAGAACTACGGAACCGTGCAGGATGTGCGTGTCGAGGTGGATCCGCAAAGTGGCGCGTTCCGTGTATTCGCGAAAAAAACTGTGGTTGAGAATATCGAAGACGAGATATCCGAAATATCGCTGGCACAGGCGCAGAAAGTGAATGTGGCCTATGAACCGGGCGATGTGATGGAGATTGAAGTCACGCCCGGGTCATTCGGGCGCATTGCCGCACAGACAGCCAAACAGGTTGTTGTGCATCGTCTGCGCGATGCGGAACGCGGCGTGATATACGACAAATTCATCGAGCGCGAAGGCGAAGTTTTAAGCGCTGCGATTCACCGCGTTGATAAAACGGGCGTTCTGATGGAGATCGACGGCGCAGAGGGCGTGATGCCCAATTCGGAATGCATTCCGGGTGAACGTTACAATGTGAACGACCATATCAGGGTTTACGTCACAGAAGTGCGCAAAACCGCCAAAGGCCCGCAGATTATCGTATCGCGTTCGCATCCAGGGCTGCTTCGGCGCTTGTTCGAGGTTGAAGTTCCGGAAATCATGCAGCATATCGTGCACATCAAAAGCATCGCGCGCGAAGCTGGTTCTCGCACCAAAATCGCCGTCTATTCAGAGGATGAAAATGTCGATCCTGTGGGCGCATGTGTGGGACAGAAGGGCTCGCGTATCGATCGTATCGTCGCTGAGATTGGCAACGAGAAAATTGACGTGATACCTTGGAGCGCAGAACCGGTTGAATACATTGCCAATTCGCTGCGCCCCGCAAAGGTGCTGATGGTGCGCATCAATGAAGAGGATAAGTCAGCCAAGGTGATCGTACCCGATTATCAGCTCTCGCTCGCGATTGGCAGAGAAGGCCAAAACGCGCGGCTTGCTGCAAAGCTGACGGGCTGGAAGATAGATATCAAGAGCCAGACGCAGATTGAGCAGACACTGTTTGAAAATCAGGACGCTGAAGAAACGTTTGATGACGATCTTTTTGGACCATATGATGAAGACGATGCGAATCTGTCCGGCTTTGAAGAAGATACCACAGCGGATGATATGATTGGCGACATCGAAGACATCGCGCTGACAGAGCCAATGCTTGATGAAATCGAGCAAGACGCTCCGGAAACAGAGAAACCGGACGCATAACGAGGAGGGACCTGTTTGAAGACAAAGAAGGTGCCCGTCCGTATGTGCATCGCGTGCAGGGAGGGCAGTCCCAAAAAGGAGCTAGTACGCGTTATTGCTTCGGAAAACGGCCTTATGCCGGATGAGACAGGAAAAGCGCACGGGCGCGGCGCATACCTTTGCGCTAAGGTTGAATGTCTTGAAAAAGCGAGGAAAATAAGAGCGTTCGATCGGGCTTTGAACGCAGCTCTTTCGGATGATGCGTTCAATGCGATTCAAAGGGTGATTTTGCGCCGTGGCCTCAAATAATTTGTCGATGGCAGGCTTTGCCGTGCGTGCCGGAAAAGCGCTTTTTGGTACGGCGGCTTGCGAGCGGGGCATCAAGCGCCAAAGTGTGCAACTGCTGCTGCTGCAGCGCGGGCTTTCGGATTCGAGCAGAAAGCATTTTGAAACGCTGTGCGGACGGTATGACGTGCGCATGATAACGGTGGAAGAGGAAGGACGGTTGGGTGCCGTAATCGGCAGACCGGGCATTATGGTATTGGGTATCACGGATCACGGATTCGCGAAAACAATTATAAAACAAATAGACGGTGGGAGTTAACTGGATGAGCAAACTTAAGATCATTGATTTGAACAAAAAGCTGGTTGAAAGCTCTAAGCAGACAGTTTCGCGTATTGAAGCGCTGCAAACGAGCGTGCAAAGCCATTTATCAACGCTCAAGCGTATTGAGGGTGAGTTGATTAAAATCGCGCGCGCTGAAGCGGAGGAACAAAGACTGCAAAAGCTGAAGGAGCAGCAGGCGCTGGAAATGGTGCAGGCTGCCGAAGCCAAAGCTGCAGAAACGATGATTATAGCAGAGCCAGAACCGGTAACCGAAGCTGCAACAATTATAAGCGCTGAGGCAAAAGCAGAAACAACGCCAAAACCCGAACCAAAGCCTGCTCCGCAGCGTGTGGATAAGCCAATGGCCGAAAAGCCAAAGGCTGAAAAACGCCCGCATATCGAAAATACGGCCAGCGTTTCAGCTCCAGCACCGCAGAGAGAAAAAAGCAAGCCACCCGTCAATAAGGAAAGCGGTTTGAGCGGCTTTGTCACTGTCGATAAAAAAGGACCGCAGAGCAAGAAAAGCCCGCATCAAACATACGGCAGGGATGATCGCAATAAGAAATCCAAAAAAGCGCTGATGAAAGAAAAGATGGTTGGCGACGACAGCGACTTCAGATACAGAGGAAAAAGGCGCGTGAAATCAAGGCCAACGGCAGCGCCTCAGCCTGTTGTGATCGAAAAGGCCGTGATGACTTCAGAGACAATCACCATCAAGCAGTTGGCCGAGAAAACCGGTAAGCCGGTGGCCGAGCTGATTAAAAAACTGCTGCTTTTGGGATTGATGTGCACCATCAATTCCGAGATCGATTTTGACACAGCACAGCTTGTCTGCTCGGAATTCAATATCACGCTTGAGCAAAGAATCGCACAGACGGCTGAAGATGTGCTGGGTGAAGGAGATCAAATCGATACAGCTGAGAACCTTGTGTCCCGTCCGCCGATTGTGACGGTGATGGGCCATGTCGCCCTCGGCAAAACATCGCTGCTTGACGCCATACGCAAAACGCGCGTAACCGAGCACGAAGCGGGCGGCATCACGCAGCATATCGGCGCTTATACCATCATGCACCATGGTAACAACATCACATTCCTTGATACGCCAGGGCACGAAGCATTTACGGCTATGCGTGCACGCGGCGCTCAGGTGACGGACGTTGCGATACTGGTTGTGGCTGCGGATGACGGCGTTATGCCGCAAACGGTTGAAGCCATCAACCACGCCAAAGC
>OBJA01000406.1_pt1 | contig 38476 bp, 34 predicted proteins | sample 1519751 | NCBI WGS metagenome assembly OBJA01 (sample SAMEA3881238, study PRJEB22517) | soil metagenome | biome: lake sediment; feature: soda lake sediment; material: sediment, water from around vicinity | place: India | collected 2013-12-23 | depth 3 m
GGTTGTCCAGAACCAGCTGTTCCCGGCGATAACCGGTGTTGACCGGAGCGCCATCGTTCCCCCGCCAAACCACTCCGGCAACAGCTTCCGCAGAAGCACCGCCAAGCTGTGCCAGCTCAAGAAGGGTCTGCTCCCCTTCGCCGATCACCGCACAGTCAATCAGGTCGGAGAAAGCAATAACCTTGTCCTGCAGCGCCGAAACGTGGGGACCGCCGACCACCACCCGGATCTGCGGCAGTTCGACCTTGGCAATTCCGGCCAGCCGAACGGCATCAAGAAATCCCGCCGTGGTACAGCTGAAACCAAGTAAAAAAGGACGGAAATCCCGCAACAGTTCCTGAAAACGGCTGTCGGCATCAGGGTGAGCATAACAATCCAGGATACGACAGACAAATCCAGCCGCCTCCAGGTAGGCCGCCATACTCGCCAGTCCCAGGGGCGGCATGATATTGGCGCGGCGGGAGATATCCTGTTCGGCGGCCTGCGCCTGATAGCCGAGGGGATGCACAAGGAGAATGTTCTTGTTGTCGCAACTGTTCACCGGCGCCCCTTATCCAGCCACTGCCGGTTCTTGCGGAAAACGCACCAGACGATCCCACATCAAGCCGACAAAACCGAAATTCTTCATGGTCTGCATCCGCAACTGCCCTTCCGATGGCGGAAAAATCCGGTTTCGCTGTGTTGCAAAAGCGGCAGTAATACGCTCTTCCATTATCTTGTGATCAATCTGTGGGGAAAAATAATAAACCGGCTTGAGCAAAGAGGTTGATGCCGTAATGACACCATCGTCCAGGGCCCGCTGGTACAGGGGTGCATCGGGCAGAATCCGGATACCGGAAAAACCAAACACCACTGATTCACCAAGAGCTTTCATATTTGCCAGCCCTTCGGTCAGAGTGTCATCGTTTTCCCCGGGGCCACCAAACATGACAAAATGAGCGGCGGGTAAACGTTCAGCGATACAGGCCTGGTTGACCGCCAGCACCTCGGCAAACGTCAGCCCCTTGCAAATGCCTTGCAGAGTCGCGTCACTGGCAGCATCGGTGCCCAGTTCCAGGGCGTAAAGGCCGGCCCGTTTCATCAGGGCCAGTTCGGCCCGACCAATCCCCTGGGGGCGGAAAAAGGCTGACCATTGCAGTTGGAGATCGACGCGGATAAGTTCTTCGACCAGGTGCAGATAATCACCCCTGGGATCATTGAAGACCGAGTCGGTAAAAAACAGATGCTTGATGTCATGATCGGTCTTGAGCCGCTGCAGATCAGCAACAACCTCGCGCGGGTCCCGGACCCGAAACTGACCACCTTCGAGATGGGGGTAGGAGCAGTAGCTGCAACGGTAGGGGCAGCCGCGCTTGGTCTGAAAATTCAGCATGCCGCTCTGGCGCTGGTAAAATTGCACCAGATCAGCCTGATAAGTCGGTCGACCAAAATCTTCACCGGTCACAGGTTGACTGCGCCCGATCACCTGCGGCACCTTGTCGCCACGCGTTAAAGCTGCTACCAGCTCAGGAAAGCTGCGCTCCGCCTCACCGACGATGGCATGATCAACCTGCAGGTAGGCGGCAATTTCTTCGGGCATAATGGTCAGGGCCGGACCACCGACAACAATCGGTGCAGAACTGATCCGCCGCAAGGAGGCGACCAGTTCCCGGGCAGCATGGAGATACCAGCCGTCATCCCCGGACAGGGAATCGACATTATCGATATTGCGCAGGGAAACAGCCAGCAGATCGGGGGAAAAACGACGGATTTTTTCTTCCAGCAGTTTCGCATCCCGCCCCTGGGCAAGACAGTCGTGCTGCAACACCTGATGACCGCAGTCCTCCAGGATTCCGGCGACAACCGCCATCCCCAGAGGATAGACCGGGTAGGGGTCAACCGTGGTATTGCTGGAAATGATAAAAATCCGGCTCATTGATCACGCTTTCTGGAAAATCCGCCGCTTACGCGGATTGTAACGATGATAGGTGCCGTCGTCCATTTCGCGCCGAATCACCTGCTTGAACAACTCCCCCATCTTGAGCTGATGGCCGCCGCCGGCATAAAAGTGATCCCAGGCGTAGTAATACAGCTCCTGCAACTTTTCCGGCGTCATCTGTTTGGGCTGAAACACGACCTTGTCCGCCGTGTAGCGACTCCAGTCGTTGGAAAGAATGCGCCCTTCCTTCTCGAGTTTGCGCCGGATAGGGGAGTGGGGGAAGGGGGTCATGATGGTGAACTCAGCCACATCCAGTTCGATCTCCAGGAGAAAATCAACCAGGCGCCTGATGTCATCTTCCGATTGATCATCAGTTCCCAGGATAATGGTTCCCTCGATGCCGATACCATGATCCTTGAGCCGCTTGACCCGATTGCGGATCGTATCAGAAGTATCGAACACAGCCTGATAAACGTACCAGGCCCCTGCCCGCGCTGCCCACTTAAGCACTTCTTCATCATCCAGAATCGGATGAGAAACCCATTTCTTTTTCAGGGGCTCCATGGCCTGAAACAACTCCAGCAACCAGTCACGATCCTGGGCCAGAGAATTATCGACAATGAACAGGCGATTATTCTGAATCGCCTCCATCTCTTCGATCACCCTGGCAACAGGACGGGGACGAAAGGCCTTGCCGCCAAGAAATCCGGTACAGCAGGGAAAACAATCAAACTTGCAACCGCGCGAGGCATGAACCAGATCAAGCATCTGCACGCCGCGATAGTTGTAGAGCTCACGGTCGAGGATATCGCGACGGGCCGTACCAACCAGTTCGATATCCGGATGTTGATGCATGTAGTTGTAAACGGGCTTCAATTCGCCCCTACGCAGGTCGTCAAGGACAGCCCCGATCCGCCCTTCAGCCTCGCCTAAAAAAACCGCATCGGCGTGCTGCTGTACTTCTTCGGCGTGAAGCATGGTGGAAATACCGCCAAAAATGACTTTTTTGCCGCGCTGACGAAATTCACGGGCAATCTCGAAGGCCCGTGGCAATTGTGAGGTGAGCATGGTGGAAATCCCCACCAGGTCACAGTCAGCATCAAAATTGATCGGCTGCAGGTTGTCGTCGGTAAAAGTCAGGTCGACATCATCCGGCAAGGCCGCAGCAAAAACCACCGGCCCATGGGGAGGCAAGTGAAACTCCGTCTGCCGATCAAGCTTGGGCCAGCGCGGATAGATCAACTCCATTTTCATTGGTCATGCTCCTTGTTAAGACCCCAGGCGGGCGTCAGCAAACAACCCTCAACCAGATCAGCAAAATCAGCAACAGGCCTGTCATTGAAGGTTAGTTGTTCTCCATCAAGTTCCAGCTTACCATAAGTTCCTGAAGCGGTGCCGGGCTCTCTGCCCAACAGCACAAAGAGACTGCCGTAGCCGCTCAAAGGAGCAGGGAGGCCTGCCACCGGCACTTCACAGAATCCCGCCAGCATTCCGTCGCAGTCATTCCAGGTCAGTTCTTCCAGAGCCCGGGCCAGAACATCGAGCTGTCGGCCACCTGACTGATGCAGAATCAGGCTGTTACCGGTCAAGCCAAATCGTAACGCGGCCTCACCCAGAAAGCAGTTGGGCAGGGTATAGGCAAAGAGGTTGGGACTGGCCAGCTTGCCGCCGTCCACTACCATCGTCGCCAGATAATCAAGGTCGGTCTGCAAACAGCCGCCACTGGTAACGGCGATGGTACCGACAGGGCGCTTAACCTGCCATTGTTCCAGGTCGGCATCACGCAGACACATGGTGATTCCAGCCAGTCCCGTGCGCGAAAAGCCATCGAGACGGCCAAAACGCAAATCGACCTGATTAAAAAGATCTTTACGTGACGGGAAGGTCAGCGAGCTGTTCCACACCGGTAATTCTGCGGCGGTGCGCCCATGTCCGCAACCCCGGGACGCAACCCAGCCGAGTCCTTTGATCCAGCCGGTCATGGCATGATCCTCTGTAACAACAAGGCCCCGTTGATTCCACCAAAACCGGAATTGCAACAGAGCAGATAATCACCATCAATGGTCTGCGCCACTTCCCCGACCCGGCCACAGGCAGCAGCTTCCGGCTCCCGGCACCCAACGCTCGGCGGCAGATACTGCTCTTGTAATGAACGCGCAGCGATTGCCACCTCAACGCCGCCGGCCGCACCGAGGCAGTGACCGATACTGCCCTTAAGCCCATGCAGTGGCGGTAGCCCCTCGCCGAACAAGGTGGAGAAGGCGGTCAGCTCCATGGCATCGTTGTAGATGGTTCCGGTGCCATGGGCATTGACGGCACAGATCTGCTCCGGCCCAACCCCGGCTCTGCTGAACGACTGGCGACAGGCCAGGATCAGTCCACAGCCATCCCGGGCCGGAGCGGTAACATGATGGGCATCATTGGCCGCCCCCCAACCGGCAATACGTGCCAGCAACGGTTCACCATCCTCGCGGGCCCGCTCTTCTTCGACAAGCAGCAGGGCGACTCCGGCCTCCCCGAGGTTAAGGCCACTGCGCTTGCTGTCAAAAGGCCGACAGATTTCTGCCGACAGGGCCTGCAGGGCCGAAAAACCGGAAAACACGAACTCGCTGACAATATCCGCCGCATAGACCAGTACCGCTGTGGCCTGCCCGGCAGCAATCATGGCCGCCCCCCGGGCCACAGCAATGGTCGACGAAGCACAGGCAGCATTGATATTGATACCCCCGGCGGGCAGACCGAAACACCGGGCCACCCGGTCGATGAAGGCAGCCGGCAGATCGGCCATGGCCGCAGACCGACCATTACGGCCGCGGGTTTCCAGCAGATCGATCTCCCCCTTGGTGGTGGCCACCAATAATCGGCAGCCATAGGGCACTGGACCCAGTTTACCGGCAACCTGATCGAGCAGGGGCACCATCAGGGATTGCCCTTCTGCCGCCGTCAAACCATCGATACAGGCACCATAGCGGCTGATATAATTGCTGCAGTCAAATCGCTTTAACGGCGCAATTCCCGATTGACCGGCGTTCAGTTGCCGCCACAGGCTATCGACATCATCACCGAGGGACGTCACCGCCGCAACGCGACTTAACACCACCCGCTTCACGGCAAGTCTCCAGACCGCCAGCGCTGACGAAACTCTTCATAAAAAGGCGGCGGCACCAGCAGGACCTGCTGCTGCGGATCGGTAAGCAACTGAACCGTGTAGCCTGTCGTCACCACTTGCTCGGAGCTGTTCCGCAGGACAAACTCGTAGTTGAGACGGTTGGCGTCACTCCAGTGCAGCAGGGCTTCGATGGTAAATTCCTCTTCAAAACGCAGGGGTAACTGATAGTCCAGATGCATCTGCTTGATCGGTGCCATAACCCCCTGGTGATAGAAGTCCATATAGCCCAGACCATATTTACGCCCCAAAGCAACGCGCCCGTCTTCCAGATAGCTCGGATAGCGACCATGCCAGACAATCCCCAAAGGATCGACCTCTTCAAAGCGGACTGTTCGTTTGACCTGGGCGCGCAGGGGTAAAGGTGCTTCCGCACAAGAACGAAAATAAGGCTTTCTCATGATGCCGACTCGTCTTCAAGAAACAGGGTAAATTGGGCGGCGCGTTCTGCGGCCACCGTCAGGGTTGCTTTGCAACGGAAGCCGTCTTCCTGCTGTTGCCACTCAACGGCGACTTCAAGCACTTCATCGGGATGGATCTGGCGCGTGAACTTGGCCTGCTGTAATCGCTTCAAGCGCAACTGTCGCCCGAACATCCGTTCCACCACCATCTGCGCGGCCAGGGTCTGCAACACTGCCGGCAAAACGGGGTGTCCGGGGAAATGCCCGGAGAAACCGGGAAAATCGTTGTTGAAACAGTAGGTCCGTTCTCCCCGTCCGTTATTCACCAGTACCTCGGATCGTGCTGACTGTTCAATCGCTTCCCGCATCAGATTCATGGCGCTAAAGTGACCTCTCTTTGCCACACTGTCAAGGTCACAGCATGGTCAATTTCGTACATGACGATTTTTTCCGGCACCTGTCTTCCCGCTCCCTCCGGGTAGTCATCGTAAATCACCCGCCAGTTTTCATCAGTGCCGGTCCTGCGGGTTACTCGCAACTGCCCGGAACAATCGAACTCAAAAACAAGATCGCCATCGGCAACGGGACGCCAGAACCGCAAACTGGTGGTGCCCATCCGGGCCTGATCATCCCGTCGTGGTTGCGGCTGCAGGTAAATGCGCCGCAATCCGGCCGCTATGCCTTCCGCCAGACCGCGCTGCTGTTCCAATTGTGGCAGGGCCCGGCGTAGTTGCTGATCGGTCGCTGTCACCAGCAGCTCAAAAAACACAACACCCATGTCGTTCATGGCAACCAGATGCAGTTGCTGTTGCTTCAGATCGACAACCATGAACCCTTCCAGGGGCTGCTTGCGACCACGCAATTCCAGCAGGGCGCTCTGCCGCAGGCGCCAACGATCATCACGACTGAGCCAATGCTGATCAATAACCACATCGGCAGCGAGTTTGTGTTCACAGGGCAGGGTCAAATCCGGATCCGGCGGTCCGGACGCGCAGGCCGACAAAAACAGCAGCATCAACAGCAGCAGGAGCTTCCTCATCGCGATTCCTGCCTCCGCAATGCCGGAATGACCAGAATCGCCGTCGGCATGGCGGCACTGATGCCAAGGAGCAGGGTCAGGCCGATGGAAAACAGCGCTGGATGTTGAGCAAGGGTCAAAGCTCCAAAACCGATCAGGGTCGACAAACCTGAAACCAGAACCGCCCGCACGGAAGACAGATCTTCCTTGCTCTGCCCGTGACATACCATGAAAATACCATAATCAACGCCAAGACCGATAATCAGCAGCGATGCAATCAGGTTGAACAGATTTAATTCCAGTCCCAGCAGGGCCATACCGCCCAGCAACACCAGCAAACCGGTCAGCGCCGGCAACAGTGCAAACACCACATCCGTCCAGCGACGAAAGAGAATCGCCAGCAACACTATCACCACCACCCCGGCAAGACTCATGAAACGATAAAAATCGGCGGCAATCTCCTGCGCCAACTGATCGGCAAAAACACTCTGGGAAACCAGGACTGCCCCGTCCGGCAACACACCCTCCTGCAGGAGTCGAACAATATCATCGGGACGATCAGGAAGCAGGGTCATCATCTGATAGCCATTCTTGTGCACCTGGAACAACGAGTTGACCAGATCGCCCATTCCCCATGCTCTGATCATCATCTCATCAATGGCGGGAGGAACAAGGTTCAGACCATCAAGAAAAGGGGCAAAAGCACGGGCAGAAAAACCATAACCGGCACCGATATCACGAAGCCGCTCTGCTGTTGGTGCCTGATGCCGGTACCAGAATTGCTGCCAGTGCCCTATCCGCTCCCCGGCAGTCTTCTCAGAAATCAGCAACGGCGCAAGGCTCACTGCCTCGTGGTGCAGATGATTATCTTTCAGGGCCTGCCAAACCTGCTCGTTACGCCATCGCAGCCGATCCGGATCTTCGTCAGTGACAAAAATCATCGCTCGACCCCGAACATCGCCCCAGACATTTCCCAACTCTGCTTCGGCTTGCAGCAACCGGTCAGGCAAGTAGCCAAGCTGACGCAAGTCACCGCTTAAAGAAAGCTGCGACAGGGAGAACACACTGATAGTACACACAGCAAGCCACAGGAGAACAACAGTGTAACGCAGACGGGGAAAGCGGGTCATCAATGTGCGCTTGCCATTAAGTCGCCCCCCCGGTCCGGCATGGGCGCGAGGGATAAAATGCGGCAACACCAGCAACGCCAGCAAGACTGCGGCAACAATCCCCGCTCCGGCAAACAGACCCAGTTGCCGCTGACCGGGCAGATCGGACAATGCCAATACGCTGAAGGCCGCCAGGGTTGTCAACCCTCCAAACAGAACCGGCCGGGCCACCAGGCGCAGCACTTCAGAACGGTCAAAACCTGGACGGGCCAGGGCAAAATAAACATGCAGGGCAAAATCGATGGTTATCCCCAGAACGACCGCACCGAAACCGATGGTGATTCCCGACACCTTATCAGCAACCAGCGTCAGCACCAGCAGAGCGGTTATCATGCTGAAAAAAGGCAGCAGCAAGACCGGCACGGCACGCAGTCTGCCGATCATCAGCACAAACAGCAGCAAGAGTCCACCACCGGACACGAGCAGCAATGTGCGCATGTCGGTCTTGATGACATCGGCGTTGGCAAGGGTGTAGGCGTGCCCACTGATCAGATCGGCAGACACTCCTGCCGGCAGTGTCCGGCGCGCTAAATCAAAGGCCTCCAGCAACTTCCCGGCACCGGCGCTATCAGTAATCGCCACCGGGGTATCGGCAAGGATGAGGCGACTTAAACCGTCCTGACTGACAAAAAAATTCCCGTCAATGCCAACCTCGGGAAGAGGATTCAGATGGTGAAATTTCTCAAGGGCAACAAGATGGAGAGAAAAAGGATCGCGGCTGATGCGTTGCTTGCTCAACAATCCCTGTGGTTGCACCAACTCTGCCAGGTTTTCAGCCAGAACCGTCGCTATCCCGTCATCATCAAGACGAGACTCCAACTGTTCAAGGTCCACAGCATCCAACAGAAGCGGCAAGACCTCAAACAGGTCAGCCATTAATCGTTGCGGATTGACCTGAGACGGACCACTGACGGGATTGACAAACCAGGGTTCCGGCAGATGTTCAAGCATTTGATCGGTAGCGGCATTCAACCAGACTGCCTGCTCCCGGCTTTCGGCGCGAAGATGAATGACAACCTTGCGGGCGAAAGGGGCTTGCTGAAGAAGCTGGAAGTCTTGCGCAACCCTGGAATCACCGTCAGGGAGCATGGAGGAGATGTTATCTTCAATCTCGATGCTGGACAGATTCCAGATGCTCAACAGCAGAAGTGTCAGCAGAAGCAGCACCAGCCAGCCCCGACGGCTCTGCAGGTGCATATAGCAACGCGAAAAAAATCGCATCAGAATTCCGGAGCAGTAAAGGCCTCAGCCTCCACCCTGTCATTGATACGAACATCTTCAAAACGCAGGCGCGTACTGTCACCCGACTGTTCCATCACCAGAACATCACTGACATGTCCCTGCAACGGATCAAATGCCACTTCGATATAATTGACAAATTCAGCTTCGGTCGCCCCCAGCGGTTTCAGCCGCAAGACGACCGGTTCATTGTTGACCACTTCCATGTTGTAACCTTGCTCCAGCCAGTCGATATCGACCTTGGCCCAGGCCAGCAATTGCCGTGCAACGATGCCCATCAATGGATCTGAAGTGACGGAAAAACCCTGAACCTGACCGCTGACAGCATTCCAGCGCACCCCCCGCTCTCCCTGCAGGGTAAAACCAGAAGCAACCGGGGATAACAACTCCCAGCGTAATTGATCGGGTTGAGCGTAGACCAGCAATCCTGCGGATAGCAACTGATGGTCAAACATCTCCAGATTCTTTTCCTGCACGAAATTGCCCTGCAGGGTCTGGACAGTCTGTGCAGCCTCTTTAAGCTGGGAAAGGATGATATCGAGTTCACTGGTGTCGGCGGCAACCGGGGTTATCAGCGAAAAAAAACCAATTAGAGCAAGGACAATAGCGCGCTTAAATCTCATCATATCAATTGATCCAGACCTTGAGATCTCCGTGTGCAATCACCTCATCCCGCCGCCGGATTTCACCTTCAGCGACAGCGAAATCGTCGAGCTCGGCAAGGGTATGGATATGTACCTGCAGCAGATCGCCAATGTGAACATCGGCATGGCAATCAATCCGCTTGACACCGACCAGAAACCCGCGGCGCACCGGTAGTTGATCACGACGATCGATATACCCCTTTAGCGCCGCGTAGGACTGGGCAATGATTTCGATCAATGCCGCCTCTTCGAGGCGACCATCGTCAGATGTCAGTAAAGAATCGGTGCCGACACGGGCCTCAACAATGCCGTTTTTACCGTTGACAGCGATCAAACGGTCAATCAGGAGCATGGGAGCACGATGGGGAACCAGATCTTCGGCACACCGGGGCAAAGACAGATCGGTCATCCGTCACTCCAGTATACTGCCAGGTCATCAAACAACTGACTGGAAAACAGCAACTTGCGGAAATGAACCAGATCCTGGTGGAAGATGCGTTCATTATCAAAAACACGAAAATCTTGCTGCAAGCGCTTGTAGATACGCCGGGTACCCAGACCCAGACGTTCAGCGTTGCGAAAAGAAAGGGCCTGCAGATCAGCAAGCACTTCCAGGGTCACAACATGCTTGGCATTACTCACCGATTTGAAGGCTTTACGCGCCGCTACCGTCCCCATACTGACGACATCCTGATTAGAAGCGTTGCAACTGATGGTGTTGGTGCTGACCGGTCCGGCCAACTGCCGATTTTCCGCTGTCGTCGAGGTCGCCAGGTACTGCGCGCCCATAAAGCCCATGGTCAGACCAAGGGTCCCGGGGATGAGAAATTCCGGCAGCCCTTCGTTGAGATTCTTATCGAGGTATTTATTGGTCCGACGCTCCGACAGATTGCACAGGGTGGCAATGGCAACACAGAGCATGTCCATGGCAAAACCGATGCTCTGGCCGTGGAAATTTCCGCCGTGAATCACTTTCTTCTTTTCCGGGATGATGATGGGATTGTCATTGGAGGAATTGGCCTCCGTCTCCACCACCTGCTCGGCATAACGGACTGTTTCGGCAACCGGTGCCAGGACCTGGGGGGTACAGCGAACGGAGTAGACATCCTGCACATTGATGCTGGTTTCAAACACCGGGCCGTCAAGCTTCTGGCGCCGAATCAACTCATGCATTTCGGAGCGCAGGGTAATATTCCCCGATCCCTGATAGAGACGCCGGATGGTCTCGGCAATCTCCAGTTGGCCGGAGTGAGGTTTGACCCGATGCAGGTCTTCGTCAAAAGCATCATCAATGCCACCAAAGATCTCGATGGCAAAGGCTCCGGTAACACAGCTGATATTCAGCAATTTACGCGCACCGAAAAGAGCGAAAGCCGCCAGGGCCGTCATGGCACTGGTGCCGTTCATCAGGGCTATCCCCTCCTTGAAGGACAAGCGCATGGGAGAGCGTCCCATTTGTGCGTAGACTTCTGTCGCCGGTCGCAGTATCCCCTGGTAATAGACCTCTCCTTCGCCAATAATCGCCAGACTCAAATGGGCCAGATGGATCAGATCGCCGGAGGCACCAACGCTGCCGGCTTCGGGAATATAGGCAGCAATTCGCTCGTTGATCAGCCACTGCATGTGTTCAAGAAGATCAATGCGCACCCCGCTGTACCCCTTGATCAGGGTATTGAGACGCACGGCCATGACGGCGATGGCGATATAATCCTTTAACGGATCCCCCAGACCGGCGGCGTGGCTGCGAATCAGGTTGACCTGCAGGGTCTCGATTTCATGATCGTCAATGATCTTGTTGCACATGGGACCAAAGGAGGTGTTGACCCCGTAAATAATCCGCCGGGCGGCGATCTCTTCTTCTAAAAAGGTGCGGCTGGCTCGACAGCGCTCCAGGGCTTCCGGGTCAAGGGCAACTTTCTTGTCGCCGACGCCGATGGCAACAATATCGCTAATGGTTAAACTGTTGCCGTCAAGAACAATTGTTGATTTCTCGGCCATTTCTCTATTCTTTCCGCTACTGGTTGAATCCACGATAATCGAAAAAGGTCACAGGTTTACGTCGGTCGCTGCGCCGGGTGATACCCGCAACCTCTGCGGGCGAGCGCACAACAACCTGCAACTTGACACGGGTCAGGGCGGCGATACGGGTACTGATCCAGTCCGCCGTTATCGCCGGATCATTGCAGCCGACAACCACCTTGACCTCGTCGGCCAGATCGTGACGGCAGGAGACTTCAATATAGTGACCCTCTATCGCCGGAATACTGTGAAGGACGTTGGCAATCGTTGCCGGGAAAAAGGTGGTACCGCGACATTTGAGCATCTGCTCACGCCGCCCGACAATCGGCCCCAGGCGCGGGGTCTGACGACCACAGACACAGGGATCATCGTGCAGCATCGCCATGTCACCGGTGCGATAACGCAGCAGCGGTGTCCCTTCGATGCCCAACGGCGTTACGACAACCTCACCAACCTGTCCAGCGTTTGACACTGTTCCGTCTTCGTTGACAATTTCGATCAGGGCCAACTCCGGCAACAGATGACCACCGCATCCCTGCTCACAGTCGGCAAAAGCCGTCGCAATTTCGGTTCCGGCATAGGTCCCGAGGATCTGGGCCGCCCACTGCTCTGTCAGAGCTTCACCCAACGATGAGAGGGTCAGATCGGGCCTGCGAATCGGCTCGCCGATACAAATCAGTTTTTCTACACCCAGGGCACGGCAATCAGTCCCTTGTTGTTGAAGATGGCGCGCCAAAGAAAGAAACAGGCTGGGAACACCGACCATGATCTGTGGACGCTGCTGCCGCAGGGTTTCGGCCAGGTACTCCAGAGAACTGGAACCGGCCCGCATGATCGTCGCGCCGATAGCCCGCAGTCCCAGAAAATAAGCCAGACCGGCCATGAAACCACGATCAAGGGCGGCGGCAATCAGGACCCGGTGTCGGCGCGTTATCCCGGCGGCAACAAAAGCCTGCATTTCATTGGCCGCCAGACGCTGCAAATCACTTTCCGTCTGCCACACTGTCACCGGTTCACCGGTCGTGCCGGAGGTTACGCAGACATCCACAACCTGGTCCTCGTCAACCGCAAGAAAATCACGATTATACCTTGCCAATTCTGCCTTGCCTGTCACGGGCAGGTTCCCCAATTGATCAAGCTGCGTTAGCTGGTCTGACGAAAAACCGATGGACTGAAAAAGTCGGCGATAATAAGGGGAGCAATCCTCCAGATGCGCCAGATGCCGTTGCAACAACACCAACTGGCGCCGCCGGATCTCCTCCATGGGTGCCTGGTCATCAAGTCGGCATGCCTCAAATCTCATTCCGACGGTCCTTTTCGCATGCCGACAAGTTCGGTGATCATCTGTTCCTTGACCCGTTTACGCAAACGAATATGGCCATTCTCCTGCTGATACTTTCCGGTACTGATAGGCTCCAGGGCCCGAAGAGTCACACGGCAGGGGTGAAAGAGTCGGCGTCCTGGAGGCATCAGTTTGTCGGTGCCATCGATACACAGGGGAACCACATCAACCCCGGAGTGGATCGCGACCTTGAAACCACCGGAATAAAAACGCTGGATATCACTGGTGCGACTGCGATGCCCCTCGGGAAAGAAGAGCACGGTACCACCGGCAGCAAAGACGCTCTGACTGTTGCTCAGGGTCTCCTGCCAACTGCTGCCCTCGACATCCAGATAGCGGGCCAGGCGCATGAAGGCACTGTACCAGAACAATCGAAAGGGCCAGGAACGCACGGCAAATACAATATCGTATTGCGGCAACAACGCCATGCAATAGGTATCGAAGAAAGAAAAGTGATTAACCACAAACACGCAAGGTCGATCTGTTGGTATGTGCTCCATCCCTTCGCGACGAAAACGGACGAAAGGACACATGAGCAGCAACCAGCCGCGACCATAAACCCAAATAAACCAACGGGCAAGACGATCTGCCGGCTGCCGCAGAAACAACAGCCCCAACCCAAAAAGAACAGGAAAGAGCAGAATCCCCAAAAACGTCCACAGCAACAGGGCCGGATAAACCCAGAGGTTCATCAGCACAACCTGCAGAAAAAAAACGACCGAGCCTGACGCTGATCTGTTGTAACTCCCGGTCATTACGTTCTATCTCTTTCGAATCAGGCCTGCTGTGCTATTTTACTCAGGACGAAACGATGGATGTCACCGAGGGTACGAATCCCCCGGACCGCTTCTTCCTCACGAATCTTGAACTTGAAGGCTCCTTCAAGAACAATCACCATATCGACGGTGTCCAGACTGTCAAGGCCAAGGTCTTCGTAGATATTGGCCTCCGGCGTCATCGTCTCACGGTCCAGCTCAAACTCTTCAGCCAGACTGGAATCGATCAGCTCTATCACTTCCTGTTCAGTCACGTGCATAGCTCCTTATGATAAGGGTGCAATTGATTCCGCCCATGGCGAAATTATTTTTTAAAATGATCCGCACCGGTCGCTCCAGATTCTGTTGCAAGTGTTGAATGCCGGAACAACGCTCATCTATCTGACGCAGGTTGCGGGTAGCAAACAGTTGCTGTTTCTGGAGCATGCCGACACTGCCGGCCAATTCAATGGCACCGCTTGCTGCCATGGTATGGCCCAGATGCCCCTTCAAGCTGCTGACCGGAACCTGGTCGGAAAAGACCGCACGGATTGCTTCCGCCTCGGCAATATCACCCTGAACTGTTCCAGTTGCATGGGCATTGATATAGTCGATATCGGCTGCTGTCAAGCCTGCATCGACCAAAGCCAGGTTCATGCAGCGTTCCATCGCGCCGACATCCGGGTTGGCAATGCTGGAGGTATCGGAGGTGGTGGCAAAGCCAACCACCTCGGCAAGGATCTCCGCACCGCGCCGACGGGCATGGTGAGTTTCTTCGAGAAGAAAGATGCCGCTTCCTTCGCCACAGATCACACCGTCACGCCGCTGATCAAAGGGTCCGGGTGCATCATCGGGACAATCATTCCATGCTGTTGATGCCGCATGCAGGACATCAAAGGTCGCCACCGTCAGTGGATGCAACTCATCCGCACCACCGCACAAAATGGCCTGCTGCCTGCCGGAAGCTATCTGCTCATAGGCATAGCCGATCGCCTGACAGCTTGTCGCACAGGCTGCCGATGGTGCCATGACCCGCCCGGTAACTCCCAGCGACTGGGCGACATTGGCGGCACAGGAATGCCCCATCAACTGAAAAAACAGCCCCGACTTCATCCGTTCCAGGCTGTAATCTTTGAAGAAGTCCTGAAAGAACCCCTCGCTGGTAGCGGTACTGCCCAGAGTCGAGCCGATCATCACTCCCAGCTGTCCCGCTGACACCTCTTGCTGCGGAAAATCCGCCATGGTCAGAGCCTGAAGACTGGCCAGATAGGCATAAACTGACATATCCGACATGGAGCGTCGGTATTTCCGTGGAATCTGCCTGGCGTCGATATCCCTGACCGATGCGGCCAAACGGGAGCGCAACCCCCCCACCCTGGCCAGGGACAGCAGTTCACTGATGCCCGAACAGCCACTGCGCAAGTTTTCCACCAGAGCTTGATGGCTGTTTCCCAGGGGCGAAATAATACCGATTCCGGTGATGGCGACAGGGCTTAGCGACATGCGCGCAATTCTCCTCGCAAAAATTCATGGTCCGTCATCGTACCACAGGTATAGTAACCGGCAACCATCGCTCCAAGCAAGCCGGGGCCGGCAACAGCCTGACCGGAAAGATAAAGGCCCGGAAGCCGGGTTTGCGGTTGCGGATTGTACTGCCCCAGAAAACGACCGACCCCATAGATGGCCCCTTGCGGTGCCCGTGAATAATCCTGGAGTGTCAGGGGGGTGGCGAGATCGAGGGGTTCCAGCTCTCCCAACTCAGGGGCAACAATCATCAGGTGTCGAGTCAACCGGACGGTCATTTGCCCCTTCCACTCAAGATAGTCACGGCAACGTCTCTGTGATTCATTGTTCCACGGGGCAACTTCAGCCATGGAAGCAGGAACAATGGCGATAACGCCCCTGACACCATGCACCTCTTCGCAATAATCGGCCCCAGCCAGATACATGGGACGCTCTTCAAGGGGCTGATCAAGTTTATCCTGCAACGTTCCTGCCTGGGGATAAAAAAACAGGTTTTTTCGATACAGAAAGGGTGTCGGTTCTTTACAGCGACCATAGAGGATCAGCGCGGACGGTGTCTGTCGTAATGCCGACAAGCGCTTGCTGTAGGCCGGGCGCAAGACGCCTGCAGGGACCAGCAGAGGCACCAGGGCCGGATTGCAGGTTGCTACCACCTCTGGTGCCCTGATGGTTTCGCCGTTGTTCAACGCGACTCCGGCAACCCTGCCATCGGCAACAAGGACCTGACTGACCTCGGCACGGCAGCGCAGAATCGTCCCCGCTTGCGCCAATCGCTGCAGATAGGCTTCAACCAGACCACGACCGCCACCAACAACCCCGTGGACAGAATGGAAGTAGGATCCTGCCACCTGGGCATTGAGAGTAACGGAAGCGTCCTTCGGATTCACGCCGTAAAGCAGCGAATGCATGGACAGCAGGGATTGCAACTGCGGTGCCGCCGAAAACACTTCCAGCCGCTGTGCCAGTGATTGCTCATGAACCGACTGCAGATCACCGGCACTGAACTCTTTATCAAGATCAAGATAAGGAAAATCGCACCAGCGCTGCCCAACCTCCTGGAGAAAAACCTCGATATCACCCTTGAAAGCCGGAAACCTGTCGCTCAGATGATCCTTGATTCTGTCCAGCCCGGCGGGGAGAAGGATGTCATTCCTCTCACCCTTGATGCGCAGGCAATCAAAACCCTCATCGGCAAAAGGGTAGAGCTGAAGTTTGTCCGTCAGCCCCAGGTATTCCATCAGATGACCTAACGGCCCACCTTCTCCCATCCCTCCGACATAATGAAAACCGCTGTCAAAGTATATGCCTTTGCGGGAAAAGCCTCGTACCACGGGGGCCGGCTCCGTGTGCTGTTCGACAATCAGCACCTTGCGTCCGGTTTTGGCCAGCAGCAGTCCGCAGGTCAAGCCCGACAGGCCCGCTCCAATGATGATCGTATCGTAGGCCATTGATCAGTCGTAGCTTATGACCAGCGAGGCATTGGTTCCGCCAAAACCGGCTGAATTGCAGAGTGCCCTTTTCGGGCCGTAAGGAAGTGTTTCGCGGATAATGTTCAGTCCTCGTGTTTGATCACAGGGATTATTGAAGTTCAGATTAGGCGCAGTGAACCCCTGCAGCGCCATAATCGTGGTATAAACAACCTGTGACGCCCCCGACATCCACAATTCATGCCCGGTCATGGATTTCAGGGCGGAGATCGGAGGAGTTTTATGCCCGAATACACGGCGGATATTCTCCGCCTCAGCAGCATCTCCGGCAGGGGTCGAGGTCGCGTGGGCACAGAGATAATCTATTTCTGCACCCCTCACACCGCTGTCGGCCAACGCCATGCCCATGGCTCGCGCCAATCCGTCTCGCGACGGGACTGACAGCTGTTCTCCGTCGGACGAAAAGCCATACCCGAGGACTTCCCCAAGAATAGTCGCACCACGCTCCTCGGCCAGATCATAGCGTTCAAGAATCATTGCCGCCGCGCCGCCACCGGGAACCAGGCCGTCGCGCTCAGCGTCAAAAGGGCGACTGGCAGCAGCAGGATCATCCGTCCGCGCGGAAAAGGCACCAAGACCATCAAAGCTGCACATGGATTGCCAGTTTATTTCCTGGGCACCACCGCAAATCATCCGCTCCTGGCGACCCAGACGAATAAGATCCGCTGCCTGGCCGACGGCATGGCCGCCGCTGGAACAGGCAGAGCTCAAACTCCAGCAGGCTCCGCGCGTGCCCAGCAGGGTATTGAGGTTCATGGTCACAGTGGAGGTCATGGAACGAAAGATCTGGCCACTGCCGATCCCCTTGGTTTCTCCTGCAGCCTTAAGAGCCTCGACCTGTTCGATAGCAGCGATGCAACTGGAGTCACAGCCGAACAGCAACCCCGACTGATCATTGCGAACAGCGCTATCGTCGAGCCCCGCCATCCGCATTGCGGCAGTGGTGGCCGCATAGGCCCAGACAGCGAAATCAGGCATGCTCTTGCGCTGCTTACGACCAAGAACAGAATAGTCAAAATCTGCAATCAAGGCCGTTAACGGACTGCGAAAACCCAGCTCAATCCGCTCCGGATCGATGACAATGCCCGACTTTCCAGCTTTCAGCGCGGCACCAACTGTGTCGATATCCTGTCCAAGACAGGATATAATGCCGATGCCGGTAATGGCGACTCGCTTCACGCTCGTTTCCTTTGGCTAAATATGCACACCGCCATTAACGGCAAACACCTGGCCGGTGATATAGCCGGCCTTGTCGGAACACAAAAAACTCACCAGTCCCGCCACCTCTTCCGGAGTACCGTAGCGCCCCAACGGGATATTGGGGAGAATCTGCTCTTTCGGCAGTCCGCTGACCATCTCGGTTTCGATAAAGCCGGGAGAAACAGCATTCACCAGGATATTGCGGCGGGCAACTTCCGTTGCCAGGGAGCGTGTTGCTCCGATCAACCCTGCCTTGGCCGCCGAATAGTTGACCTGTCCGGCAACCCCGGTTTCTCCAGAGGTTGAAACAATGTTGACGATCCGACCGCAACGTTTTTTCAGCATCCGTGCCACGACCGGACGCGTGACGTTGAAAAAACCACCTAAATGAACCCCCATCACATCATTCCAGTCGTGCTCCGGCATCATTGCCATAATCCCGTCGCGGGCGAACCCGGCATTATTGACCAGGACATAGGGGACCTGGTGTTCAAGCAGCGGTTCAAGAACCCGACCAACATCCGCGCTATCCGCCACATCAAATGGCAACAGGGTGCTCTCTCCCCCCTCACGACGAATGCGATCAGCGACAGCTTCAGCGCCGGCTTTATCTGACCGATAATTGAGCCAGACATGATACCCCTCGCGGGCCAGATCAACTGCAATAGCTGCCCCGATCCCCTTGCTTGCTCCGGTGACCAGGGCAACACGTTTGTCATTCATTAATTGTCAACCTCGCTTGTTGGTTTGCAGGAAATCCATCAGTTGGTAATCGATGAAACCCTGCCGTCCGCACCAAAATCCACCGCCAGGGTGCGAAAACGATTCTGCCAGTAAATCCAGCGACTGGCATCCAGGCTGGGCGTCCGATGGGCAGCGGGATAACCAAGGGCCGTCATAATGCCCTCCCTGCTCATGCCGACAATCGCTCTGCCCTCTTTGATTCCCCGTTGATCGGTAGCAGAAAACCGTGACAAATTAACCGGAGAGGTTGACGTGATCAGGTCGATATAGGTGTCCATACTCATCCCCATGTTCCCCTGATGGTATTCGACAAAAGCTTGCTGACCCGAAAAGTCATGGCTGAAGAAAAAACCACGTCGGTCTTTGCGGGTTATGTTGATTTTGGTTCCAGCCGGGATGATGACATGCCCGTCACCAGGGTTCGTATAGTTTGCATAGCTGCCTTTAAGCACACCAGCACGGTCAACCTGAGTATGAACGTTGTATTTGAGGTAGAGATCTTGTGCCGAGGCAACAGCACCTGAGATCAACAAACCAACGACACTCAGCACAATAACCAACAGAGTCTTGCTCATTCTACGATTGTTCATTTTCTCCTCCTTGTTAGTAGCTCCAGCGGCCCCCTGCCGCCGTTTCGAACGACTCAATCAACTATGCGTCAAACCGCATCAATCCCCAGGACCTACGCAACAAACGTAACGCTGCTCAACACTGTTAATTCTGACCTCTCTTTTTCTGCTTGTCAACGCAGCAATCTATTTGGAAAAGGCAAATTCGGCCCAGATTGGACAATGATCCGATGGTTTCTCCATCCCGCGTAATTCGTAGTCGATTCCCGCTTTGCGACAATTCGCCACCAACCCCTTGGATGCCAGAATCATATCGATACGCAAACCCCGCTTCGGCTCTGCCTCAAACCCCCGGGAACGATAATCAAACCAGCTGAACTGATCTGTAATTGACGGATTGAAGTCACGCCAGACATCAACCAGCCCCCATTCCATCAGCTGCTCAAACCACAAACGCTCTTCCGGTAGAAAACTGCACTTGCCGGTCCGTAACCAACGCTTTGCATTTTCCTCACCAATGCCGATATCGGCATCCGTCGGCGCGACATTGAGATCACCAAGAACAATGAGCTGTTCTGCAGGATCGGCCTCGGTTTGCAGCCAGTTGTGCAGATTCCGATAGAAGTCGCGCTTGTTGGGGAATTTTTCCGGATGCGAACGATTCTCCCCTTGAGGAAAATAGCCGTTGACAACCCGCAATCTTGATCCGTTGTCGAGTTGATAGCTGGTAATCAGGGTCCTTCTCTGGTGGTTCTCATGTTCACCGGGATAGCCCTTGATTACAGTTACAGGTTGATAGCGCGACAATGTCGCAACACCATAATGCGCCTTCTGACCATGATGTTCAATCCGGTAACCCAGTTCTGCCAGTTGCTCATGGGGAAACTCGCTGTCATGAACCTTGGTTTCCTGTAAACCGATAATATCCGGGTCATGCTTTTCGATCAGCGCCTGCAACTGGTGAATTCGAGCTCGTAATCCGTTTATATTGAAAGAAATAATCTTCACTGTGCCTCCGGTTTTTCAGCAGGATCTACAAATATAACCATTAATTGCCTCAATGAAAGCATGACCGTAACGTTTCAGTTTCACCTGTCCGACCCCGCCGACGGCCATCATTGCTCTGTCGTTGGTCGGCAACAACGCCGCCATTTCTGCCAGGCTAGCGTCGCCAAAGACCACATAGGGCGGGACGGCATCGCGGTCGGCTATCTGCTTTCGTACTTTACGCAATTCTTCAAACAATACCGGATCATATTCCTGCCCTCTGATCCGGTTCTCTTTCTTTTTACTCCGTTCCACCCGAATTCGTGGTTTGCCAAGTTGCAATGTTTCTTCGCCGCGCAACAGTGGTCGCGCCTGCTCGGTCAATTTCAATACTGAGTAACGGGTAACATCCTGCTCCAGGTAGCCAAGCTGAATCAGTTGTCGCAGCAGATGACTCCACTGTTCCCGGCTCATTTCCCGCCCGATACCATAGGTAGAAAGACGATCATGCTGCAATACCTTCACCTTCTCACTATCTGCGCCACGCAAAACATCGACCACGTGCCCGATTCCAAAATTCTGCCCAACCCGAAAGACGCAGGATAATGCCTTGCGGGCTGGTTCGGTGGCGTCGTAGCGTTCCGGCGGATTGAGACAAATATCACAGTTTCCGCAGTTTTCCTCCCGGGCTTCTCCAAAGTATCCCAACAGCACCCGTCTTCGACATATCCCGGCCTCGGCAAAAGCGGTCATGGCGTTGAGCTTGTGCAACTCTATTCGCTTCTGTTCAGAATCACTGATTTTTTCTACGAACCCTCTTAGAATTGCGGCATCGGCAGAGCTGTACAACAGAAGGGCCTCTGCTGACAAACCATCACGACCGGCGCGACCGGTTTCCTGATAGTACCCCTCAATGTTCTTCGGTAAATCATAGTGAACGACGAATCGCACGTTGGGTTTGTCGATCCCCATTCCGAAGGCCACAGTGGCAGTGATAATCTGCACATCATCACGCAAAAAGCTGTCCTGTGCCGTTCGGCGCACCTCATGATCGAGACCGGCATGATATGCTACTGCCCTGTAGCCGTCCCGGTTTAATTTGGCGGCAATCTCTTCAACTCGCTTTCGACTCAGACAGTAAATGATTCCCGATTGGCCGGATCGGCGTAACAACAACTCGCACAATTGTTTGTAGGGCTTGGCCTTGTCGACAACATCATAACGAATATTGGGTCGGTCAAAACTGCTGATGACCTGGTGCGGGTCATTGAGTTGCAAACTGGTGATGATATCTGAGCGTGTCTGCTTTTCCGCTGTGGCTGTCAGCGCTGCAATCGGCACCTGGGGAAACAGCCGCCGCAATTGCCCCAGTCTAATGTACTCGGGACGGAAATCATGCCCCCACTGTGAAATGCAGTGGGCCTCATCGACAGCAAACAGTGCCGGTGTCACTTTTTTATGCAACAACTCGAGAAAATCATTACCCATCAGCCGCTCAGGGGCCACATAGAGCAGATCAAGTCGACCCTGTAGTAACTGCGCAAGAACGTTACGCCCCTCCTCCTGGGTTTGGCCGGAATGAAAACAGGCCGCCCGGACCCCTAGCGCCAGCAGACCATCGACCTGGTCTTGCATTAAGGCAATCAAGGGGGAGACAACAATGGCAACCCCGGGCCTGATAAGAGCCGGGATCTGAAAACAGATCGATTTTCCACCACCGGTCGGCATCAGAATAAAGGCATCGCGCCCCTCGACCAGACTGATGATCACCTCTTCCTGATGAGGACGAAAATGCTGGTAGCCAAAGACCTGACGCAGGACCTCTAATGCTTTGACGCGACATTGAACAGTCGTATGGTTCCTGGTCATAACCAGTCCGGCTTTCCGACAGATACTGAATACTGACGACGATGAAGATGTGCGGTCAGCATGGGATCTTCAGCGACCAGCAAGCGCCTGTCAATACCGGTCGCGTCGACCACCAGCCCTTTATCCGTTGCTGTTATCCCCTCAGGGCTCAACTGGTTAATCGTCCGCCACCAACTTTGATTGACATCCTGCACATTGATATCATCGTCAACCAGTATCAGCAAACGGGCTTTTCTAAACCAGGTTGATGTGGTTAGTCCTTGAATGAGTTGTGCAACTTCAGCAGCTTGACATGACTTGATCGCAATAATCGCCACGCCATGAAAGATCGTCATTTCCGGCATGGCCAGGTCACTGATGACGGGAAAGTCATAGCGCAACATTTCTCGCAACAGTAATTGATTTAAATATGCCAGATGAACATTTTCGCTTGGTGGCGGTCCGACAACGGTGACCGGAAGAATGGGTTGTGCGCGATGGCGAATAGCTGTCACCGTCATCAGAGGACAATCGGCGCGACTGACATATTGCCCCGTATGGTTTGCAAACGGGCCTTCGCTGATCCTGGCACCAGGAGTGATTTCACCTTCAATGACAATTTCTGCATCTGCCGGGATGGTCAAGGGCTGGGTCAGGCAAGGGGCGCGGGCAATGGTTCGATTTCCAATTGTTTCAGAAAAACTGTACTCATTGCAGCCATCAGGCAAAGGCGCTGCTGCAGCCCACCACAACAGGGGATCTGCTCCTAACACCAATGCTACAGGCAGGGATTCTCCGCTACTTTCGGCCAATTGCAGATGGCGGCCTGCGCCGCTTCCGGGGGCAAAGTTCAAAGCTATATGCTGATCACCAACCAACGCCCCTCGATACAGCCCCAGGTTGCTGTTGTTGGTGCCTGGCGCTTCGGTATGGGTGAGGGCCAGGGTTAAGTATGGATACATTTCACCCGGCCAGCTGCGCAGAGCAGGAATATCTGCTAACGCTAAGTCCCGGTGACAGTACTCGACTCGCGAGGATATTTCTGTCAATTCCGTCGCTTTTTGACAGGCTGCCGCGAGATTATCTGCTGCACTGCTTCTTCCTGAGCGGATCAATGACTGTAGTTTGTCAACCAGCAGCTCTTCATCAAGATCATACATCCGCCACACACGCTGCCGACGACCCAACAGATTTGCTGCGACCTTTACTGATGTTCCCTTGACCCTGCTAAACAACAGCGCCTGTCCACCTGATGGCGAAGCAAACTCGCGCCTGCACAGTGCGGAAACTTCCTGATCCGCACTTACTTCGGTGGCAATCTGTTTCAGGTCATCGCTGTTTAACAGCTGCTGCAAAAATGATCTAAAAGCCATTTATCGTTTCCAATGATTATGCCATCGCTGATTTTTCACATGTGAGAGAAATGGCCAGGGGACCAGCATCATACCGTAATCTGATTAATGCTGTGGTATTGCTTCGTTGAGTAAACAACCTGTCATCCCCGAATGCCTTTGTCGAGGATCTAGTCTTTAACAACCTAAAAACTCACTGGATTCCCGCCTTCGCGGGAATGACAATAAGAGTTTAACTTTTAAATGTTTTGTCTGTGAAGCAATAGATAAATATTTAAATGTAGGGGCACGATTCATCGCGCCCGATTGTCACAACAGGTTCACAAATCAGGGCGCGATGAATCTCGCCCCCAACAAAGGTTTCAGTTTTTCAAACACCGGGTCAGTAGCACGAATATTCCGGCAGCCTGCAGGTGTGGCTTTAACCCCGAAGAATTTATCGCCCCTTAAGGGGCTCTTACAAGACAATAATGATCAAAATTTCCATAAAAAAAGCCCTTCAGCGAACCGAAGGGCTTGATAAAGATCTTGGCAGGCTAAGGTCAGAAACCGGCCAGCTTGGCAAACTGCATCAGGGCTCCTGGCACTACACCAAGGTACAGAACACCGACGACCGAGACCACAATTGTAATTGCCGTAGCCGGATAGATGGTGACCCAGGAGAAATCTTCCTGCGGTTCTTTAAAGTACATTTGCACTATAACACGCAGGTAGTAGTACAGGGAAACAGCGGAATTAAGCACACCCAAAACAGCCAGCCAGATGTAACCGGCATTGATTGCACCGGCAAAAATGTAGAATTTACCGGTGAAGCCGGCTGTCGGCGGCAGTCCCATCAGGGCAAAAAGGAAGATACAAAAGGCGACGCCAAGCAACGGCTGCTTGTAACCCAGTCCGGAAACGCCATCAAGGGTCAGATTCTCTTCACCACGACGTCCAATCAGTACCAGGATAGCAAAAGCACCCATATTCATGAAGGTATAGACCAGCATGTAAAAGAGCACGCCGGAAATACCGATTTCATTCCAGGCAACCAAACCGACCATAGCATAACCAGCATGGGCAATTGATGAATATGCCAACATCCGCTTGAGATCCTTCTGGCTCAATGCGATCAGGTTACCAACGGTCATGGTCAATACCGCCACCACCCAGAAAACGGTGGTCAAATGATCCTGCATTCCCTCAAGACAAATAAAGGTTACACGAATCAAGGCGGCAAATGCAGCGGCCTTGGGTCCGGCACTCATGAACGCAGTTATGGGAGTCGGAGCACCCTGATAAACGTCCGGTGTCCACATGTGGAACGGTGCAGCGGCAATTTTGAAGAAGAAACCGGTCAACAGCAGCAATCCACCGGCTATGAACATAAAGTTGGTCGTCGTGCCGGGATTGGACTGTATGTAGGCAGCGATGTCATATATTTTGGTCGTGCCACTGACTCCATACAGCAGCGCCATGCCATACAGCAGAAATCCGGTAGAAAAGGCACCAAGGAAAAAGTATTTAAGCCCTGATTCATTACAACGCTCCTGATCGCGGAAGAAACCGGCAAGAACGTACAATGAAATAGACAGGACCTCGAGACCAAGGAAGATGGTAATCAGGTCTGTACCCGAAACCATCCACATCGCACCTGCGGTGGTAAATAGTATCAGTGGGTAGTATTCACCGACAGGGAAGTTCTCCCGCTTGAGATACTCATCTGACATCAGAATGGCAAGAGCGGCTGCAAGGATACAGATCATGCTGAAGAAAGCGGCAAAATTATCCAACTGCACGCTGCCGGCAAACCCGTACTGGGTGTCATTCCACCCCATGATGGTGACGATACCCGCCACAACCAAAGCGGCGATACTCAGCCAGGCAACATGAGTGGTTTTTCCACGGGGAGAAAAGACCGCAACCAGAAGTAGTGCCATACCAGCCACTGTGAGTATCAGCGACGGCATGACGGCATGCAAGTTCACATTCTGGATGGCTTCTTGAACCAGATTTTCCATCGAACAGCTCCTCGGAACCAGTGTTTATTCAATCAACAATTATTTGTTTTCCAGTACATTGGCAATTGCAGGTTGCACAACTTCAACCACGGCAACCTGGTTGTTCATTTGCTCGAGCAATTGTTCAAGAGCGGGATTCATCTTGTCAAAGAAGGTGTTCGGATAAATTCCGATCCAGAAAACAAAGAGTAACAGCGGTAACATGATCACGATCTCACGACCGGAAAGATCCTTGATGTCTTCATTGGCTGGATTGGTGACCTTGCCAAACATGATCCGCTGATAAACCCAAAGCATATAGACTGCGGCAAGGATAACACCTGTCGTTGCAAAAACGGCATACCAACGCAGGTTGCTTTCGAATGCACCCATCAGGGCCAGGAACTCACCGACAAAACCATTGGTACCAGGCAACCCGATAGAGGAAAAGGTGATGATCAAAAAGATGGTTGCAAAGATCGGCATCTTGCCGGCAAGGCCGCCAAACTCGGAAATCTGGCGGGTATGACGACGCTCATAAAGAAAGCCGACGATAAGGAACAGCGCGCCGGTAGAGATACCGTGGTTGATCATCTGGATCATTCCACCTGCCATCCCCTGCATGTTCAGGGCAAAGAGGCCAAGCATAACAAAACCCAGGTGAGCCACCGATGAATAGGCAACCAGCTTTTTAACATCTTCCTGCATCATGGCTACAAGGGAACCGTAGATGATTCCAACAACCGACAGGAAGGCAAGAAACGGGATGAAAGTCTGCAATGCTTCTGGAAACAGCGGCATGGCAAAACGTACATATCCGTAGGTACCCATCTTCAAGAGTACTGCGGCCAGGATGACGGAACCTGCAGTTGGTGCTTCGGTATGGGCATCAGGCAACCAGGTGTGCAGAGGAAAGAGTGGCACTTTGATGGCAAAGCTGAATCCGAAGGCCAGGAACAACCAGAACTGGGCATTATAGGGGATATTCAGTTGATAGAACTCCTGAACTCCGAAGCCATTGACCGGTGCCCCCGACTGAACCGCATAGTAGTACACGAAAATGATACCGACCAGCATCAGCAACGAACCGACAGCCGTGTAGATGAAGAATTTGACAGCGGCATAAATTCGGTTGGCGCCTCCCCACATACCGATGAGGAAGTACATCGGAATCAGCATCAGTTCCCAGAAAATGTAGAACAGAAACAGATCAAGAGAGATAAAAGCACCGAGCATCCCGGTCTGCAGCAGCAGCAGCATGGCCATGAAGCCCTTGGTATTTTTCTTTACCGCGTTCCAGGTGGACAAAATCGCAATAGGCATGATGAAGGTTGTCAACATCACCAGCCACAGGCTGATTCCGTCAACACCAACATTGTAGTTCATCTGAAAAAACTCACCGACGTGAATCCATTCATAAAACTCACGATAGTGCATTCCACCCGAAGTTTTGAAAACATTATCAAACGCCAGAGGGAGGCTGATGAGAAACGTAATCAAAGAAACAGCCAATGCAAAGCCTTTGAGCATTGCATCATTGTCCCGTGGCATAAACAACAGGGCAACCATACCCACCAACGGGAAGAAAGTCATAATACTGAGAAGGTTATCAGCCATGTGGAAACGCTCCTTGTAGCTTTATCGTATTCGCGGGCAGAATTAACAATTAACCAAAGACATAAAAGCCGACGATCACGACTACGCCGACCACCATGGCCACTGCGTAGTTATACATGTATCCTGTCTGGGTATAACGCAAACCGGAACCAATTCCTTTAAGCACCCAGGCACAGCCATTGACGATACCATCGATGAAACGGACATCGAAAATCTTCCACAGGAAGGTACCAAAGCGCTTGCAGGGATTGACGAAAAGGAAATCATAGAGCTCGTCGATGTACCATTTGTTGTAAACAAAGCGATACATACCGGCAAACTTCGCTGTAAACTGGGCCGGCAACTGTGGGTTTTTCATGTACATCAGCCAGGCCATATAAATCCCGAACAAGGCGATGCAGACCGACAGGGCAATAAGTGTATACTCAAGGGCATGGGAACCGTGAGCACTCAGGTTATGCAGTTCCTGTGCAGGGCCAAACACAGGGGCGAGAAAGTTTCCAAAGTGATTACTACCGCCAAGAACTTCAGGCACACCAACGTAGCCACCAACGACGGCCAGGAAAGCAAGGATCATCAGCGGTACGGTAATCGTCCAGGGAGACTCAGGAATGTGATCCTTGGCGCGCGCATCGGTACGTTGCTCACCAAAGAAGGTCATAAATACAAGGCGGAACATGTAGAAGGCCGTCATACCGGCAACACAGACGGCAATGATCCAGAACAGCGGGTGTCCGGCTGTTGAGCCAAATGACCACCAGAGAATCTCATCTTTTGAGAAAAAGCCCGAGAAAAGCGGTACACCGGCAATAGCTATCGTTGACAGCAAGAAGGTCCAGTAGGTAATCGGCATTTTAGAACGCAAGCCACCCATATTGCGCATATCCTGCGGATCATCGTGGAGATGTGCATGGTGATATGCATGATGCATGGCATGAATTACAGAGCCGGAGCCAAGGAACAAGCAGGCCTTGAAGAAGGCGTGGGTCATCAGATGGAAGATACCGGCGGAGAAGGCACCGACACCCATGGCCAGGAACATATAGCCAAGCTGGGATACTGTAGAGTAAGCAAGAACTCTCTTGATATCGTTCTGGGCAAAGCCGATGGACGCCGCAAGAAATGCTGTTGCCGCACCAATAATGGCAATGGTCATCATGGTTGATGGCGCCATGGCGAAGAGGATGTTCATCCGTCCGATCATGTAAATACCGGCAGTAACCATGGTAGCCGCATGGATCAGGGCTGAAACAGGGGTGGGACCTTCCATGGCATCGGGCAGCCAGGTAAAAAGTGGAATCTGTGCCGACTTGCCAGTGGCTCCGAGGAAAAAGGCCAGGGTAACAATTGTTACTATTGCTCCGCCGGTTTCAAGCAGGTGTGCATTTGCTGCGATTTCAACAAAATTGATGGTCCAGACACCATTGCTGCCCAGCGCCCAGTACAGGATAAAAAGACCGCACAAGAAACCAAAGTCACCAACCCGGTTAACAACGAAGGCTTTTTTCGCGGCGTCGCTGGCGCTCTTTTTCTCGTAATAGTAACCAATCAGCAGGTAAGAACAGAGACCGACACCTTCCCAGCCGATGAACATGACCAGGGCATTACCACCCAGAACCAGCATGAGCATGGAAAAAGCAAACAGATTCAGATAACAGAAGAATCGGTAGAAACCTGTTTCGCCATGCATGTAGCCGATTGAATACAAATGGATCAAGGTCCCGACACCGGTTACCACCAGAATCATGATAGCCGACAGAGGATCGAGCAACAGCTCCCAATTGACCTGAAGATTACCAACCGTTATCCACGGGGCCAGAACAATCTCATGGACTTTCTCGCTGTCAGCGCGAAGTCTGAAAAAATTCTGTACCGACACCAGGAATGAAAGAAACATCATCAAGGTACCGATACCGCCAATGACCGCTTCATTCTTGATCTTCTTGCCGAACAGGCCGTTAATTATCGCCCCAAGAAGCGGGAAGAATGGGATGAGCCACAGATTACCGTACATCAAACTCTCCTATTAGCTGAAACACCCGTAAATGCGGTAAATATCACCACTTGAGCATACTGAAATCGTCGACGTCGAGACTCTCTTTATTGCGATAAAAAGCAATAATCAACGCCAGACCTACAGCCGCTTCAGCAGCAGCAACCGTCATAACAAAAAACACGAAGATTTGACCATCCATATTGCCGACATGCCGTGACAGAGCAACAAAGGTCAGGTTTACCGCGTTGAGCATGACCTCTATGCACATAAAAACGACAATGGCATTTTTACGCGTGAGGACTCCAAAAGTACCTATTGAGAACAGAATGGCGCTCAACAGCAGGTAGTGCGTTACAGTAATCATGTTTTATCTCCCAGGTCGTTCTCTGTTAGACTTTTTGTTTCGCAAGGATCAAAGCACCGACAATCGCAATCAGCAACAACACGCCAGCTATTTCAAAGGGGAGGACAAAGTCAAGAAACAGCGCCCGACCAATCAACTCCGTATGCCCAACTTCGGCAATAACAGCGCTGGTAATTTCGCCACCGGTACCGGTGGCATCTCCGAAGCGAACAAACTGACTTGTTACCAGCAGCAGCAACACTGAGACCAGTCCCGCTCCTGCCACTCCATGCGTGTAGCGCCCTTTGATCGTCTGGCCGAAATTAAGCAGCATGATAACGAAAATGATCAGTACGATAATGGCACCGGCATACACGATTATCTGAATGGCCGCCATGAATGGTGACTCTAGCATTACATAGAAAACAGCAAGGCACAGAAAAGTCGTTACCAGATTCAGAGCACTGTTGATCGGATTACGGCACTTGACTACGAAAATCGCCGATAGAATCGCGACCCCTGCAACGAGATAAAAGAATAAAATTTCCATTGGGTACACAGCTCCTTGTTACGACTTGAGAAGACGTGCTTTATCGAACACAAAATCTTCCCGTTTGAAGTTTGCCAGTTCGTAGGCACTCGTCATTTCAATTGCTTCAACCGGGCAGGCCTCAACGCAATAGCCACAGAAGATACAACGCAACAGGTCGATTTCGTATACTCTCGGGTATTTTTCTCCCTTTGCGTTCTCTGCCGATTCGACCGTGATACATTTGGCCGGACACACCGTCGGACACAGATAGCAGGCAACGCACTTTTCACGGTCCTGTGACGGCACCAAACGATGCAGACCACGGAAACGGGGGGCAATTTCCAGCCTCTGCTTCGGGTATTCAACTGTAGTGGAATTCCCCGGCAACAGGTGTTTCAGCGTTATACTCAAACCTTTGGCAAACTCTTTAAACATATCTATCCTCTACGCAATGTATGGTTATTGCCAGAGCAGCACTGCAATACCGGTTATTACAATATTTATCAGCGCCAGGGGGAGCATGACTTTCCAGCCCATGTGCATCAACTGGTCATAACGCAGGCGTGGGAAGGTTGCACGAATCCAGATAAAAAAGAACATGAAAGCGAAGACTTTTATCAGGAAGTTCATCCAGCCGAAGAAAGGACCACTCCAACCACCAAGGAACAGGGTGACAGCTATTGCCGACACGGTAATCATGTTGGCATATTCCGCCATGAAGAAAAGAGCATACTTCATCGAAGAATATTCGGTACAGAAACCTGAAACCAACTCTGTTTCCGCTTCCGGAAGGTCAAAAGGCGTGCGGTTAACCTCTGCCATGGAGGCAATAATAAAGAGGCCAAAAGCAAGCGGCTGGGAGAATATGTACCAGTTGGGAATATATTTGAGCGCTTCCACTCCCCATAAGGGAGCCTGCTGGGCCAGAACAATCTCACGCAAACTAAGAGTCTCAGACAGCATGAAAACAGCGACAATAGAAAGTCCGGCGGCCAGTTCGTAGGAGATCATCTGCGCTGTCGAACGGATACCACCCAGTAACGAGTACTTGCTGTTCGAGGCAATACCGGCAAGGACAATTCCGTAGACACCAAGACCTGCCATGGCCAGAATGAACAGCACGCCGATGTCCAAATCAGTGATCTGCATCGGTACGGCATACAGAACACCGTCATAGGTAAAGTGAATATCAGCACCAAAAGGAACAACCGCTATGGCCACAAATGCCGGTGCCAGCAACATCATGGGTGCCAGGGCAAAGGCAAAGGGGTGCGCCTTGGAGGGTGTCATATCCTCTTTGAAAAACAGCTTCAATCCATCGGCAATCGGCTGCAGCAACCCTAAGGGTCCAGTCATTGTCGGCCCGAGTCGTGTCTGCATACGTCCAATGATTTTGCGCTCGGCGTAAGTTGCATATGCGACAATCAACAACATGACCGTAAACGCAACCGCAATTTTCAGCAGCATCGCAACCGTAAACATAATCGGTGTGTTTGAGAGTGTCAGAACTTCTGGCGTCATGACCATCCTCTTCCTTCTTCAGCTATGGCATTTCTGCCGATTTTACGTTGATAGAAACTATCAACTGTACAGTTCAATTCGATCAGACCTTGGACGGTTCAACCGCTATCACGGCCTGGCCACTATATATCTTATTCAATTCAAGCCCGGCAAAATGGTAGGGAGCAAACAGCACGCCCTGAGGTAATCGATGATCAATTTTAACCTTGGCCTGAATTGTCTTTTCACCGACTTTTAAATTGATGCTGTCATCTGCCGTCACATCAAAGGCTGCTGCATCTTCGCGGCTCAACTCAATATAGGCTTCAGGACAGACCGACAATGGCCCTTTGGATCGAGTCGAAATCGAGCCACTATGATAAAGTGCACTGCCAACCAGCAGTTGGTACGCAGCCTTTAAGGGCTCCATGCCCACAACAGAGACAAGCTGTTTTTTGGTCGGAACCAGCGTATCGCCACCCCACACTTGTCCCTGGGAACCGATCTTGTCAAATGCAACATCTGCATAGTTGGGGACTTCAACCCTGATCTCGGCAAATGCCGAAGCTGTATCTGCGGGTGACTCTTTACCCAGTTTGCGCAGCAGTTCCTGGAAAATCGCAAAATCTGACCTGGCTTCTCCAGGAGATTTTATCCCGGGTCTGACCCGCTGAATTCTTCGTTCTGCATTGGTGAAAGTGCCGTCTTTCTCTGCATATGACGCAGCTGACAACACCACATCGGCATATTTGGTTGATTCTGTCAAAAACAGGTCCTGAGCGATTACAAACGCTTTTTCAAGAGCTTTTTCAACCAGATCACGGTCCGGATAGGTTGTCAGGGGATCTTCGCCAACAAGATACAATACCGGCAGATCGCCATTGGCGGCAGCTTTCAGCATCTGCTGGACACCCAAGCCTGCTGGTCCCGGTAAAACGCCGATATCGACGGCACCTTGGCTGTTCGCTTTTTCTCCGCAGAGATAAAGTCCTGATCCGTCACGCCCTGCGATCCCGGTCAGCATAGCCAGATTGGCCGCAGCAGTTGCAATTTCCTTGCTGTAAGCCGTATACGGCAAGCCGTAGGCGAGAACAATAGCTGCTCTATCGGCGCTCGCCAGTTCACGGGCCGTTTTTCTGATGGCTTCGGCATCACATCCTACGGCTTTGGCCACAGCTTCAGGGGTATAGTCCGCAAGAGCCCTGGTCAGATCAGCCACACCTTGAAGATCGTCTGTTTTGGCCAGCCCTTCTGCCAGAACAACATGACACAAGGCATTAATCACGTTGATCTCGCAACCAGGCTTGTGCATCAGGGTTCGCGCATTCGGAAGCTTGCTCAGTTTACCACGCTTGTCGGCAATAACAGCCAGCTGTGCCTCATTGAGACGGATAGCCTGATTAATGACCATACCGAAAACCGGATGGGTTTCGTAAAAATCGGAACGGATAACGAGAATCGACTGACAGGATTCAACCTGCGGGAAGGTACCGGTTGAGGCAGAGACACCAAGTGTGCTCACAAGACCTTCAGTCAAACCTTTGTAGCTTTCACCGCCGGAATGATCAAGATTGTGGGTACCAACAACTGAGCTGATACGCTTGAGGAGCAAAAACTCTTCGTTGGTCAAACGGGCACCACTGATAATGCCAAGGTCTTTACCTGCGGTTTGCAGCTTTTCACTGACCGTTGACAGTGCCTCTTCCCAACTCACCTCCCGAAGTTCACGATTCTTCCTGATCAACGGTTTCTTGAGACGTTTTGTGTCATTCACATAGGAATAACCAAAACGTCCACGGACGCAGAGGTTACCGTGATTAACACCGGTATCTTCATTGAAGCGAATTGTTTCTACCTGGTTATCCTTAACGCCAAAGGTCAGGGTGCAACCGTTGCCGCAATAACCACAGACAGAGTCGACTTCCTTCAGTTGCCAGGGGCGAGCCTTGAACTTGAAGGGACGGGGAAGAATGGCACCAACCGGGCACATGGAAACACACTGCCCGCAAAACTCGCAGTTCAAGCCGCGATCAAAGGCGGTGGCGATCTTGGTTTCAAAACCCCGATTGATAAAAGAATAGGAGCCGTAACCGACGACCTCGTCACATACGCGCACACACTTGCCGCACAAGACGCAACGGTTCATGTTACGCTCGATCAGTGGATTCACTTCATCGGTGGGCAAATCAAACTTCTCGCCCTTGAACCGATTAGTAACAACCTCGTATTCGTAGGTCAGATCCTGCAGATCACACTCGCCGCCCTTGTCGCATACGGGACAATCAACAACGTGGTTCACCAGGAGAAACTCAAGTACCGTCTTGCGGACTTTACGGATCTCATCAGACATGGTGTTGACAACCATGCCTTCAGTTACCGGTGTCGTACAGGAGGGAATCAGACGGCCTTTCATCTGCTCGACTTCAACCAGACAAATGCGGCAGGCACCGTATGGTAACAGCTTCTTGGCATAACAGAGAACAGGTATGTAGATACCATTCTCCTTGGCCGCCTCATAAATTGTCGATGTTTTGGCGGTACTGATCTGTTTTCCGTCAATCGTTAGATTAACCATCTTGACCTCTTATATTTCAAGCTGTGAACGCAATCAATCAATCGCCATGAAGCGGCAAGCGTCGTAACAGGAAGTACAGCGTGTACACTTATCCAGGTCGATATAGGCGACTTTGCCCTTCTCCCATTCAATGGCATCAACCGGACAGACGCGCGGACAGATACCGCATTTTTTACATTTTTCCTCTATCACCCGGAAATGCAGAAGTTCCTTGCAACTATGGGAGGGGCACTCTTTTTCCTTGATGTGTGTTTCATACTCGTGACGGAAATAGCGTATTGTCGACAGAACCGGATTCGGTGCTGTTTGCCCTAATCCACACAAGGAGCTCTTTTTAATGTCATAGGCCATATCCTGAAGGAGTTCGATATCTCCCTCCTGACCTTTGCCCTGGGTGATACGCTCGAGAATTTCGAGCATGATTTTCAGACCGATACGGCAGGGAATACACTTGCCACAAGACTCAACCCTGGTGAACTGCAGGAAGAACCTGGCAATATCAACCATACAGGTAGTTTCATCCATGACAACCAGACCACCCGATCCCATCATGGCACCGGCCTTGATCAGGGAGTCATAATCGACCTCTGCATCCAGCGCCTCTGCCGGCAGACAACCCCCGGAAGGACCACCAGCCTGAACTGCCTTGAACTTGCGATTATTAAGAATACCGCCACAAACGTCGTAAATAACTTCTTTCATGGTGGTTCCGGCAGGAACCTCAACCAGTCCGGTGTGTTTGACCTTGCCGGTCAAGGCAAAAATCTTGGTTCCCTTGGTACCCTCAGTACCGATGGATGAAAACCAGTCAGCACCGTTATAAAAAATATAGGCAACGTTGGCGAAGGTCTCAACATTGTTGATATTGGTCGGCTTGCCCCACAAACCACGCACAGCAGGGAACGGCGGACGTGGGCGTGACATCCCGCGCTGCCCTTCAATAGAAGCCATCAGCGCCGTTTCTTCACCACAGACAAAGGCTCCCGCACCGGCCTTGATACGCATGTCAAGATCAAAACCCAAACCCATGCAATTCTTGCCCAGATATCCCTTCTCATAACAGGTATCAATGGCTTTCTGCAGACGTTTGATCGCCAAAGGATACTCCGCACGGCAATAAACGTAGGCAAAGGAACAACCGATAGCGTAGGCCCCGATCATCAATCCTTCGATCAAACCGTAGGGGTCACCTTCGAGGATGGAACGGTCCATAAAAGCACCTGGGTCCCCTTCGTCGGCATTACAGATCAGGTACTTGGTCTTTCCGGGTGTGGCCTTGGCAAAGGACCACTTCAAGCCGGTGGGAAAACCGCCACCCCCACGGCCTCGCAGTCCTGACTTTTTGACTTCTTCGATGACCTCATCCTGGGTCATGGTGACCGCTTTTTTGATTCCTTCAAAACCGCGATGAGCGAGAAAATCATCAAGGCTTTCAGCATCAATGGTGCCGCAACGTGAAAAGATGATCCGCTGCTGCTTTTCGAGGAATTTATGGTAATAGGGACCGGCAACTTTTTTCTCGACCGGACCAGCACCAAGAATATGCTCGTCAACAATCTGCGGTACCAGATCCGGGGTCACAAAATCATAAGTGACCGGTTCTTCGCCAGGCTTGCAAACATCAACGAGAACATCGTTGGCGCACAGACCCCGACAGCCAGTTGAGCTGACATCACAGGAGCTGCCGATTTTTGCCGCAACACCTTTCTTTTCAAACTCTTCCTCAAAGGCGGCGACAACAGCAGCGGCCCCGGAAGCAAGGCCGCCGGTTCCGGTACAAATAAGGATTTTCAGGTTTTCAGCAGTTTCGGACATAGAATCTTTCCTCGATACCTAGAGCGGTGTCTTTACTTGAATCAGTCCATCGCCTGATATTTTTCGATAACCTCGGTAGTCTTTTGCACACTGATACTGCCATAGGTTGCGTCGTTCACCATGATGACCGGTGCCATACCACAGGCACCGATACAAGCTACGTACTCGGCGGTGAACTTCAGATCTTCTGTCGTTTCAGCGTGACCAATTCCCAGCTTTTCCTTGATGGCATCACCTATCCGACCTGCGCCCTTGACGTGACAAGCTGTTCCCATGCAAACACGAATGATATATTTGCCCCGTGGCTTAAGGTGGAACTGTGCGTAAAAGGTCAGGACCCCATAGATCTGACTGGCATACACATTGAGTCGCTCGGCGGCCAGATGTACGGTAGCTTCGGGAATATAGCCGTAGTGCTCCTGAATACCTTGCAACACCGGCATCAAGTTGCCCTGCATATCGAGATATTTATCGATGACCTCATTGGCACCGGTCAGATCGATAACATCAAGCTCCTCGACCTGTTCTTCAACTTGTTGTGCGTTATCCGTCATAGCATCCTCACAGCGGGAAGGCACATCGCCTAACGATCAATTTCACCAAGAACGATGTCGAGAGTTCCGATAACCGCAATAACGTCAGCAAGCAAACGCCCTTCAACCATCTGCGGCAAGCCTTGAAGATTGATGAAAGAGGGAGGACGCACTTTCATACGGTATGGTCGTGAGCTGCCATCGGAAACCAGATAATAACCAAGCTCACCCTTAGGTGCCTCAATCCCCTGATATACTTCACCAGGCTCAACATTGAAGCCTTCGGTAACAATCTTGAAATGATGAATCAGCCCCTCGATGCTATTGACAACCTCTTCCTTGGGCGGAAGTACGATCTTGGGACAATCTGCCAAAATCGGACCCGGCTTCAATTTATCAAGAGCCTGCAAAATGATGCGACTGGATTCGCGCATTTCATCGAGGCGGAGCTTGTAACGTGCGAAGGTATCGCCTTCCTGACGGACCGGGACTTCAAAATCGTAATCTTCATAGCCACTGTAGGGGTTATCACGGCGCAAATCCCAGTCGATGCCGGAAGCACGCAGAGCCGGACCGGTAATACCAATATCGATAGCCGCCTCAGCAGTAATATGACCCACACCGATGGTACGCTTCTGCCAGATACGGTTGCCGGTCAACAAACCTTCGTATTCGTCTACATGACCCGGCATGGCTTCGGCATATTCGCGCATCTCTTGTTCAACACCGGCAGGAAGATCGGCCGACAAGCCACCGACACGAAAATAGTTCGACGTCATCCGGGCACCGGAAATCTTCTCGTACAGATCTGTGATCACTTCACGCTCGCGGAAGCAATACAGAAAAACCGTCATCGCCCCGATATCGAGAGCGTGAGTAGCCAGCCAGACAAGGTGGCTCTTCAGTCGGGTCAATTCTGTCAAGAGCACACGCACTACTTTGGCCCGCTCGGGAATCTGGTCGGTGATTCCAAGCAACTTCTCAACAGCGAGAACGTAGCCCAGATTGTTGCTCATGGGGGCCAGATAATCGAGACGATCCGTCAGCGGAATCACCTGATGATAGGTGCGGTGCTCGGAAAGCTTTTCAACGCCACGATGCAGGTACCCGATGTGCGGAGTTGCCTTGCGAACAATCTCACCATCAAGCTCCAGAATCAACTGCAACACCCCGTGGGTTGAAGGATGCTGTGGTCCCATGTTGATGGTCATTATTTCGTTGTTTTTCACTGCCATTGTATGCCTCGCCCTGTTGTGGTAGTGCTTGTCATCCGTAGACTAAGAAAGCCGCCCCTGATAGGGTTCCCGATCCGGCCCCTGCACAGGATAATCCTTACGCAACGGGTGCCCTTCCCAATCTGCCGGCATAAGAATCCGGCGCTGATCCGGATGACCGACAAAATCAATCCCCATCAGGTCCCAGCACTCGCGCTCCATCCAGTTGGCTGTTCCCCAGACTACGGAAACCGTATCGATCCGCGCATCCTGTTCGTCAACCGGCGCCTTGAGGCGTATCCGCTCCTTGGTGCTGATGTTGTATAGATTATAGACAATCATGAAGCGAGGCGACTGACCGAGATAGTCAACACTGCACAGATCACAAAGAAGATTAAAGCCGCCGGTATCGCGCATGAAGGTGCAGATATCGACAATCTTGTCCTTTTTAACGGTGACGGTTGTTTCACCGCGAAACTCAACTACCTCAATTATCTCAGAAGAAAATTTCGCTTTGAGTTTTTCCACAATTGCTAGATCGCTCATCGATTTATTCCTGTCATGATCAGTGGCTCCGAACTAACTGCGAACAATTTCACCAACGCCGATAGCTGAACCAAAAGTATTCCGCTCCGAACGGATCACTTCCTGCAGCTTCATCAAGCCATACAGCAATCCTTCGGGTCGGGGCGGACAGCCGGGAATATAAACATCGACCGGAATGTGCTCGTCGATCCCCTGGACGGTGCTGTAGGTATCAAAAACACCACCGGAGGAGGCACAGGCTCCCATGGCGATGACATAACGCGGCTCGGGCATCTGCTCATAAACTGTCTTGATGACCGGCAGCATCTTCTTGGTAACGGTTCCGGCAACGATCAGCACATCAGCCTGACGCGGCGAAGCACGGAAAAGAATCCCCATGCGGTCAAGGTCGAACCGTGCGGCACCAGTGGCCATCATCTCGATAGCACAACAGGCCAAACC
>OBJA01000407.1_pt1 | contig 38452 bp, 36 predicted proteins | sample 1519751 | NCBI WGS metagenome assembly OBJA01 (sample SAMEA3881238, study PRJEB22517) | soil metagenome | biome: lake sediment; feature: soda lake sediment; material: sediment, water from around vicinity | place: India | collected 2013-12-23 | depth 3 m
TTAAACAAAGGGTCAACTGTCGAAAATGACTGCTGTATTTATCCTTTACAGTCCAATTTTCACTTTTGAAACCATCAAAATTACAAAAGATTAGGAAAATAAAGCAATAAACACATAACCTATCCCAACCATCAATAAATTGCTCAAACTATGCATTAGAACTGGATATAATACGCTTTTAGTTTTTTGGAAAACAATTCCTTGGATTATTCCAAGAACAAAAGCATACGTGATTTGAAAATAATCTGATTGAAAGGTTAATGGTTTCAAGGACCAATTGACGTGTGCAAATGCGAACAACACAGATGCCAGAACGATTTCTAGGGTAAAATTGCCTTTGACTTTAACGCTCTTACCAAAAGCAAAAATCAAAACAATAATGGGTAATGAACGGAAAACCACTTCTTCTGCCGGTCCACTTAAGAACAGTTGAAAACTTAAAGTTCCAATAATATTCCTTGCATCAAGTGGGAACGGATAAACAGGAAGCTGATTGTTCATAGCCATAAAGGCATGCTGAGCAATTGAAATCACGGCAAAAATAGCTGTAAATATAATTAAATATTTTAATCCCTTGTTCTTATCGCCTAGTTGAAAATAGAAATTTAGCTTCAGCACCTTACTCAACAACAAAATAATTAACATTGCAATTATTAATTGAACTGCATGATGTATCGAGATTTCAGCAAAACTATCATAAGGATCTATTGCTTGATAAGGAATCATATTAGCAATCAAATGCCCAGCTTTTCCCATCAAAATTTGAATTACTAACAATAATAAAAAAGCAATTATCCCGAATAATACTCGATCTTTTAATATTTTCAAATCAACATACCTCCTTGGATAATTCTACATTATCCTCAGATTTTGTTTTTGTTACAGACTTGCTCTTAGTGATAATTGCCAAATAATAAGCTAGTGTTACTAAGGTTAAATCGATTATGATCCGGAAAAAGACATCAGTAATATAACCCGAAAACAACAATGGCATAAACACAAGAAATCCAGCCCAATTCAAACCAAAAATCAAAAATCCGAATTTCACAGCTTTATGGCTAAAATTCTTTTCATTTCTATTGCCGTCAAGCAACAAGAATAATACTCCAATAAAAAACCCCATTAAGAATGTCCAGGTAAACGTTTCTAAAGCCCTGACCATAATTCCCGATTGGATTACTCCTAAAAGATAAAAAATGTATCTACCCATTAAGAATACTCCTGTATAAATCGTTACTGCCTTCATTTTTTGTTTAAGAGGAATTGATACAGATTGATAACTCTTAGCCTTTTCAATATGGAGCGTACTCAATAGTACACTTAACAAAAAGATAGGTATCGCATCACTTAAACCAACAAAAAATTCGTTTATGATTGAATTGCCGAACAAAGATACTCCCTCGAGCATTGCAAACAGCCAAAGAAACGCTATTGCTGTACCATAGCGAATCCCTTTTTTCACACCTTCTCCTGGTATCTCATCTCTAATCTTAAAATACACAAAAGCTACAACTGAAAAAGCTAACAATGCCCAAAGAGAAGCGGTAATCTCCGTCCCCAAAACACTCGCTAACAAGCTAAAGTTTGGATCCTCAGGTATAGTGCTGAATGAACTCATAGCAACATGCAAAACAATATCAAACCCCACGCAAGCAAATATTATCAAGACAATTTTTATTTTTTGACTTTTTTTCATACATCTCACTCCATAGAATATTAAAAATTAGGTTTACTCATTTTCAATTTCAGCAAGATTAGAAATTATTTTTTCAAGCAGATTTCTTGTTTTTGCAATATCGTGCTCATCTGTGTCTTTGAACACTTTTTCTCTAAATAAGGTTCCTTTATTGTCCGTTTGTTTCCAAAAAATGTAACTCTTTTCTGTCATTTTCAATCTCGTGACTCTTGCATCCTTTTTGTCTTTTTCTAACGTTAACAGCCCCTTCTCCTGAAGTTTTATCGCTATTTGTTTAACATTTTGGTGAGAGCTCCCCATCGCGTCGCCAACTTCTTTAAGTGTAGGGGGAGAGTCGAAGAGGCTGTTAATCGTCTCGGACAAAAACCACTGTTTAGTGGTCACATCAAATTCCTTTAACTCTCTTTCAAGAAGAGTATTCATCTTATTCGATATAATCAATAAAAGACCAAAAATCATTGCTTCATCTGGAATCTTATTTATTTTTTCTACATTCATAATTTCACCACCATTATTTTCTCGATACAGTCCTCTTATATATTTTCACTAAAACTAATTACTACTTTCAGTATCAGTTCATTTTATTCTTTCACAATTTTTTATACACCATGGGTGTATATTTCATCCCATTAGTTACTTGTTCAATGTCAGTATCAACAAAACCTAAACTATGATAGATATTTACCGCATATGGTGACGAATTAACAGTCACCTTATTGGATTGATTACGTAAACGCACTTCTTCAAATAGCTTTCTACCAATACCTTTACTTTGATAGTTTTCTTCAACAAAAAATAAAGCAATATGGCTACCTTTATTTCTTGTAGCAATAACGCCAACAACATCAAGATTTTCATAAGCTGCATATAAATCCAATGAATGAATAAAGGCTTGATTATTGATACTATTAAAAAATGTTTGAACACCTTCTTCAGAATAGTTTGGAGACTCAAATTTTAGAAAGGTTTTCCAAACTAGAGGTAAAACTTTTGAAAATTCATTTTTATTCAGTCTTTTTATATTCATAATAACCCAACTTCTACGATTTAAAATTAAGTTAGAACTTAAGTATATTTGAGAGACCACAGCTTATACATTAATTTGACAATTCCACATATATGTAATACATTACCTATTTAGATAATACATTACCTATTTATTATTGTCAATAGTTTTTTTTATTTTTTTTATCTATCTTAATAATATCGTTCTGGTCTCAGTATTCACCGTCTTATCAAATCTCAGACTTATTTATCTCGCTCTAATCTTATAATTTTATTAGCAAAGCCGCAAAGAATAAAGCACAAGGAAATGATATCAATATTTATAAGAATAACTACAAAATACAAAAAAACCGTAAATTTGCAGGTAGTTGTGCAAATAGTTGATTAATTGCGAAACCTTGAAAACACAAATTATAAAAAAATTTGCCAAATTTCTATTTTTTATCTTTCAGTTCTAATTGAAATTGATAGATTGTGGAAATTTATGCAACATTATCGATTTATGGGGCATTTTCTAAATAGTGATGTTAATATTTGTTTTCTAACGTTTATCTTCAAAATTACAATTTGTTTTCATGAAAATTAAAAACCCCAGCTGAGTTTAAATCTCAACTAGGGTTTAATTAAGGATTTATAGATGTCTATTTTCTCTTGACAAGTGCATATTGTACCAACCTTATTCTTCTTATATGGGTTACAAGACCTATTTTTATATAATTAGGTACCTTTGATAAAATTTTACGCACGCTTGCATAAATTTACTCACCCTCTATTTTATGGCTTAACAATGATTCAACTGCTAAAAATATACTATACAGTCTGACACTCGGGAGTGCATGAAACAACTAAAGAGAGCTCCAATACTTTAATTCATTTCATTAACACAAAATTCTTGACACTACCAATGTGAGAAATGATTAAAAATATAGGGTATCTACACATCGATACCCTAAATCATTCATTTAATTACAATTTATTCTAATACATCGCTGGATTTGGCATTGGAGTTTCTTTTTCTTTAATCTCAACAACAGCTGCTTCTGATGTAATCATGAGTGCTCCAATACTAGATGCATTTAATATTGCATTTCGTGTTACTTTAGTGGGGTCAATGATACCTTCTTTCATCATGTTAACCCATTTACCTTCTCTTGCATCAAATCCATAATCTTTATGTTGTTTACGTTGTTCTTCTAAGATATCTTGTCCATCATAACCAGCATTTTCAGCGATTTGATATAGTGGTTGAGATAGTGAATCTAGAACTGCTAATATTCCTTTATAAACATCAATATTACTGTCTTTCAATGTTTGTTTAAGTTCTGTTTGAATATTGACTAGAATTGAACCTCCACCCGTGACAATACCTTCTAAAATAGCGGCTTTAGTAGCATTTAGTGCGTCTTCAATACGTAATTTCTTTTCTTTAAGCTCCGATTCTGTAGCTGCACCGACTTTAATAATCGCAACTCCACCAGCAAGCTTAGCTAAACGCTCTTGAAGTCGTTTTTTGTCATACTCTGCAGATGAAACGTTGATTTGTGCTTGGATTTCGTTGATGCGTTCATCAAGCGATGCCTTATCTCCTTGACCACCAATTAAAGTCGTTGTGTCTTTCTTAACAATTGCTTTATGAACTAAACCGAGATCTTCAAGTTTTAAATCTTGTAGTTTCATTTGTAAATCTTTAGCATAGAAGGTTGCTCCGGTTAATATGGCAATATCATTTAACATATCTTTTTGATTGTCACCAAAACCTGGAGCTTTTGTAGCAACAACATTAAATGTTCCTCTAAGTTTGTTTAATATCAATGTCGATGTAACTTCATTTTCAATATCATCAGCAATAATTAATAATGGTTTATTAGCTTTAACAACTTGTTCTAAGATGGGAAGTATATCTTGAATTGTTGACACTTTTTGATCTGTCACTAAAACATATGGATTTTCAAGCTCAACTGTCATGGTTTCACGATCGTTTACGAAGTATGGTGAGATATAACCTTTATCATATTGCATACCTTCAACCACTTCGAGTTCTGTTTCAAATCCTTTAGATTCATCAACAGAAATAACACCATTTTTTGAGACTTTATCCATTGCTTCTGCAATGATTTTCCCAATTTCTCTTGATGATGCACTAATGCTAGCAACATTTTCAATATCTTCTCTTGTTTCTACAGGTCTCGATTTTTCTAAGAGCTTCTTAGCTACTTCTTTTCCTGCACGTTCGATACCTTCCCTGACAAGAACAGGATTTGCTCCATTATCAACTGCTTTAAATCCTTTATGAATGATTGATTGTGCAAGAAGTGTTGCAGTGGTTGTTCCATCACCTGCAACATCGTTAGTTTTAGATGCTACTTCATAAAGTAGTTTAGCTCCCATGTTTTCATAAGGATCTTTAAGCTCAATTTCTTTAGCGATGGAAACACCATCGTTTGTAATTAAAGGTGAACCATATCCTTTATCTAGTACAACGTTTCTACCTTTTGGTCCTAGGGTGATCTTCACTGCATCAGCAAGTAAGTCGACCCCTTTTAGTAAAGATGATTTTGCATCTTTACCATAACGAATTTCTTTACTCATTGTAAGTACCCTCCTTTAAGATAATTTATTTTTCTAAAATAGCAAGAATGTTTTTTGATTGAACAAGTAGATATTCTGTTTGTTCAATCTTGACTTTAGTACCAGCATAAGATTGATAAATAACTTCGTCCTCTGCCTTGATATTCTCAACTTTAGGACCTACTGAAATCACTTTACCAATCGCTGGTCTGTCTTTGTCTTCAGTGGCAAGAATGATACCACTCGCTGTGGTTTTCTCTTCTTTTTTCACTGAAAGAACGACATAGTCTTCTAATGGTCTAATCACAATAATCCCTCCATTTCTGGCACTCGTTTATGTGTTGTGCCAATCCAATTATTATTATACTCAAATGAAAAAAGTTGTAAAGTGTTGAATGTTAAAAAATGATGATTTTATTTGGCTATTCATTTTTTTATAATGCTCTTTTTTATAATATGATAAAATAGGAATTTTTGCCTTTCTGCTGCATAAAGCGTCAGCAATATTTGGAGCTTCCTTTTCTTAACTTCACTAATTGATAATCATTATTGTCACTCATAGAAAAAACGACTCAAATCAATTAAGAGTTGGGTCGCTTGAATCGATTGATTTTACTGCCAAAACTATCATAGAAAAATCGCAACTCGTGACCAAGATATGACCTTATGCCACTAAAATACTCTCGTGTAATTTATTTATGACTTTAATCAAAACGTCTATTTTATCATTGAAAAGTCCAACGACATCAAAATCACTAAATGGTGACTTATCAAATCGTGTAGATTTTTTAGCACCCCTCACTCAAATCGTGTAAAACCTGATGTTTTTGCTGCAAGTTGCTTGTTAGTATCAACTCCTTAAATTGACCCGACTGTGCTAAAAAAGCTTGAAAATCGACTAATAATTAGCATTTTTCCGATGTTTTGGCTAAATTTAAGCACAAAAAAGGCCTGATTAGTGTATCAGACCTATTCTAGTTAGATGGCGGAGAAGAGGGGATTTGAACCCCTGCACCCTTTTACAGATCTACTAGCTTTCCAAGCCAGCCCCTTCAGCCACTTGGGTACTTCTCCTAAATATCTGGCAGGGCCAGAGAGATTCGAACTCTCGGTCTCGGAGTCAGAGTCCGATGCCTTAACCACTTGGCCATGGCCCAGTCAAAAATATATATCTTCAGCAAAATAATATGCTTTTTTTACAGCCGATATCTATTATATATGATTCATATAGAAAATAATAATATTTTTAACTATTAAAAGTAATTATTCTTTCCATCATTTGATCAACAATTTTTGTATCACTTGAATAATCAATCATGATTATTGGCATTGCTTCCACTAACAGATCAAAATTCTCATAATTCAATAAGTACTGATTAAATTCTCTAGCCCTACCTAAGAGTGACCATGTCTGAAAACTGCCAAAAATCCCTGATACACTCATTTGCATTGTGGCTACAGCTTGCATTACTCTGAATCCATCAAAGTACACTTGATTATTAATTAAAAACTCTCTTTCAGTTTCAAGAAAAGAAACTATCTCAGAATAATTATCACTGTTTGCCCAAGCTGAACGAATATTACTTGAATAATCCCAGATTTCTGTTTTGTTATGTTGAAACTTGGAAAGAATAATAACCCCTGCTTTTGAACCGTTATCAGTAATATCGCTATAACTAATCTCTTTAAGTTCTTTGATATTGTTCAGATAAGCGTAATCAAAGATATTTGCTTCTTGAAAATATCCATATACTTCATTAAAATCATGAAGATTGTCATAATCAACACCATAAACGTGTTGAATATCGAGAATTAAGAATTCTCCAGGATTTTCTATTAAAAATTCTTCTATTTCAAACAGCACTTCTGTTAACGGTGATGAGAAATAGTTATGAACTGTATAATAGGTCTCTTTATCTTCATTGAATGATAATCGGATATCGAAATACCTAACTCCTGATTTAAGCAACTCTTTAGCGCTAACTACCTGTGTTTTTGATTGCCTGACAGAAAAACCTTTGATGATATTGCCGATAAAACCTTGCATAATCCCATCGGCTGAATTGATATCAACTGAACTAAAAATACCAATCTCATGAGAAAAAGCATCATGGGCACCTAGCATGGCTATATCAATTATCTTTTGGTCGACTTGCAAGTTATCTTTCATCCAACTACTATAATCAATTGTTGATGTTTTTGAGCTAACAAAAAACCATGGAGCATTTACAATACTCAACAACATAAACAGTGTTAAAAAAGTAAATAGGATAATCCTTCTCAAAGTTTTAACTAATCTCTTCATAATTATCACCCCAAAAATCTTTTATCATTTTTCCTAGTTCATTCATATCATTACAAACACTTAAATGACTCCAAAACCTTGGATATAAGCTTAAATACTTTCTACTTGTAAAACGATCATCGAGCAAGATCGCAACTCCTCGATCTTTTTTTGTTCTTATAACTCTTCCTACAGCTTGAATGACTTTATTCAAACCAGGAAAAGTATAGGCATAATCAAAACCATTATTAAAAGTATTATCATAATGAGATTTTAAGATATTGTTAAATGGAGCGATTGCTGGTAGTCCTACTCCAACAATTAAAACTCCACTAAGCATGTCACCGATCAGATCAATTGATTCACCAAAGATTCCACCCATTACAAACAAGAAAACTTGGCTTACATCACTTTCATCAGAAAATAGATTAATCATGTCGGTTCTTTCTTGACTAAACATATTTCTTTTCTGGGATATGAAATTAACGTTTTCAATTTCATCTAGGAGAATCAATTCTAGTTTTTTCAAGTATTCGTAACTAGGAAAGAATAGAATATAGTTACCTTTTTTCCCATTTACTAATGCTTTGGTAGCCTCTACTATCTTTTTGATTGATTGATCACGATCTTTATATCTGGTAGAAACATCATCAACTGCGAGCAATAGCAAATTGTTTTGGCTAAAATCAGAAACCAAGGAAATGTCTTCACCAATATTAGCTGTTATTAGGCTTTTATAATAAAACATCGGGGTTAAGGTTGCGCTAAAAAATGTTGCAGCTTCACAGTGTTCATCAATCGTCTGATTCAAGAACTCCGATGCGTTTAAACAATTAATCGATATCATTAGTTCATCGTTATAACGTTCAAGAACATAAACAAAGTCATCATTATAGTAGTCATTGATTTTTAAGAATCTGATTAGGTTGAAATAAAAGTCCTGTAACTCTTGTCTTTCAAAACGCACTGAATCATCAGTGAAAATCTTATCAAGTTTAACGATTAATTTTCTTAAAAATAATAATAAAGTTGGATTAACATCTTCTTTTTGGATAAAATCAACTTCAGTAAGCGATATTTTTGCAGCATCAAACACTTCAATTATTTGATTTATCTCATGAGTAGGATCAGGTTTCAAGTATCTTGAAATCTCTAACGCTTTGATAAAACTTGTTTCTGTAAGAACGGCTGAATACATCTTTCTCGACCTGTCAACTAGATTATGAGCTTCATCACACAAAAGAATCGGACTATATTGACTATCTTCAAAATATCTAACCAACTTTACTAGCGGATCAAATACATAATTGTAATCACAAACAATTATATCAGCGTAATTTGATAAGTCTAAGCTAAGTTCAAAAGGACAAACAGTATGTTTTTTTGCATAGAATCTAATTTTCTCTTTTGTTATTAATGTTTCGTTTTCATAGACATTAGCTATTGTTTTAAAAATCCTGCTATAGTACCCTTTTGCATACTTACATACTTCTGGATCACAATCTCTTTTTTCTAAAAGACACATCGAGTCTTTAGCGTTAATCTCGACACTTTTCGTTACTAAGCCATTTTCTTCCAAAAGTTTAATTGTATCAATTACTACTTTTTTGCCATCGTTTTTTGCGGTGTTGTAAAAAATCTTTTGTCTTGGTTTGTTAATGGCTTTCAATCCTGCGAAAAGTGAAGCAATTGTTTTGCCAATGCCAGTTGGAGCTTCTAAGTATAGTTTTCCGTTGTTCAAAATATTACGGTAAATATAGGCCATCATCTCTCTTTGGTTCAGACGGTATTCAGGAAAAGGAAATTCTAAACCCACAATTGATTTTTGTCTTGAGTTCTCATGTTCAATAATCTTTTCTTGCCAAGTGATAAACTTTTCCATTGTTTTATTGTAAAAATTCTCTAATTGTTTCTTTGTGAACGTTTTTTCGAATTGTTTCGTTTTATAGTCATCGACATAAATATAAGTTAATAAAGTTTTAATCTTGGTTAAATCATTTGTTGTTAGATATATATAGGCATACATTTTCGCTTGGGCAAAATGACTTGGAGTAGTTTCTAGTTCTAATTGGTCAAGGTTCAAAGTCGTTGATTTAATTTCTTCGATAACAATTTCATCCTCTTTTTTTAAAACTCCATCAATTCTCCCTGACAAACTCACAATGATATCATTCTTTTCATATTTGATACTACAAGCAACTTCTTTTTTATCGTTTTCTGAATATTGTTTTTGCCAATACTGATGAATCTCTGTCCCTTCTTGAGCTCTTTCAATAAGGTTTTTTGCACCAGTTATGTTACCCGAACCATAAAGAAGTTCGACAATATCTTTAACACTTATATTTATTTCCCTCATGTTTATCACCATAAAATATTATACCTTATAATGAGTTAAAAAAAATAAAAAAACCAAGAAACTTGGTTTTTAATTGAATTTTATTTGAAAAGGTAATAACGGTAGACCGTTGGTTGTGACAATGTCACATGCTGGATATTTTCTCATCGCATACCTGATTTCCTTATAATCGCATATCTTAGGTATTACAATCATATTATTGGACACCGTTACACCAGTAAGTGGTAAAAAATCTATCCCGTTTTCACTATAAAAGAACCCAAGAGATTGGTTCGATTTTGAAACTAAGTTTAAATAATTATTTTGAGTTAAAACAATGATTTTATCAGGAAATACTTGATAGGAAAAGAAAGTTGGTGACGTGTTATTTTTACCAATTTTAAATAATTTCTCCAAAACAAGATTAGATAACCTTTTTGCTACTAAATGCTTATCTTTGGGGTTTATCTCTTGAGGGTCACCAAAATCGATTGCTGATACAAGATATGTATCATCTTTATCAACTACTGCTTTAGCTTGAGCAATTCTAATCATACTGGTGCTATAATCATCAGCATTTGGATGATTATAACCAGCAATTTGAATAATAAAAAAAGGTAGTTTCATATCGCGCAAGTCAAATCTAGCGCATTTAATAATTGTTTTTAGAGCATTTTCATAAATGCTGTAATATGGGTAATCATTTTCGCCTTGATAAAGGATTACTGCTTTTAAAGAAAATGGGATGACCTTTTCTTTTAAAGTTGTATATAAGGGTAGCTGTTCTTTATGGTTAATTTTATCATTAAGTAATTTATACTCACGGTTTGACTCTATGTCTGATTTGCTCATCCATGAGAATATCTTTGCATCATTATGAGTGTTGGTAATAATTCCTATCGGTGTTTGAATTACTTCATGCATACCTTTAGCGAAAAGATAGGCTAAAGCGCTAAAAGTTTCAAAATTGCTCTTTTCAGATAAGTTCCAAGTATTATTATCGGCGCAATTAAAAAATCTAATATTTAAGTTGTCGTAGTCATAATGATGGTAACTATCTGACAAAGGCATAGATATATTTGTGCCCCCCAAAAACAGATAAACATCTCCTAAAAGACAGTTATATAATGTTTGCTTATCCTTTTTTGAACTAACTGTTAGAGAAAATGCTTGATTTTGAGTTTCCATTGGAGGGAACTCTACAAAGAACTCATCGGAATCAGTTTTTATAGAAATTTCTTTGTCAAGTAACTTAAAATGAAGATCGATTTTTCTTTTACATTTCCCAAAAACTCTGATTGGTTTTCCTGTTTGAAAAACCATATTATCTGTAAATATTTCTGCCAATACAAAGCTGCTTTTCATTATTGTTAATGCCTCCTGGCTTTATATAATAAGCCAAAATCATTATACATAGAAAACGGCCTGTTGTAAAGGTCAAACAGGTCGCTTTTCATATAAAAAATCTTGATAAAATCGATTTATTTTTAAATCAATATTAATTAGATACCTTCTTTCGATATTTGTTGTTAATCTTGATTAAATAAAAGTTCTCAGCAAAATCGATGGTATCTTTTATCGATGTATAAATGTCTCTTGTTGTAAAGCCAAGTTCTCTCTTGGCTTTATCATTTGAAAAGTTATGGTTAGAGTTGAGGACTGAGACTGAGTAATGAGTAAACAATGGTCTTCTTCGCATTATATAAAACACAAGTTCAGCAAAATAACTCATTGATTTAATAAACCAGTATGCTATCTTGGTTTTGATTTTCTTTTTTCCAGTGTATTCTGCAATATAATCAAGCAGATCTTTGACAGTTATCGAATGACCAGATAAGATATATCCTTCTTTATCTTTTCCTTTTATCGAGGCTTGGTAAATACCATCAGCTACATCTCTAACATCGACGAAGTTGTATCCTCCTTTGATATAAGCTCTTAATCTTCCTAACATATAATCGGTAAAAACTTGACCAAAATTTGATAATTTATAATCATACGGTCCAATGATCCCAGAAGGATATAGAACAATTGTTTGTAGATCCTTTGATTCTTGGTTTAAAACCAGTTCAGTAGCTAACACTTTTGTTTTTGCATAGTGACCTTTGACTTTCTTATAGTTGAAGAAGGTTGGTTCAGTAATTGTTTGTCCCTTTGGCGGCTCGATAATCGCATGGACACTTGATGTATAGACCAGTTTTTTTATATTATTTAATTGACAAGCTTCGATTATGTTCTTGGTTCCTTCAACATTGACCTTATACAACTTCTTTTTCTTGCCAAGACCAATTTCTACAATTCCCGCCAAGTGAAAAACAACATCGTAATCTTTAACTACTTCTACCAATTTCTCTCGGTCAGTTACATCGCCTCTAACAGTAGTGACATAAGGTTCAATATTTGATATATCATCATTTGCCATTACTAAAGCGTGAACTTCATAACCTTCTTTTGCCAGTTTCTTGACTAAAACATTTCCGATATGACCAGTAGCTCCAGTTATTAATGCTTTCATAAGAAACCTCCTAACTTCATTATATAACAGGTTTCATTAATATTGAACATGCGTTTACTATTGTGAACAAAAATACTTTAATCTATCACAGTTTGCACATAAAAAGCTGTTGGATTATTCCAACAGCTTTATTGTTTAAATAAAATTACATTTCTTGATATTTAATATCAAAAGCTTCACAAACGCCTTCACACGTACATTTACCTAAGTAAGTATTAACACCGTAATAAAGCGGTTTTGAAATCTTCACTGCTTCTTCAAGGCCGTTATCAGCAATTAATAAACCGTATTTTAAAGTTGAATTATTAAGCGCGATAGTTGATGTTTGTGGCACTGCGCCTGGCATATTCGCAACACAATAATGGACAATTCCATCTACAGTGAAAGTTGGTTTATCATGATAAGTTGCTTTTGACACTTCGGTTGAACCACCTTGATCAATAGCTATATCCACAATTACAGAACCTGGTTTCATATTTTTATAGTATTCTCTCTTGATAAGCTTTGGTGCTTTAGCTCCTGGTAGAAGCACGCCACTTACGACTAAGTCAGCCGCTTTACAAGCCTCTTCAATATTGTGAGAGTTGCTATAAAGTGTTGTAATTCGGTTTCCATAAATATCATCTAAATAAGAAAGTTTTTCTAGATTTATATCTAGAACAGTAACATTAGCGCCTAAACCTACAGCCATTTTTAAAGCATTATCACCAACAACTCCAGCGCCAATAATCGCAACATTTGCACGTCTTGTTCCGGTAACTCCCGAGATTAAAACCCCAGAACCACCCATAACTTTTTGCAGGTGTTTTGCGCCTTCAATTACGCCTAATCTTCCGGCAACTGCACTCATTGGCTTTAAGCATGGTAGCGATCCGTCTTCTAAAATAATGGTTTCATACGCTACAGCTTTTACTTTTTTTGCAAGCAAAGCTTCTGTCAAATCTTGATCAGCTGCTAAATGCAAGTAAGTGTAAAGGATTAATCCTTCGCGGAAGTATTTATACTCATCCGCTAGTGGCTCTTTAACCTTTACAATCATGTCTGATTTCTCCCAAACTTCTTGAGCAGAATCTAAAATCACAGCCCCAACACTGATATAATCGTCATCAGGAAAACCAGAATTTAATCCAGCATTAGCCTCGATATACACCTTGTGACCATGTCTAACATATTCGTTGACACTCGAAGGTGTAAGTCCGACTCTAAACTCAAGTTTCTTAATCTCTTTTACGCATCCTATATTCATTAATATCACCTCACTAAATATATTTTAACATACAGGCAAGCGTTTTCATAAAACTTTTTTATAATTTTTAATGTTTTTAATTCTTCTCTTTCTTCACAACAAAAAAAAGGCGAAATTCTGCCTTTTTTAATGATTTATCTACAAGCAATATAATAGATATTTTCAGCATCTTCCATGGTTAAACTTTTGAAATTGCCTAGTCTTTCCCCAGCGTTAATTCTTAGTTTTTCAATTAACTTTGGTATATCTTCTTCTTTAGCGTTGATATCTTTAAAGCTTGTTGGCATGCCAATTTCTTTAAAGAAGGCTTCAAGAGCATTGATTCCCGCCTGAGCAACCTTTAATGGTTTTCGTTTATTGTCTTTAACATTAAATACTTTTATCGCTAGACGGCGATATCTTTGGATGTCTTCCATAACAGTATAGCGCATATAAGCAGGGAACATTACTGCTAATCCCGCTCCGTGTGTAACATCATAAAGCGCACTTAACTCATGTTCCAAACGATGTGTTGACCAATCGCCAACACGTCCAACTCCAAGAAAACCGTTATGAGCAATTGTGCCTGCCCAACAGATTGTTGCTCTTGCTTCGTAATTAGTTGGTTCCTTCATGATTACTCTAGCTGCTTCAATAATTGAAACTAAAGTTGCTTCCGCTAATCTATCTACTAAAATAACGTTCTTTGATTTTGTTAAATAACGTTCCAAAATATGACTCATCATATCAACTACACCAGCTGCAGTTTGATATGCAGGTAATGTATATGTTAACTCTGGATTAATAATCGCAAAAGCCGGACGATAAATCTCACAGTTTAAACCTCTTTTTAACATCCCATCAGTTTTTGTGATTACCGATGAATTGCTGCCCTCACTTCCCGCGGCAGGAATAGTCAAGATAACACCGATTTTCAAAGCTTCTTTTATTTGTGCTTTCTGATCCCAAAAATCCCAAAAATCGCCATCATACTTAGCTCCAGCAGCTATTGCTTTTGCTGAGTCAATTGCGGAACCACCACCAACAGCTAAAATAAAATCTACTCCTTCTTTTTTACAGATTTCAATACCTTCATAAACTAAAGTATCATGAGGGTTAGGAACTACTCCACCTAACTCCAAATAATTAATACCTGCATTTGTAAGTGATTCTACCACTCTATCAAATAACCCAGATCTTTTAATTGAACCTGTGCCATAATGAATTAAAACTTTCTTAGATTGATAAGACTTCAATAACTCTCCTACTTGATGTTCGGTATCTTTACCAAAAACAAACTTAGTAGGGCTATTAAAAATAAAATTATCCATACCGTCACCTCTTTCAAGTGCTATTATATCATATCTTTTGCGAACAAAAAACACATAAATTAGACTATCATAGAATATCTCCATAGAAACATTTATTGTACTTTATTTCAGGCATGTTATAATATATCTAAAAGGGAGGCAAAAAACCTATGAAAAATCTCGATTGGATTAAATCTAGTTATATCGCTCACAGAGGTTTTCATTCTTTAGATAAATCAATACCAGAGAATTCGCTTTTAGCATTTAAAAAAGCATTGGACTATGGATACGCTATAGAACTGGATGTTCACGTTTTAAAAGATGGTAATGTTGTTGTATTCCACGATGATGATCTTCAAAGAATGTGTAAAAAAGACTTAAAACTAAATGACGTAACATATGATGATATTAAAAACTATAAACTTCTTAATACCAATGAAAGAATTCCTCTTCTAACCGATGTTCTTGAGTTAGTAGATGGAAAAACGCCATTATTAATAGAGTTAAAACCAAAAGGAGATATCTATAAACTTTGCCACGCTTTTATGGTGATTATCAATGGTTATCGTGGCGAGTTTGCTATCCAATCATTTAACCCAAAAATCCTTAGATGGTTTAAAACAAACTTTCCTGAGATTCCTAGAGGTCAAATCGCTGAGTATTTTACAAATGACGAAACAATCGGTAAAGCTACAAAATTTCTTCTAAAAAGAATGTTACTCAACATTATAACCAAACCGGATTTCATAAATTATAATCTTAAGGACCTACCTAACAAATATGTCAATAAAGCATTTAGTAAAGGCTTAATTATTATCGCGTATACAGCCAAGAACCACCTTGAGTTTGAAATGGTGAAAAAATATTATCACAATTCTGTTTTTGAATATTTTCGCCCGGATGAAAAAAATTAGCGCTCGTTATGAGCGCCATTTTTTTTAATCCATATCTACATCAAAATTTTCTAAAGCCGAATCTTTTTTAATAACTTTTGCATCTCCATGTTTTACAAATAGCATAGTTATAAATGCCATCGCTACAAAGAATGCTGCATATGGAAACAAAGCCTTACGTCCTAACACATCCATCAAGATACCTGATAAGATAGGAGTTAGAATCTGAGCAGCCATTGAGAATGTATAATAGTATCCCGTATACTTACCAACATTTGAACCTTTGGCAAGTTCTACAACCATTGGATAAGAGTTAACATTGATTGTTGCCCAACCAATTCCTGTTAATGCAAAGATAACATACATAATTAAAGCAGAACCTGGTGTTAAAAAGAAGACTGAGCCAAAACAGACAGTTAAGAGTGTAATACCAATTAAGATTGTTTTTCTTCGACCTATTTTAGTAGCGATAATCCCAATTGGTACAAACGCGATTAACGCTGCGCCTTGAGCAATTAATAAAGGCATTGAAAAACCTAAATCTAAAACCTTTGGCGCGTAATCAGATAGTTTGGTTGTTACCGCGTTATAACCTAAGAACCATAAGAATACAGAAGAGAGAATTAGTATTAAGGATTTCCTCTTTTCTCTTGATAATTCTTCAACGGATTCGTGTTTAATTTCAGCTTCTAACTCTTCATCTTCCAATCCATATTTTAAATCTTCTGCTTCTTTTTCTTTTACAAGTTTTGGTTCTTTAACTTTCCATAAAAAGAATCCTAATAGTACCAGCATTAAAACCCCTACGGTAATAAATGCTGGTGCATAACTAACATAAGAGAGTTTATCTAAACTGAACACTGTTAGAATTAGGATAGCTCCTATCCCCCCAAAAGTACCCATTAAGTTAATTACAGCGTTAGCCTTTGATCGGAGCGGTTTAATCGTAACATCTGGCATCAAAGCAACTGCAGGTGATCTAAATGTTGCCATCGCTACTAAAGCTATCAAAAGTGTTAAGAAGAAAATTATAAACGTTGCTGGTGATTGTGTTGTTTGAATCCAAGTTCTTTGATTTAGATGTAAATAAAAATACTCTTTTAAATCCGCATTATCTCTAGCAGTTATTACTCCACCGCTTGTTTCAAGAATCTCATTCATGCCTTCACGTCGATGGGATTCATAATCGTAGCTATTAGGATTTGTCGTGTCATCAGTATCGATTCCATCAATAACTCTAATATAAAAACGATCATAAACCTCTTGAGTAATAATCTGATTATTCAACAACTCTTGCCATTGATTAACAATATCGTCGCGTATTGCAACCCAGGCATTATAATCTAAGGTTTGATCATGAAGTCCATCATATTGCTCAATGATTGAGGTTTCAGTCCTTAATTTTGCCGTTTGATAATTGTCACTGAAAGTCAACCCCATAAATGCAAATGCCGCTACTACAGTTCCAACAATAATAAAAGGAGTTCTTTTCCCTAGTTTTGAATTGTGTTTATCAGAAAGACCACCAAAAAGAGGAATTAAGAAAAGGGCCAAGACATTGTCTAATGCCATTACAACACCTGACCAAGTTTGATTTAACCCAAACTTGTCAATCAAGATCTTTGTGATGACCGAATCATAGGTTTGCCAAAAGATTGAAACAAGGAAAAAAGCAAGACCAACATAAAAGACTTTTTTGTAATTAAGTTTCATAAAGTACACCTCATTAATATTATTTAAAGCATTATATTTATTATATCATTTTAAAAAATCAATGTAAGATAAAAATCTAATATTGCATAAAAAAACTCAAGGTTTTTCCTTGAGTTTTTAATAGAATCGACTTGCTAAGTATTGTAAAGCGAGTTCGTTATATTTGGTTGGCATCAATTTTAACTCTGTTGCTAGATTGAAACCTGAGACAACTTTAAATGATAAAACTTTTTTAACTCGAAACATTAGGATTGTGCCAATGATAAATGTCAAACCTAAAGCTGCATAGTTTAAATATTGAGAGTATGGATAGACCGGTGCAGCAAGTATATCTTGAAATATTCCATACCCTAATATCACAGCACTTATCATGAAAACAAAACCTAATAATCTAACAAAGAATGAGTTTTTGACAAACTCAAGAAAATACTCCATATGGTTAATACTTTTCAACTCAACTTCAGTCATTCCTCTTTTTGTTATCTTTCGGTTACTTGAAATCGAGTTACCTTTAGTATATATAATTAATCGCTTGTTTGTCAAAACAACTTGGCAAACATAGTCTCTGCCTTTAAGCTTCGGAAAATCTTTATAGACTTCTTCACCTACACCTATAGTGATGTTTTTATTGATATTATCTTTCATTAACTAATCGCCACCTTACTTAATAATTTTACTTTATTACCTATTGTTTTTCAACCTATCATAATAAACTAGATACTTTTATTGACAACTTTAGTTAATTCACCAAATAACATCGGAATAAAACCTAAGACTAGGGCTATAACTAACTCAATAAATGTTAGGGCTTCGATTTTAAAAACATTGGCAAATGGTGGAACATAAACTAATAACATCAATAAACCAACAGAGATGAAAACAGCATAGTTAAGATATTTGTTATCAAAAGGATTCATTTGGAATAAGAACTTAGTTTCTGATCTTGCAGAGAAGCCACGGAAGAGTTCGCCAAAAATAACTGTTACAAAAATCATGGTTCTAGCTTGAGCCAAAGAAGCCCCTTCGATTGTCAAACCAATCTTGAAAGCCGCAAGTGCAGCTAACATTAAACCCGTTCCTTGAATTATGACTTTGATTAATGTTTCTTTATTTAGAAGTTTCTCTCTAGTATTTCTTGGTTTTTGATCCATAACTTGTTTTTCGCCTTTTTCTAACCCCAAAGCAAAAGCTGGGAAAGAATCGGTCATTAAATTAATCCACAATAAATGAATCGCTAATAATGGTATATAATTACCAAAAAATCTACCAAAAATCATTGCTAATAGAATTATTAAGATTTCCCCGATATTACAAGAAACAAGGTAGATAGTGAATTTTCTAATGTTTGAATAGATAACTCTACCTTCTTCAACTGCAGAAACTATTGATGCAAAGTTATCATCTGTTAAGATCATGTTGCTAGCTTCTTTGGATACTTCTGTTCCTGTTATTCCCATTGCCACCCCAATATTTGCTTGTTTTAATGCTGGCGAATCATTAACTCCGTCACCAGTCATCGCGACAACTTCGCCATTTTTTTGTAAAATCTTGACGATTCGGATTTTATCGGCAGGAGTACTTCTGGCAAAAACATCACAGTTAAGAATTGCTTTTTCAAACTCTGCGTCTGACATATTTTTGGTTTGTTCTCCTGATAAAGCAATCCCGTCTTCATGAAGAATATCAAGTTCTTTGGCAATTGCTCTGGCAGTTGTCAAGTGGTCGCCAGTAATCATCATAACCCTGATACCAGCTTTATGACAAATTGCAATAGCGTCTTTTGCTTCAGGTCTAGGTGGGTCAATCATTGCTACTAAACCAACAAAGATTAAATCTTCTTCCAAGTCCATTGCTTTTGGAGTTGTTGTTTTACGATAAGCGAAACCCAATACTCGATAAGCCTGAGAAGAAAATTCCTCGACTTTCTTCGTTATCAAATCTTTATGTTCAGATGTGATTTCGACAGTCTTACCACCAATCGAAATCCGATCACAGATATTGATTAATTGATCAGCCGCACCTTTTGTATGGACAATATACTCACCATTTACTTCATTGATTGATGACATCATTTTTCTGGTTGAGTCAAAAGTATATTCATTTAACTGGTGATATTTTTCTTCTAAACTATTTATATCAACCCCACCTTTAGCGGCTAGCACTAAAAGTGCACCTTCAGTTGGGTCACCAATAATCTTTTTATCTTGGAGTTTTGCGTCATTACAAAGAACGGATATTCTTAATAGATGTTCAAGATTCTCACTTTTTGGAGCTTTTTTATTCTTTAATAAAATATTGCCTGATGTATCATATCCATTTCCTGTAACTGAATACTCATTATCAATATCAAAAACTTTTCTGACTGTCATCTCGTTTTGTGTAAGTGTTCCAGTTTTATCTGAGCAAATAACGGTCGCTTGACCTAAGGTTTCAACTGTTGATAAGTTCTTAATGATAGCATGTCTTTTTACCATTCTTTGCATGCCTAAAGCTAAGACAACGGTGATAACAGCAGTAAGTCCTTCGGGAATAGCGGCAACAGCTAAAGCAATTGAAGTTAGGAATATTTCATGTAGTTCTTTGCCTTGTAATAAGCCTAAAGTGAAAACAAAAACAGAAACCGCTATACAGATTATTCCTAACACTTTCGCAAACTCATCAATGGTTTTTTGTAATGGTGTTTTACCTTCTTTTACTTCAGAAAGCATTGTTGCAATCTCGCCAATCTCAGTTGTCATACCGATATTTGTTACAACGCCTTTACCTTTTCCGTAAGTAACTAATGTTGTCATAAAAACAGAATTTTCTCTTTCGGCTAGAACACAACCTTCCTCTAAAACCAACGAAGCGTCTTTTTCTACTGGTGTTGATTCTCCAGTCAAAGCTGATTCATCAGTTCTCAAGTTGGTTGATTCGATAAGTCTAATGTCAGCAGCAATATAATCGCCAGTTTCCAATAATACTATATCACCAACTGTTAAATCGATTGAAGGAATTTCTTGAATAATACCATCTCTTATAACTTTGGCATGAGGAGCACTCATTTTCTTTAATACTGCCAAAGCATTGCTAGCTTTTCTTTCTTGAGTTACACCTAAGAAGGCATTAAGTAAAACAATTGCTAGAATGATTAATCCATCAACCAACCCTTCACCTTCAATGAGTCCGGTGATGATGGAAACAATAGCGGCAATTAAGAGAATGATAACTAAAAAATCTTTAAACTGTGCAAAAAACATCTGAACCAAAGTTGCTTTTTTCTTTTCTTTTAGTTCATTCAATCCATATTCAGTTTGTCTTTTTTTGACCTCTTCTGTCGTTAATCCTAGTTTTGGATTGACATTTTGTGCACTTAAAACATCCTCAATTTTGTCTTTGTATTCCTTCATTGTTTACCTCTCTTTAATTAAAAAAGACTTATGCACTATATTCCTACATGTGCATAAGTCTTGCTGTTTAAAATTAAACCAGGCCGGGAAAGACCATGCTTGTTGATTTAATCACGCAATAACTGCGTCAGCTACTCCCCTATGATAAATCTATCATAACCCAAACCAAATCTATTGTCAATTTGTTTTATCGTATTCTTTTTGAGCTAACTTCACTTTCTGTTTTAGTCTTTTATAATGATTGATAAAAACCTCAAAAACTAAAGCGATGATAATTAGAATTATTGTCCAAGCAAAAACAAAATCAAACTCTAGATTTACTTTTGCTATATATAGATTGTTGCCAATTGAGTTTTGTGTTTGAGCTAAATACTCAGCCATTACCAATACTTTTATTCCCAATCCTAGTGACTGCAACAGACTTGTTTTTATTTCTTGACCAATTAATGGTATATAACAATGTATGATTGCTGAAAAGATATGGTTGTCTTCTAATTTATAAACATCAATTAGTTCTTGATCAATATTTTTTATTGCGCCGTATACCCCTTGATAGATTAGAGGAAACAACATCAAAAAAGTAATTAGATAAGGTGTCAAAGTAAAACCTAACATGATTAAGACAATCACGGTAATTGATATTACTGGAACTGTTCTTAATATTGTTACTATTGGACTTAAAAATGTTGCTACATTATCATTTAACCCCGCAAAGACACCTAAACCAAACCCAACGATAAACGCTATTGCTAAACTAATAAAAAGTCTAACAAGTGTCGAAATAATCGCTGTTAATGAAGCGAAATCGGTGATTATTCTAAAGAAAGCAGTAAATACCATTGATGGTTTAGGCAGCAACAAAGAGTTGTCGATTGCAATATCCATCAACAACCAAAAAACAAAGATAAAAAAGATTGCTAAAACTGTGATACTTGCTTTTCTCATAATCATCCTTTTCTACGGGACATAATAAAACTCATCATCAGGCAGCTTATTGCCAATCAAATTAGGATTAACCTCTAGAATAATATTGAAGTATGTTTCTAAGTCATTTTTTACATCTAATGCTGTTTTAAAGCGGATATTACTATTAGGAATTGCTTGCGTTAAAACCTCTAAAGAAAAACCATAATTAAATGTTACAGCTAAGCTTGCAGTTTCATTAATTTCTTCGTTGACTTTTCTTATCGAATCACTCAACTCATTCAAGAAGAAATCAATCCGATCTTTCTCTAAAGTCTTTTTGGCAAAAACTCCTGATTGAGGATAGGATTCTTCACCGGTTAGATTTTGATACTCTGCTTGAATATCAATTGTTTTAATTCCATCAACCCTAGTTTTTAGAACCGAAAGCGCAGGTTCAGCGCTCAAGATTATTTTTGAATTATCAGCTATCAAACTGGCATTAGCCATGTCAACTGAATCGACATATGCTATGGTCACATTAATATTGTTTTCTTCTAAAATATATCTAAGTATAATATCTGAAGTTGCATTCATCCCAAAACAGATGATATCTTTTCCATTTAAATATTCTAAAGTGAAATCTTCTTCAGTTACTGTTGCTAGAAATAGATTGCCAAACGTTATTGCTGCTATGAGGATATAATCAATATCACTATTATAAAGTCTAGCTCCAAGATTGGTTGGCGCAAAGATAAAATCATGTGATTCCGATCCAAATGCTGCAACTAAAGCATCTGGACCGTTTATTATATCAACATGAAAAGCTTCTCCTGTTTGCAAATAGATTTGAGCCAATGCTGGCGCTCCTGTTGGAACAATAATCGAGTTTGACTCTCTTTTATAACAACCAGATAAACTTAAAGTTAAAAGTAGTGAAATGATAATTACTAGCTTTTTCACCTATTTTAAAACCTCATAGAATGTTCTTTTCTTATAAGTTGTGTGTAGTAGTTCGTGGGCTTTATGTGAGTTAGGCTCTCCTAGAAATTCTTTGTAAACTTGTTGAACAACTTTGCTTTCATGAGATTTTCTAAACTCATTTGCACTGTCGATATCATATAAAACCTTAGCTCTTAAAGCTCTAACATCGTATTTTTCCAACACAGAAGCGTAGACAATCGGTTGTCCTCCGCCATTGACACAGCCACCAGTACAACCCATAAACTCAACAAAGTGATACATTTTATTAGTTTTTTTAAGGTGTTTCATGAAGGCTTTGATACCAGCACCTCCACTAACAACCGCAACATTAACATCAATACCAGCAACGTGATAAGTCGCTTCTTTTATATCTTCTAAACCTCTGACCTCAGTAAACTCAACTGGTGTTGATTTACCTTCCAAAACTTCTGTTACTGTTCTTAAAGCAGCTTCCATAACTCCGCCTGTAGCGCCAAATATTGAAGCTGCTCCAGTGTATTCAGCTAGCATCCCAAAAGGTTTAATTGGTTCTAAATCTTTGAAAGGAATACCTCTATGTCTAATCATTCGGGAAATTTCTCTTGTTGTTAGAACACAATCAACATCACGATAACCGTCTCTGCCAAACTCTGGTCTTGTTGCTTCGGCTTTCTTCGCCACACAAGGCATTATTGATAAAGAGAAAATGTTCTTTGGATCAATTCCAAGTTTTTCAGCGTAATATGTTTTGATTAAAGCTCCTGCCATTTGCTGTGGAGATTTACAAGACGACAAATTCGGGATGTATTCTGGATGGTAGATTTCCAAATAATTTACCCACCCAGGAGAACATGAAGTGAACATCGGTAATGTTCCACCGTTTTTCAAACGGTCGATAAACTCATAGCCTTCTTCCATTATTGTTAAATCAGCGGTGAAATTTGTGTCAATAATCTCATTAATTCCTAACTTTTGAAGAGCTGCGAACATTTGTCCTTCGACATTAGTTCCAATCGGATAACCAAACTCTTCGCCAATTGCTGCTCTTACTGCCGGAGCTACTTGACAAATTACAACTTTTTCTGGATTTCTTAACGCTCTTTCTAAGAACTTGATGTCATCTTTTCCTCTGATTGCTCCACTTGGACAAGCTTGAATACATTTACCGCAGTAAATACAACCTGCATCCTCTAGATTATGGAATAATGCTGGACCAACATAAGTTTCTGAGCCACGATGGTTAAAATTAAGAACACCAAGTCCTACAACATTTTCACAAGTGGAAACGCAGCGGCCACAAAGAACACATTTACTGGTGTCGATAACGATAGCGTCACTAGTTTTATTCATCTTTATCTCTTTTGGAACGAATAGGTCTAGATTAGAGAAATCATTATCAACATTAAATCTTCTTAATAAGTCTAAGAACTCACAAGCGTTCTCTCTGGAGCATTTCCAACATTCAAACTTGTGATTACCCGCTAATAACTCTAAATTAAAGCAAACATTTTCATAAATTTCTTTACTGTCAGTAACAACAACCATACCCTCTTGAACTTTTGTAGAACATGAGGTTTTTAATCCGTTTTGCCCCTCTATTTTAACTACACAGATTCGGCAGTTGGATTCTTCATGAACATCTTTTAAAAAGCAAAGTCTTGGTATACTTATTCCTACTGTTTCAGCAGCTTGCATGACAGAGAAATCTTCAGGAACAGAAACAGCTATCCCATCGATAGTAAGATTAATTAGCTTCTCCATAGATAACCCTCCATTTCTCTGGTTTTGTTGACACTGCTTCTACAGGGCAAACAGCTTTACAAACACCACATTTTGTACATATTTTTGGATTAATTTTATGTTTTTCTTTAGCATTTCCCGTAATAGCGCCAACTGGACAGTTTTTAGCACATTTTGTACAACCAATACAGTTATCTAGAATAACATACTTAGTTAATTTAGAACAAACTCCTGCTGGACAAACTTTATCGATAACGTGAGCTTCATACTCATCTCTAAAATGTTTAAGGGTAGAAAGAACAGGATTTGGAGCTGTTTGTCCTAAACCACATAGTGATGAGTTTTTGATTATCATTGATAATCTTTCCAATATACTTAAGTCATCAATATTGCCTCTGCCAGTACAAATTCTGTTAAGAATCTCTAGCATTCTTCTTGTACCTTCCCGGCAAGGAGTACATTTCCCACAAGATTCTTCTACAGTAAACTCTAAATAGAATCTAGCAACATCAACCATGCATGTGTCTTCGTCCATAACAATCATTCCACCTGAACCCATCATCGATCCTAGTGCAAGTAAATTATCAAAATCAATTGGCGTATCAAGCGCTTCTTCAGTAATACAACCTCCAGAAGGTCCGCCTGTTTGAGCCGCTTTAAATTTCTTATTATTTGGTATGCCACCACCAACATCAAAAATAACTTCTCTTAATGTTGTTCCCATAGGCACTTCTAATAAACCAGTATTCGCGATTTTTCCACCTAATGCAAAAACTTTTGTTCCGCTTGATTTTTCAGTACCAATTGATTTAAACCAATCAGCACCTTTTAAGAAAATCGGCGGAATTGTCGCAAATGTTTCAACGTTATTAACATTTGTTGGTTTGCCAAAAAGTCCTTTAACTGCTGGAAAAGGTGGTTTCTTTCTTGGCATTCCTCTTTCACCTTCTATTGAAGCCATCAAAGCTGTTTCTTCACCACAAACAAAGGCACCAGCTCCAAGTCTCAGCTCAATGTTAAAATCAAAACCAGTCTCAAGAATATTGTTTCCTAAAAGTCCGATTCTTTTTGCTTGATCAATAGCTATTTCTAATCTCTCAACAGCGATTGGATACTCTGCTCTAATATAGATATAACCTACACTAGCGCCAATAGCGTAACCACAAATAGCCATTGCTTCTAAAACTGAATGAGGGTCTCCTTCAAGTACAGCCCTATCCATAAACGCTCCAGGGTCTCCTTCATCAGCATTACATATTACATATTTCTCATCAGAAATAGATTTGCTGGCAAACTCCCATTTTAAACCAGTTGGGAAACCACCGCCACCTCTACCTCTTAGTCCCGATTTTTTCATCTCATCAATCACTTGAAGAGGTGTCATTTCTGTTAAAACTTTTGCTAAAGCCATATAGCCATCCCTTGCTATATATTCTTCAACATTTAGCGGATCAATAATCCCGCAGTTTCTTAGCGCAATTCGATCTTGTTTAGCAAAAAAGTTTAGTTCTGCACGATTTTTTAATTTTCTACGATCAAAAATCCCCCGATACATCAATCTTTCTACTGGGGTATTATTTAAAATATGCTTATCAAAAATCTCTTGCACATCTTCTAGTTTAATTCCTGAATATAATATTTCTTCTGGGTAAATTAATACATGTGGTCCAATTGCGCATAAGCCAAAACAGCCAGTAATTACAGCACTGACATCATTCTCCATTTTATGTTTTTTAATATTGGCTTTGAATGCGTCCCGAATTTGTAATGATCTATCTTTACAATCAGGTCCGCCACAGATTAATATATGCATTCTATCCAACATAATAGTCTACCTCTTGGTCTTCGATAATAAGTACTTATCGATCCTTTGGCCTTTCAATATATGTTCTTCAATCAGTTCTGATGCTATTCTTTCGTTCACCATACCATAAATTGTTTTGGTGCCATCAGATTCTACTATTTCCACAATTGGTTCAAAAGCGCATTCGCCCATACAACCAACCTTAATTACATCTACATTTGGGATTTCGTATTCCGCTACCTCTTTTACAATTAAATCGTAAACTGGTTTCGCTCCTGCAGCAATGCCACAGGTACCATACCCTACTTGAATTCTTGCTGCGTGTTTTTGACCAACCATAAACATTTGATTTTTAGCACGCTTCCGCAAGGCTTTTAACTCATCAAGAGTCATCAATCTTTCCTCCGTTTCAAATAAAAATTTTTTTAGCCTCTCATTTTCGCTAGTACTTCTTTAACTTTTTGCACAGAAGCATTGCCATAAATCTCGCCGTTAACCATAAAAACTGGTGCTAATCCACAAGCACCTATACATCTAGTACCTTCTAAAGTAAACATGCCATCATCAGTAGTTTCTCCGACTGAAATTTTTAATTCGTGTGATAGTGTATCAATAATCCCGCCCGATCCTTTAACATAGCAAGCAGTACCCATACACACGCTGATGATGTTCTTACCTTTAGGAACTACAGAAAAATGACCATAGAAAGTTACAACTCCGTTAATTCTCGCGACAGATATATCCAACTCTTGAGATATTATTTTTTGCACTTCAATTGGAATGCAACCAAAGATTCTTTGTGCTGCATGTAGTGTTGGCATTAATGGCCCCGGCTTATCTTTATGTTTTGCCATTTCTGCGAACAATTGGTCGATTTTTTCTTGTGTAATGACAACCTTAGTTCCCACATTTATCTCCTTTCTTTTATACAAGTTACGTCTTCTTCATTATAACATTTATCAAAGGCATTTCCAAGAAAAATATTAATCATGAAAAAAAGAAAAAGCTTCGATAACGAAGCTTTTAAACGCCTATTTTTAGAGATATTATTGTCTGTATTCTACATTTTCATAGAAACCGTTTTCAATTCGAAATAAATAATCTCACAATTAATATATGAATGAAAATTCAGATTAGATTTCTTTATCTTCTTTTACTATTTTTTCTAAGCATATGCCAAATGTATCCTGATACAGCACCGAATATCAAAATTGAAACAGAAATTATATAGAACACGGGTTCTTGAAAGAAAGATTTAACAACATATGCTTCATAAGGAGTGAAAAGATTGCCTTCTTCTAACTGAACATCAATTAACTCAGTTCCATTTTGATAATCACCATTATCAACAAAACGAAGTCCAATATAATTTGTTTTTGGTGCTGTTGTAAAACTGAAATAAAAGACATTGGTCGCAGAATCAATAGCCATCGAACGATCATCTCGACTAACAATTTGAATTAATCTTTCATCTTCGTACAAATCAAATATTACTTCGAAAGGCGCACCATCAACATACATTCTTGATATTGAGAAAGTATAGATAGTGTTTTCTTTAACTAAAAATTTATCCTTAATGTAAACAAAACGCTCTTCTTTATAAGCATTGAAACTGTTGATATAGTTCTTTCCTTCTGGAAACTTGTCATTTACACTAAAATCAACAAAGGTCGCAAGGACAAGAAAAATCGTTAGTAGCACTACCGGCAATAAAATAATCTTTTTCAATGATAATCTCCGTTCATTAAATCTAATTCTTTTATAAAAATTATAACACAAGAAGAAAGAACATCAAGTGATGTTCTTCTAAACTATTTGATTTTTAATTCTTGTTTTGACTGTTTTAAAAGCAACAACTCCAGTAAAGATAACCCCCGACATAATCCCCCCACCAGTTATATAGATAAAACTAGGCTTAAATAGATTATTGTTGTTCTCAATCTGCTGTTCATAAAAGAAGATATAATCATATTTTTTATCAAGAACTTTAATTTGAAAATCTTTAGAAATAATCCGACCATAACCATCTTCAAAATCAAGATACATATGATATACCCCTGGATTTTTCGCATGGCTAGTATATGAATCATATCTGATAGTTATGAAGTAATTTTGATTGATTTCCAGTTCCTTCGATCTGATTAATAATTTCGCAAAATCAGGAAGCCCTAAAACTGTATCTGAATATACTTGTATTACCGAACTGTTAAAGTATATAGTTGGGCCAATCTCATCCACCACTTCAATATTTATAGTTTTATAGCTTTTGTTTCCTGATGAATCTGTGACTGAAAATCTCATTATGTATGTCCCTAAACGGTTATGATTTGGTGAATAGCTATCACTCTCTAAAACTAAAACCAAATTTTCTTCATCATCATAGTTATCGATAACTGACAAACTAGATTTAATCGCTTCTGGATTAAGAATCTGATCATAGCCTATTTTAATATTTTCCGCACCAATTATTACTGGCCCTTGATTGTCGATGACTTTTACTTGTTGTATATAATAGGTTTCGTTACCGCTGGAATCGATAACCGAAACCTCAAAATCATAAGTGCCAATCTTATGAGAATTCACTGTGTAATCATCGCTTACTAAAGTAATGTTACTACTGATATCTCCATCATAATTATCGCTTGCTGATAACATAGATATAATGTCTTCAACACTAAAAACATTTGGATAAACAGCAATAATTTCTGGTATTTCTGTAAAAACAGGTTGAAGAATATCTACCACTTCAATATTAACTGTTGTTTGTGTAGTGTTTCCACTATTGTCACTAACTGAAAAGATGATTGAGTATGTTCCCAATACTCCTATAAAGTCAGTATAATTATCTTCTAGAATCATTATATTATCTGTTAAATCGCCATCAATATCATCATAGGCAGTTAATGCATTTTTGATTTCTTCACTTGTTATTGGTTGATCGAAGTAGGAAATTACTGTACCGCCACCAATAAAGTATGGGGCTGAAGTATCGATAATAGCGCCTTTAGTATATGACTCGAAAAGGGTACCGACTCCACCTTCTTCTAACTGAACGCCGTATAGTTCTTCTCCTGAGATATAGTTAGAACCATTATCATTAAAAGTAAATGCTAAGTAATTAACATTAGCGGGTGTTATAAAAGTGAAATGGGCATGATTTGGCACATCATCATGCCTCATGGAACCTATGTTGTAAATTACCTCATCCACTAGATTCAAATTGTTATATAGGTAGATTAAAACTTCAAAATCCGCTCCATCAGTATAATCTCTTGATATAGAAAAAGTATACTCAGTATAAGGTTTTACTAATAGTGGATTAATTGTGCTGATATTACTTCCAACCTTTCTAACATTATCACTGGAAATATAGTTTTTGCCCCCTGGCAAATAATGCGGTGAATAGGCAGAGACAGATATTGTTGATACTAATAATGAGCTTAATAATAGGATTATTGCAAAAATTGTTTTCTTCATAATCGATTCCTCTTTCTTTGTATAAATAATACCGATATCATTTACCAATTCTTTTTATTTTTCAAATGAAGCTTAGATTTGGTATAATAAAAGATGAGGAGATGATAATTATGATGAAAGTAAAATTGAATAATGGCTATGAAATGCCAATTGTTGGTTTGGGAACTTGGCGTTCAAAACCTGAAGAAGTTTATAATGCTGTATTGGATGCATTAAAAGCTGGATATCGTCATATCGATACCGCAGCTATTTATGGTAATGAAGAAATGATTGGTAAAGCCATTAAAGATTCTGGTATTAAAAGAGAAGAACTTTTTATCACAACAAAACTGTGGAACTCTGATCAAGGTTATGATAGTACACTGGTGGCTTTTGAAATATCTAGAAAAAAACTAGGGTTAGATTATATTGATTTATATTTGATTCATTGGTTTAAAGGCTATGAAAATTCTTTAGCTTCATATAAAGCTTTAGAAGATCTTTATCGACAAGGAAAAGCCAAAGCCATAGGTGTATCCAATTATAATGTTCATCATATTCAACATTTATTGGATAATGTTGAAATCAAACCAATGGTGAATCAGGTAGAAACACATGTAACTCTTCAAAATCATTTTCTTCATGAGTACTGTCGAGACAATCAAATTCAACTTGAGGCTTATGCGCCATTAATGAGCAATAAAATTGGTGAACTATTAGAAAATGAAGTTCTTAAAGAAATCGCAAAAAAACATAATAAAACTGTTACTCAAGTAGCTTTAAGATGGTTGATGGAAAGAGGGATAGTCGTTATTCCTAAAAGTGTTACAACTAAAAGAATAGTTGAGAATTATCAAGTTTTTGATTTTAGTTTAGATCAAGATGATATGCAGGAGATAAGAAAGCTAAATACTGGTAGAAAATTATTTGTCGAGTTTGATAACGTTGACTACTGAAGAGATAAAAGCGTTAATCTATAATGTTGAGGGTTATTGATGAAAAACTTATACAAATTAAGCGCTTTTCCAAAAAAAACTAATGGTGGTAATAAAGCTGGTGTTTACTTAAACGCCGATTCTTTAACCAATGATATGATGCAGTTAATAGCTAAAGGAGTTGGTTTTAGTGAAACTGCTTTTATATTAAAAAGTCAAAAAGCTGATTTCCAAGTTAGATTTTTTACTCCAGCTAATGAAGTGGATTTATGTGGTCACGCTACAATTGCAACTTTTAATCTTCTAAGAGATTTAGGTATTATAATACCCGGGATATATACTCAAGAAACAAAAGCCGGTATTCTTAAACTTGAAGTTAATCAAGACAATGTCTTTATGCAGCAAAATAAACCTATCTTCAGTGAAATTATTGATGTGAATGAGTTAGATTACTGTTTTAGTAATCTTGAAGTTTCAGAAACATTGAAACCTCAAGTAGTTTCTACTGCAATTAGAGAAATCTTTCTTCCTGTAAAAAACATTAAGGTTTTAGACGCTTTACAACCAAACTTTGAGGCAATAAAAATTATAGCTAAAAAATATGACTGCATCGGTATTCATGCTTTTGTTATTGGCGATGATTGTGATGCCTATGGGCGTAATTTCGCTCCCGTTGTCGGGATTGATGAAGAAAGTGCAACAGGCACATCAAACGGTGCTTTAGCGTGTTATCTTCATAAGTATTTTCAAGAAAAAGAAAAATATCTTTTAAGACAGGGCTATAGCATGAATCAACCATCTGAGATTGAAGTCGTTTTAAAGACAAACAATCGTCTCATTACTGAAGTTTGGGTTGGTGGAAGTGCAAAAATAATCGAATAGAAAAAGTAAAAGCCATCAAACGATGGCTTTTGTTATTTATTTGTGATAGTTATAGAACCATGAAGTTATGTTCAAAGAAATAATCTAGAAGTTTCTTTCTTGTGACAATTCCTAAAAATTGGTTTGAGTCATCAATCACAGGCACAAAGTTTTCGTTAGAAGCTCTAGATAATAAAACAATCATCGTTTCATTTACATTGACGGCGTCATAATCACGATGTCTTTTAATTGATGAAACTTTTATTTCACTAACTCTTTCTCTTCCCACTGAATCTAACGTATACAGCAAATCGCCTTCATTGATAGTGCCGACATAATGTCCATCACTGGATAATACTGGGATTGACGTAAAACGATGTGCTCTCATGATTTCAATCGCTTCGCGAACGGTATTATCTTCACATAAGTAAACAACTACATTTTTTGGACTCATAAATGCTAATATATTCATAATAAACTCCTCCTAAAGATTAATATCATAATTAGTAAGTAAACAAAGTAGAAAACTTCACTTTATTTTAATTCTATTTTATCACATTTTCAATAATAAACACTATATTTTTTTATTAAGGAAGAAATGTGAACATCAAAAAAACACAAGGCTTGGTTCTTTTAACTTTAGAACCAAGCCTTATCAATTGTTGATAATAAACTATTGTTTTATTTCTTTTCTCTTTTGAAACACATGAACCAATCTAGGCAATATTTATCATCGTCTTGTGATTCCATTCTTTCTTTAGCAGTTCCACATGATCCTGGTGTTGGGATGATTACATCATCTCCTGGACGCCAATCTGCAGGTGTTGCGACTTTGTCTTTGTCTGCTTTTTGTAAAGCTTGAATGATTCTTTTTATCTCATCAAAGTTTCTTCCCATTGACAATGGATAATAAAGCATAGTTCTGATAAAACCTTTTGGATCAATTACGAAGACAGCTCTCACCGCTTGAGTTGAACTTTGGTTTGGTTGAATCATCCCGAACTTACTAGCAACTTCCATTTTGATGTCTTCAATTAGAGGAAATGTAACTTCGATATTTTTAAAACCTTTCCATTCCAACTCTTGGATTTTTCTTAACCATGCAATATGTGCATACAATGAATCAACTGATAAGCCAATTAGTTCTGTATTTAAAGCCTTAAAATCGTCCATCATGCTTGCGAAAGTCATAAACTCAGTTGTACATACTGGTGTGAAGTCAGCTGGGTGAGAAAAAAGAATAACCCATTTTCCTTCGTAGTCTTGTGGGAAATTAATTGTCCCTTGTGTTGTTACCGCAGTAAAACTTGGTGCTTTGTCGCCAATTAATGGCATTGAATAAAACTTCTTTTCCATTTCTTCCATGAATATAATCCTCCTAGTTTTTTTTATTTTTCAAAGACTATTATATCATTTTGAAAGCAAGCATCAAGTAAAGTGCTTAGTGATGTTGGTGTTCTTTACAAACTTGGTTATTAGATTTTAAAGTCCCGTTAAGATAACATTTAATGACTTCGTCAACATTGCCACTAATACCCCGGAAGGTTTTTATTCCAAGTTCTTCTAATCCTTTAACTGCCATTTCTCCCATGTTCCCCGCAACAAGAATATCGATTTCTTGTTCTTTTAAAAATGTTGGTAAAAATCCTTTTTGATGTGGAGGGTTACAAATTTTATCAATGTTAATTACCTTTTCACCAATAATATCGTAAACAGCAAAAAAATCACAATGACCAAAATGTTCAGCCACAACTCCACAAGTTACAGCGATTGCTAAACGCATTACTTATTCTCCTTTCATATTGAGATAGTAAAAAAACTGATTAAGCGCACTGCAAAACAGTAAATATTTTTCTTTAAGAAAGACAAAAGTATTCCTTATATGTATTTAAGTAATATACCGTTATTATAAACACAAATTATTTAAGTTACAAGTTGATACCTATTTTTTAGAATACAATCCGTTATAACTAACAAGAAAAACAATTAGTGGTATACCGTAAATTTGGAATAACACATAAAAAAGCATTCCCACACCAACAATTATTTCTTTAGCACTTCCGTCATTAAACAACTCCAAAATCGATTCAAAATCGATAGATCCCACTCCAAATAAAGAAATAAGTTCATCGATAGAAATTGTTAATGCAACAATAGTCACAAGACTTATTATAAAAAATATAAACATAACCAATTTCCTCATTTTTTCACCTCTAAAAAAAATTATAACATAGAACAAATAATTAGTAAATTTGCTATTGAGATATTAACTCATTTATTTTGCTCCGTTTTTAAAGTAGCCAGAGTAAAAACTTTATGGTTAGGCTTTATAGTTGTATTCAGAAAGTTAATTAATAAAAAAAGCCCTTTATAGGGCTTATTTACGTTCTTGATGCTGGTTCGGGCCAGAATTGAACTGGCGACACATGGATTTTCAGTCGTTTCATGCACACTAATCAATACTCTTCCATTTAGTTTCTTTTCTTCTTCATTATCGCCGATAAAGCCCAAATTATACTTTAATTCAAAATCGTAATTTGCTTCATGATACCAATGAGTTGCCATATATAATAAAAACAGATAATATCCAATGCCAAAAACCAGATTGAAAATAAAAACTAATCAAATCATTACTCTTAAGCGCTAAAATAAATCTATAATATAATATTGCATAAGAAGGATAAATAAACACACATACTATTACTTTTATAAAGAAATTTTCAAAATAAGACGCTTCTTTTAATGTTAACCTTACGAAAATTAACAAAGCCACTATAGAAATTATTAGTAAGGTTTTATCAATAATTATTTGTTTCGAAAAATACAAATAGATACCTCCAATACCTGTAATTACCGAAAATATACTACCCATTGTATTTAATATTCTATTATCTTAATTGTATACCTCAAATATCAAACTGATAGATTAATTAGTTCTTTGCTTATAATCATATGAACTATAATTTCTTTTTAACTTCTAAAAACTCTTCATCTGTAAGAAGATTTTTTGATCGCATTTCCTCTAGTTTTTCTAATGTAAGGTTATTTATGTCAAAAACAAGATTGTTATTTCTTATACATTCTTTCTCAGAAACACTTTCCTTAGACGTTGATTCATACGCGCCTCGTTTCGCATGGGATCTAATTATTTAATTTAAAGCCCCTATACCAAATAATATCACAATTACTAGCAAAACAAAGTATATTGTATCGTCAATCCCATGAACTTCTTCTCCAATAATAATATATCTTATAGGAACCATAAGAATTGTTGTGCTTTTTATACTTAAAAATAGTAATAATAAAACAATGAAAATAATAGTTATCACTACAAATCACCCACCTTAAAATTAAAAACATAAATAATATTGCTATTAAATAGAATATCGACACAGAGATTTTTGGTCGTTTCATACGGGCTACATAAAAGAAAGAGATTGAAGAATACCGCTATCGAAATTCGAAATACTGCCATTACCTACCTTAGCTACCTATTTAAAAAAATACTGTATTAACCAAAGAACAACGTTAATACCTATCACAATAAAGAAGTAAGGGGTAACAAATATTCCAGCTCAAAGAGATGTAGCATTGATAATCCAAGAAGTTTCAGAATCTACTCCTTTCATTTTCGTTATTTTTTCTCACTTTCTTGGTTGAATTAGAAACACAACATCTTCTTCGTGTTCGCTCTAAAAAATGATGTCATGCTTATATTACTATTAAAAGAGTTAAAAACCGTTTTAATGACTATTTTCCCATGAATTAATGCTAGCTGGCTTGATGAACTAGTAGGAGAATACTAGAAGTTAAGCAATTAATATCGATTGATTCCTTTTTTTTATTTTAAATAATAGTATAATAAACATTATTAATACATTATACTGCGTTTATTATGGAGTGAGTATGAAACTAAAAGAAGATGACTTTTATAAAAGGTTTAGCGACGAAGAAAATATCACAAAACCTATCAAGTGGAATATTGTAATACTAGTTTTTATTCTAGCATTACCTATTATACTTCTCCCAGAAGTTCTTAAAATTATATATATTTCAATGATTCTATCCATATTGGCTTATGTTTTATTAAAAGTAATATCTATCAAAATCATCAGTTCTTATATTAATAAAAAAAGCTTAATCATGCATGAGTTGCAGGATTTAAATAAAATTTATACACAAAAATTCCATTCTGTTTCTAATGATAAGCATGATATTTTTATGAAGAGCAAAAAACATTTTGACAACGTTAACATAGATAAAGAAGCATATGAAGTAATCCAACTGCAGCTATACTACTACAATGATATAATTGATAAGATTAATTCAAATAGGAAGGTTTTTGAAGAATATAATGCCAAAACTAATGAGGTATTAATAAATCATAAGAATCATACTCAGAAAAACAAGTGGTTTAAGTCGCTTGAGCAAAAAGCGTTTGAAAGTGAAATAATTACTCCAATGTTGAACTATAAACTTGATATTTATATTAAATATATTACTAACATTAGAGAAAACACATATGTGAAGAATAAAGCATTCGACCTTATCGATATTAAAGATATTATAGCCGACATTTTGTTTGATAATGAATTTAAGAAAACATATGAGTTCCATAAGAAAAGCGAAAGAGCAAAGATGAATGACAAACTACGCTTTCAAGTCTTTAAAAGAGATCATTATCAATGTAAGATATGTGGCACCTCAGAAAAAGAAGGAGCAAAACTACATGTTGATCATATAATACCCATTTCAAAGGGTGGAGAAACCACGTTAAATAACCTACAAACACTTTGTGAGTCATGTAATCTTGGCAAAGGCGATGAGTATCTATGATATTTTAAGTATACTAACAATCCTAGAATTATTATTCTTTTGACACTCTTCGTCCTTTTTTCAAAATTAATTATACTCATAAATTGATTTTAAAAAAATCAACCTCTAAACACTTATTGCCAATCATTTTACTGGATTTTAATACCATTATTACTTCGTTTTTTATTTTTGACCCAAAATGTTCTGGAAACTTTTTATTAATAGCCCTTCTTAATAAATTGTTCCATTTTATTTCAATGAAGTTTCCATTCTTAAGTAAAAATCCTTCACGCAGTTTAAATTTTGTCTTTAGTTTGATACTAGAGCCGTTCTTTAAATAAAGATCTTCCCAATCACTGCTTATTATTTTGTAGTAATCAAAAGGCATCATAACATACCAATGATGATGTTCTTTTTTATCCAATATAACCCCCACTGTATTGTCATCTATTTTTATCCAAGCGTTCGCTTTGATATCCGGCTTAGATTTAAAACCAAAATCCTTATATTTTTCATAATTAATTACCTTTGGTTTTTGTATCCTTTGAATTATAGGTTTTTCATCATGTATTAGATTAATTTCTATTTTGTTTTGATTATATAAAACAAGGCTTTGCATATTTAACTTAGATAGTTCTACTAAATCTTCTTTTTCTAATTGATATTGATTATTGATAACCGGTATGTATATATCAACATTGTTGACAATTAGTTTATTTTTTCTATGTCTTTCTATTTTTGCAATTGAATCTATAGGAATATTATGTTTTCTTACAGTTTTTAGATATAAATACAACCTGATTATATCAAAATCATCTAAAGGTCTCATACTATCTAATGCATAAATCTTGTTATTCCAAACATAACCAGTCACCACGATAGCTGTGATATATGTTCTAATATCTTGCATTCCATCTTTTAAAATCTGAATAGCATTTTTAATCATTTTCCATAAAGAAACGGAAACAACAAAGTTGCTAATATAGCCTATATATATCTATCTCTTCAACGGTCATAATATTTTCGATGTAAGATATATATAATTCAAAATCATTTACTACCGCCGAAACAACATATTTGTTTGCCGAGGTTCTTATATATCCTCGTTTTTTTATTTCTTTAATTTCATATGAATCTATAGTCTTTATAATATTTGAGTCATAAAATTGAGTCATAAAATTGCTTCCACTATCTAAGTTTGTCTCATTTGATAATCTTTGGAGAGTTTTAAATTGAAACGGTTTATAATTATATCCTATTTGACTAGATACAAAAATCCTCATTTTATTGGTATCATGAGTATGTCCGTAAATATTCCAAAAATTCATATATTTCTCGGGTATATCTACGAATGAACGCCACCAAAGATCAGATTTCTTTGAGTCTTCTAAATATAATCTGTTGTTAAACATTGGAAAATGTGTGACAATAATTACCTTCTCATAATTTGATAGAATGCGCTTAGCAAATTCTACCCATTCTTTATGAAAAGAGTAGATTTCTTTAAAAGAAAAGTTTTTCACTTCTTCATATTCTGTCAACTTAATTGTTCTTTTATCGAAATTCAGTATATCAAATCCGTTATTGAAACTGGTCCACCCAGTATCTCCTATAAAAACTAAGTCGCCTATTTTATATGCTATTCCAGTTTTTAAAAACTTAAAATGCTTATGTCCAATAGTCTTTTGGCTTATAATATCAATAACTTCGTTATAAGTATATGTACCTTTGCTCCAATAATCATGATTTCCCAAAACAAAAAACCTTGAACTTTCATAGATTCAAGTTTCTTGACAAATTTTAATGTTTGCTTAAAACTATTATAAAAATCTCCAGCAAGAATCAATAACTCCTCTTTAAAATTTTCTGATATATATTCAAAAAAAAGATCTTCATAACCTCTTTTATAATCGAAATGTAAATCAGAGAGAAGCCTTATTTCATTGATGCCACTTTCTTTTACATCCATATTTAATCCTTTGCTATTTTTTGATTTTCCTTGGTTATGTTTGATGTTACAAATACTTATCAAAGATATTTTT